>Ga0209542_10009534_pt1 | contig 17792 bp, 23 predicted proteins | sample RifCSPhighO2_01_FD_184028 | JGI IMG/M metagenome (GOLD analysis project Ga0209542, IMG submission 184028) | Soil microbial communities from Rifle, Colorado - Rifle CSP2_plank highO2_0.1 (SPAdes) (version 2) | ecosystem: Environmental > Terrestrial > Deep subsurface > Rock core/Sediment ...
GGCGTTGCTCAATGCAAAAATGCCTGAATTGGATGAGGAAGGAAAAATAAATTATGAAGTAAAGAAAGGAAAGCTTCCAATAAAAGGAATTCCTGTTTCTACTACATTTGTAAAAATCAACAGCCAGATACTAGCTGATCCTACTTTAGATGAAATGAATGCCATGGAAGCAAGACTAACAATAGGAACAATCGACAAGGACCACAAAATCCAGATGTGCTCAATGCAAAAAGGAGGAACTGTAGGATTAACAGTCGATGAAATCGATAAGATTTCTGAAATGGCTGAAGAAAAAGGAGAGGAGATACGAGAGAAGATAAAGAAAGCATAGGGAAGATTAACTTTATATATTCTGTATATACACCATATATAGGTGATATATATGCCACAAGCTGTTGTGAAAATTTCAGACCATGCAAATAAAGTTCTTAACATAGTAAAAGCCAAATATGATCTTAGAGACAAATCAGAGGCTATAGAAAAAATGGCTATGGAATATGAGCAAGAAATTCTTGAGCCAGAACTCAGGCCAGATTTCGTAGAAAGCGTGAAGAAGGCTCAAAAAGGCAAGTTCAGGAAAGTAAAAAAGGTTTCTGACATTTTCAGGTGATCATTTGTATTCACTGGAAATATCGGAGCAATGCCAGAAAGATATAAGACGATTTACAAAGAAAAACAAAACACTAGAAATTGTTTTGAAAAAGAGTATAGAAAAGGTTTTATCAAACCCTGAACACTTCAAGCCCCTTAAATGGCCAATGCATAATACAAGAAGAGTTCATGTTCTTGGATCATTTGTCTTAGTTTATGAAATTAAAGGAACTTCGGTAAGGTTATTAAGATTTGCACATCATGATGAAGTTTATAAGAATTAGCCGAAGAAAAGGGCGAAGAAATCAGGGAGAAGATGAAATGTCTTTTGTGACTACACACTAAAGTGTGTAGTTTCTTGAGCATTTCTTTCAAGAACATTCCTTTCATCTACCATCTAAAGATGGTAGTTTTCAATGTTCTCAAAATAAAGAAAGCATAATAATCAAATATAAAGGAGAAATTATAATTTATACTATGTTTAGACAAGATTTCATAGAAAGTATAGAGAAGTCTCGAAGAGACAAATTCAAGAATATAAAGAAAGTTTCTGATATTTTCGGATGATTTTCTTCATCACCCTTCAACCACCACCCCGCCCTAACTTCCAACCACAACAGCCCCAACAATCATCATGAGAATCGCCACAACCTTAATCATCAGTGACCCTCGTGTGATGTCTTCTTTGATTATGTGGGGCTTGAGATGGGTTAGGATGATTATGTAGAACAGTAAGAATAATGCCTGCGTTTGTTCTATGGCACTTATCAATGATGCAGGACCCATGCTTAGTGCAATCATTATGCTGAGTAAGCCAGAAACACCAAACATACTGCCAAAGAATAGCAGCAAAAATGTCTTCTTCTTTGCCTTCTTGACTTCTTTTCTGTATTTTCCGATTGTCATCAGGGAAAAAGTGCCTAGAAATATTCCAAATTCCATTCCTGTAAATATCGGGATAAAACCTTGTGCATCTATGGCTGATTTCATTAGGACTATCATAATGCCATAAACAACAACGGTAAGCAGCATTATAGGCAATGCTTTGCTAAAAGTAAACTTTCCAAGTTTCTTCATCGATATCAGCATTGCCCCAAGCACGATGAATATTATTCCAATGTACTTCTCTGGGCCAAAAGCCTCTCCTAGAAAAACAAATGCAAGAATGCTAACAACAATAGGCGTCAGGCTGTACAAAGCGACTATCTTCGAAGCTTCGTCCAAACTAAGAGCTTTGTAATAAAGAAGAAGAATAAAAGCCCAGCCTATTCCTATGAAAAATCCTTCTATTGAGAATGCTCTCGCAATGAAAAAAGCTATCAAACCATAAAACAATGCTGGAATATTTCCTATTATAAGGGCTGTCAAAGGACTTTTGACTCTTTTTGAAACTACGTTCTTGTCTATGATATTTACAATAGCCCAAAGATTAATCCCCAGCAAAGCAAAAAGCAGCCACGACATTAGAAGTAAAATGTGACATAATGCTTAAATCTGCTGTCATTTATGTTTGTTTCTACTTATCTGGCTGCCGCACTGTCCCTGATTTTTGAATTCGAAATCACGCCATCCGCCTTTCTTGCAGTCATCTTTGTTTGCAGGTAATTCTGGTTCAGGAGTTGTTATAACAAAATTATCATAATCAACTCTCAGTATACCATCGTGTCCTGTTGCAGCAGATGCATAGAATATTGGATTATCTGTGACATAAGTATAATTTCTTAGGATTGTGCTGTTATCCGGTTTTGTTATTGTTATTGATATTGTCTTGTTTTCAAGAAAAGTAAGTTTGAAATGATATAGTCCTGCCATATTTCCTATATCTATTTCACCGTTCCAGTATCCCATACACACAAAACAAGATGCTGGCGGATAAGTATCATACTGAAAACCTAGTACCTGATTTCCTATGTTTGTGCTATAGTTTACGTCAAAATCCAGAACTTCGCCAGGGGTAAAATTATGGCCTATCAGATTCAGATAAGTGGCTGTTGCTGCGCCGATTCCATGGGGTGTTGGTTGTGCTATCTGGAATGTTTTTGTTGTAGTGTTTATGCCAACAACAGGAACACACCCTAGCGCATCACCGCATGTTATATTCCATTTAGCTAAGTTCAGAATACCGCCAGAAAAATCATCATAAACAAAAGAAGCGCCGAGGCTTATAGAAGATACGGCTAGGATGCCGATTATAATCATTATTGATTTGTTCATCAGGATACTTATCAGAAAACTTTTTATGTGAGGGTTTAAAACCTTATAAATATTTCATGAATGTTTTTACGATGGAAAATGACAGAATAGTGGTCAAGAGAGGGACTCATCGTGATGAAACTGTTGCGTTTTATTTAGCGCCCAAAGTTGTTCAGCACATTCAAGAACAGGGATATCCTTGTGTTTTGGAAACAAAACCTCTTTCAGCGACAACATGGGGAGAAATGCTGCATGGAGCCAAGAAAAGATTTGATTTTAAAGAACGAGGGGGCATTTATTTCACCTTCCATAATACTCCTGTTGAAAGAACTCTTACAACGTATCCTTTTTACATTGAATCTGATGTAACATGCTGTGGCAGACCGCATTTTTATGTTGAGATACCAGCTGTTTACAGGGATATTACTAATCCTTCTGTCCTTGAAAGAGTCGAGCAATGGACTAACGGAAGCAGCCAGCGACCAGGTTATGCCGACGCATACATGCGAAGGGTTGCTGATGTAAGAGCTTCAACAGAAAGGGGCTATGTAAGAATAAATTCAGATTTGAATTTTCCTGTTGCACTGCTTGGCCACGAAATCCTAATGTACGCAGGCCTTATTGAACCTAGGGAGTGGGAAATGGAGAAATACCGACCTAAAACGCAGATGGAGACAGGCGTTTAAAAACTCAGAACTCCGCAAGTACTGACGCAATATATTCTCTGAATTCAGACCTGTAAAAATCAAATCTGTCCTGAGTGAACCATAGAATTCTTTTTGGGGGATTTTCTCCAATGCCGAATATTGGCATAAAATCTACGTCATCAGGTATTCTTTCTTCAGGTGCGGTTGCTTCCATCCATGCCCGAAGGTTATCATAACGAACAGTCCCTTTTCTCACCCTTCCAATAAAAGCCTCCTGAAGATATTCGTCCTTGAAAGTGTCCCCTGCTCCATAAGTCCTTCTTAAATGACACCCGACAAAACGTTCCGGTTCATCCATTACGTAAAGTTTTTCAACAACATATTCTCTTGTAGAAATGTTGCTGTAAGACTTAATCGCAACAGGATCGGAATCAATATCTACTATGACTGGAATTTCCATCTATTAACAATATAACAAATATTTAAAAAGTAAAAGCAGCAAAGGTGTATATGCCCTCAAAAAACGATGTCAAGCAGATATACATCGATACAAGCCTTCTTCATGAATGGATAGCAAGACTAATGAGGGGCGAGAAAGAAGAGGATACACAGATAATAAAATTTCTGCGGGAACATGAAGAAATCAAAAAATTCATATCTATTTTTACTATAGCTGAACTGGTAGAAAATCTTCTTTTCAAGGAAAAAAGGATCAAGGATTTTATGAGAAAACAGGAAATAGTTGAATCATTTTCACAAACCCTTATGGATACAACAGGCATTAAAATAATAGAACAGGAAAGGAAAGATGAGCATACAGGAATTTTTATTTCGCCAAAAATAGTTGATTACGTTGCAAAATGCGGCAGCATCAAAGATTCTATACATGTATGTATAGCCGAGCATGAAGATTTGTGGCTTGTAACACACGATAATAATTTTGGAAGACTCAAACCACTTTATAAGAATATAATGACTGATAAAGATCTTCTGAAATTATTCAAATGACTTATCTGTTTTCTGCAATTATTTTTCTTAGTTTTTCTTTCCCTTTCTCATAGTCTAAAAGTTTCTCTGGTGCTATAACTGTAACTTTGTGCTTATTCAGACTAATTTCTTCTCTTTTTCCCTTCAAAATGGACTTTTCATTTGTCATATTCAAAACCTACGTGTCTATTTGATAGTTGTGGCTAATCACTATATATAATTTATAAAAACTTAACTGATGTCGCCTACACCCCATTCAAAATTAACCAGAAATGCTTTTAAGATGATTCTTCCACCCAAAAATCCAACCCTAACAGAAGAGAAATTACACACTCGTCCTATTGAACAAATAACTAGCAATAATTATCATCACGATGTCAAATGCTAAAAGAATTCCAAAATCTGTCAGCAATGGAAAATGTGAATACTGGGTCCCTATCAATGAACCTCTCATTCCATCAACGCCATAAGTCAATGGATCGAGCATTGATGCAACTCGGAGATAATCCGGCACAGCATCAAGGGGGAAGAAAACACCAGCCAAAAAGAACAACGGCAGTATTAAAAAACTAAGCACTGCCTGAAAACCCTCCATGCTCCTCATTCTCGAAGCTATGATCAATCCAATGGATACAATGGCAAATGATGTCAAAATCATGAATATTATCGCCGGCAGAATTCCTATTGTTATTGGCAAAGGCACAAGTATTATCGCAAGTATGAGGACAAGCAAACCATTTGATAATGCTATTGTTGCAGAACCTATTAGTTTTCCTAAAATAATGCTTGTCCTTGAAACAGGTGCAACAAGAATTTCTTTCAAAAATCCAAATTGCCTGTCCCATATTACAGACATCCCTGAAAACATCGACGTGAATAGAATTGTTATTCCTACTATGCCTGGTGCCATGAATACCCTGAAATCCAGATTGCCAACAGAAGCGAAGGATCCTATTCCCACTGCAACAATTGTCAAATAAAAGAAAGCCGCTGCAATACTGCTTATTATTCTCATCCGATCTCTAAGATATCGGATCATTTCCCTCAGCCAGATCGTATATATTGCATTGATATCGTTCATCATAGAATGCACCTATCGGCGTCTCCAGCCCATCTGCCGCATGCTTGTCTTTAGCCTGTCCTTGCCGCTTACTTCCTCTTCCCTTATTTTCCTTCCTGTTAAATGTATGAACACATCTTCCAGTGTTGGTTTGTGAAGATCAACAGACTTTACTTCTATACCGTTTTCATTTGCTATCTTAATGATCTGCGGCAAAATCTTATCGCCTTCCTTTACATCTAATTTCAATTCATCATTTACAAGGGTTGCTTTTGAAATAAAGCTATGATTTTTTAGTATTTCTTCCATCTTCTTTGGATCCGAGGTATGAAGCGTGATTATATCACCGCCTATTTTTGCCTTAAGATTCTGGGATGTGTCAAGATCAATTATTTTCCCATTATCCATGATGGCTATGCGATCACAGAGGTAATCTGCTTCTTCCATGTAGTGGGTTGTAAGTATTATGGTTATTTTTTCCTTCTTGTTCAGATTCTGTATATAATCCCAGATGTTCCTTCTTGTTTGTGGATCAAGACCTATAGTTGGCTCATCGAGGAAGAGTATTTTTGGATGATGCATCAATCCCCTTGCTATTTCCAAACGCCTTTTCATTCCACCTGAAAATGCTCTTACTTTTAAGGATGCTTTGTCAGTTAATTCTACTAAAGAAAGCACTTCAGTTATCTTTTCCTCTCTTAGTTTCTTATTCATTCCATACAATCTGCCATGAAAATCAAGATTTTCTTTGGCAGTCAATTCATCATCCAAACTTGGGTCTTGAAAAACTATTCCTATTGATTTCCTGACTTTGATCCTTTCTTTGTTTATGTCAAAACCATTAACAAGAGCAGTCCCTGAACTTGAGAATAAGATTGTGGAAAGCATTGATAATGTAGTGGTCTTTCCAGCACCGTTTGGTCCCAACAACCCAAAAAGTTCTCCTTCCTTTACCTGCAAATTAATGCTATCTACTGCTGTAAAATCACCGAAATTCTTCTTCAGATCTTTTATTTCAATAGAATACATCCTTTATAATCAATAACAAAAGCATAAAAACATAGTAGCACATTCTTATCAATGGATTTTGGAAATATTTTTAAGAAAGCTTTGAAATATCCTATGAATTCAAACGTCTATTTTTTCCTGCTTCTTATAAATCTAATAATATTCCTTACTGGAATTCCTGTATCCAGTTATGAACAGCAGGTCCTTTTAGGAGCACAGCCTCCAACTCTTATTTTTTATGCAGTATCTTTAGCCTTTTTCATTGCAAGCACTATCGTGGGCATATTTCTTTTAGGAATCTATCTGCACAACGCTTATGAATATTACGCAAAGAAGAAGTATGAAAATCTTGCTGATAGTGTTTCTCCTTCCAAGAAAGGCTTTTTTCATCTTCTCGCAGGCCTTGTGATTATACTTGCCCTGGCATTGATGGCCTTCTTTATTTTCGGGGGATTTTCTGTATTCCTGACTCTGTCTGACCTTCTTACCGATATATTAGTAGCAACAGGCGTAATCGCAGCCTTTGTAATTATATACTTCTTTTCCCTTGCACCAGATTATGTTATAGTAGATAAGCACAATGCAGCTTCCGCGCTTATGCATTCTTATCAGACAGTGAAAAAGAACAAGATTGATACATTGGTATTTCTTGTGCTGGCAGTGATATTTGCAGTAGCCATAAACTTTGTAGGTGCAGTGCCTATTATTTCATATTCACTGGTAGCAGGACGGTATGCAATAAGCAATCTTGGCCAGGAAGTTTTGATGCTTTTCAGCCTTTTCCAGCTATTGTTTACAACTTATGCAACATTATTCCTCTATTCATCATTGTCTAATTTCTATTCTGAAGTGAGAGGAAAGTCTAAGGAAGTCAAGAAGATAGTAAGAGCACCAAAAAGAAAGGCTCCTGTAAGAAAGGGGAAGAAGAAATAAGTCACTAAGTCCAAAAGACAACCTCTTTTTCTTTCAATCTTAGAGACTTTAGTTTACCTTAAACATGAGAGAAATATTACCTTCAAAAGACAATCTCTGTTTTCTTCCTACTATCCTAGTAAAAAAGAGCCATGAAAGAGGGAGGTATCATTCAGTTAATAATTTTTACTTCTTCCTAAATTTCTTGTCGTCATCAGCATAATAAATCTTCCTTGCAGGGAACGATATTTCTATCCCTTCATTGTCATAGCGTTTTTTTAATGCCTTGATGAATTCGTGGATAACTACATATTTGTCAGTCGGTTTTTCAACCCTGAGGATTACTGAGAAATTGATGTTGCTGTCGCCAAATGACCTGAATCTTACAAGAGGCTGGAAATCTTTCTTGCCGCCTTTTGTTGTTTCCAAAACTTTCTTGGCTACTTCAATGGATATTTTTTCTACCTTCTCAAGATCTTCATCGTATCCTACGCCAACTTCAACAGGCATAGAAGTTTCAAAAGGCGCGGAATAATTTATGAAAATATTGCTTGCCAGCTTTGAATTGGGTATTACAACTATGTTATTCTGGATAGTCCTTATCTTTGTTGCGCGCCAGCTGACTTCTTCCACAAAACCTTTCAATCCGCCTTCTAATTCAATGAAGTCTCCTACATTGATTGTGCCTTCTGTTGCCACTGATGTTCCTGCAAAGAAGTTGGCCAGTGTTTCCTGCAAGGCTAAAGCAATAACCAAACCCCCGACACCCAGCCCTGCAAGCAGTGGTGTTATTTCTACATTAAAATGATTGAGTATGATTATCAGTGCTATGGCTGATGCAAAAATGTAGAGTATCTTCTTTATTATTGGCAAAAACCTCTCATCAATATCGCTTTTGGTCTTCTGGGCTATTTCATGATGGTACCATTTCATTAAAGCATTTACTATCCTGACCGTGCCGTACAAGCCTATCAGAACGCCGACAACAAAAAATACATCCTGTAGTATTCTTGCAAATTCGTGCGCCACTGCCAGCGAATATAGGGAGAAATATCCTCCTGCTGCGACAAGCCCAAGTGCCAAAGGCTTGTCTATAGCCATGATTAGCTCTTCGTCGAGTATTGTCTTGCTTTTTGCCGCAAGTGTTATTGCATACCTCTTCAGGATGAAATAGAGAAGAACTGAAAATAATACTGAAACTCCAAAAATAGCCCCGGCATTCAGGTAATCGCCGTAGGGCAGTGATTCAAGATAAAGCGGTATTGACTGGATTATTTCAATTACCATGAATTATTGACGAAGAACAAATCTTTAATTAGTTGCTGTTGTTCAAAAATTTATTATTTTTGAAAATGAAATGCTTTGAACATTTCTCTCTAACACTTTCTATGGCATAATGCTTATAGTATTTGTGTTAAAGATGAAAGAAAGATAAATTCAAAACAGGGTAGAACAAACATAAAGAAAAAATTTATTCCTGCTCTTCTTTCTTAGACTTCCTTGCTGCTGCTCTTCTTCTTTTTGCCATTAGAAATCACCTTGATTTTAATTACCTTTCTTGATATATAAAGATGTGCAAAAAATTTTCAGATATTGTACCCTCGATCAGTAGCATCAGATTTATTATACGTGCAAACCCAATTCTCTGTAATTGTCTCTTAAAGAAGCGTATCTGTTCCAGATATCTTCTTCCCTTGTTGAATATGATTTAGGATCAATACCTACTCTGTATGCATCTAGCAAGCCCATCCATTCGTCTATTAGCAACTGCCTTTCTCTGTCAAATTCTCTTGACAAGTGCTTATAACTAGGAACATGACCAATTGTGGCATTCCTTGGCGAAGTTGGTATTATGACCATAGTACATTACCTCTTTTCATAAAAATCATGAATTTTCTGTTTCAATAACTCTTTGATATAAATCCAGATAACGTTGTGCCATTGTTTCAGAGCTAAAATGTTGCTCCACTCGTTCCCTGCATTTTCTAGGATCTATTTCTCTAATGTGTTTTCCTGCATATTTCATGTCATCTATACTTTCAACTGCATAACCGGTTTCTCCATCTGCAACTACTTCACCTACAGCACCTCTGTTGAATGCTATAACAGGAGTTCCACAAGCCATTGATTCGGCAAGAACAAGGCCAAAAGACTCGGTATATTGTGAAGGCATTAAAACTGCTTTTGCATCCCTGTAAAGCCGCTTTTTCTGTTCATCATTAACAGGACCAACAAACCGTATCCTGTCGCCGTCAATATGAGGTTTTATTCTTTCTTCGAAATTCATTCTTTCATCTCCAACATAACCAGCAATCACTAATCTTTCTCCTAAAGCCTGTGCAACTTCTATTGCTATATGTGCTCCTTTTTGTTCTGACATCTTACCTAGAAATAGAAGATAATCTTCCTTTCTATCGGAGAAAGGAAATGTTTCTACATCAATTCCATTATAAACCACATCAATAACAGGGAGATAATCGTATCTGTGTGCCTGATACTGGCTGACAGCACTAAAAAGACTGTTTTCAAAAAGAGTTCTATAGACTTCCCTGTCCCAAAAATCTTTGTCATGGCAATGCAATGTAGTCAATAGAGGACCTTCGAAATATCTCCTGTATAACAAGAATTGCCCGGAATGATCATGAACAATATCATAATCACCGCTATTAACATAATCTAAAGACGCATATAATGAGCTAATGTTGCGAACTCTGGAGTTGCTTCAGCCAAACGCTCCCCTCTTTCCAGTGATGTCCATATGCTGACAGGAATTGTCGATCTTAAATTATGGACTCCAGAATCACCAGGAGCTGCTACGTCCGCCTCATATCCTAATTCTTTGTATCTTCTTTGCAGGCTTCTTATAACTCTTTGTGTCCCTCCATAAGTCATATCATCCCTTATTGCTATATCAGGAGAAGAGATCTGTAATATTTTCATGATTTATCACCGAAGTATTCTGCAACCGCATTCAAGAATTCTTCAGGGGTTACAGGTATTCCTCCTATTTCATAAAAAAGAGGCCTATTGTCAGGAAGTTCAGAAAAATCATAAGGAGGTGAAACCCTGTATGCTTCGACATTATTGGGAATCGGATCCAAATAACCTTTCTGGCTTTCAAACATATCAAAAATTGTATCTTTAACAGATCTTTCTTCTACAGGTATGTGTATTCTAACTGGTCTGAAACCTGTGCGCGGTATAAACCTGAAAAGATTCCTTGTTCCATCATAATAATTGCATGCCGCATATTCAAAAGATTCATCATCATAATTAAGTCGTTTTAGTGCCTCATCTATTGCTATTCTTGTTGCATCGTGGTCTGGATGAGAACCTTCATATGCAAAACCAAATATCTGATCCGGAGAAATATCTCCAATAAGATAAGACATGTCTTTAATTAAACTTTCAAGACTAAGCACAACTTCCTGATCAACATATCCTAGAAAATGTGTATTTGATGCAGGAACACCAAGAAAATCCAAAGCAGACAGGGATTCTTGTCTCCTTATTCTTGCGTATTCTTCTGGATTATTTGCATTGCCCCGCGGATAATAATCTTGTCTACGGGGTGCACCATCTGTTGCAATTGCAACGTACACATTTCCGTTGAATGAAGTTTTGTAAACCAAATAACCGGCAAACATTTCCACATCGTCAGGGTGCGCACCCACAAATAATTTTCTCTTGCTTCCATCAAAGAGCGTTTTTATTCTAAGACTATTTGTACCACTCATTTAAATCACGATTCCGAATAAACTTCCAATGACATATCCACGCAATTCTGCTCATTTCAATCACAAGTTTATAATAATCGAATTATTATGCAAAAACTTAAAAAAGGCTGAAATTTTATTTCATACAACTGAAATAATTACGCATGCATTACTGGCTAGTCATATCCATACGCAAAATACTGGACATAGCCGCAGTTCTTGCAGTGGCAGTGGTCATTATCAACTGTGAATTCCCTTCCAGAACAGTAAAAGCAGAACATTTTTATCACCTTCAATTATTGTTTTCTATCAGTTCATAGTTTTCCATGACTGTTTCCGAATAGCTGCTTGGTGCGCACTGGCCGCTGGAACCCTTGTTGTAGTTTGTCAGTGCCCCTATCACATTTCCTCGGCACGTCACCAAAGCATCAGAGAGGTATATCGTTCCGCATTCGACATTATTTTGAATATTCATAAGTTCGTCTGCGCTCATTCCGCACGCAGCCTCGCCTGTTGACGGAAGTATTTGAACTATGCCTATTTCCCCTGAACCGCCTCTCTTTACCGACCCGTCTGAATCATAATGATTTCTTCTTGACTCTGTTTCCATCAGCGCTTCTGCCAGAATAACAGGATTGTACCCGTCCACTTCCCTCAGGGGCGCAACCCCTTTGGTGCCAAGAGCCTGCCAAAGAGCCAATTGATAACCTTCAAGAGGAACAGGGGTTGGAGTAGGGCTTGGTGTTGGTTCTTGAATAAATTTCCTGTACTGCTTCTCAGAAGGCATTATTCGACTATACTGTATTTCTTTCCTTGGTCGCTCATCATTATTCTTATCCCTTGAATAAGGCAGAGGCAAAGTTAAAGCGGCTGCTGGTATCAATGCTGCGGCAATCAGTAGATTTCTGTAAAATTTCATAATTCACCATATCCCATCCAGTGGGAATATTAGAATAATTAATGCAAAAATATTTAAAGGGTATGTAAAATAATTGCATATGTAAGAAAATAAGATTGGCATATTATACGCATTACGCCGGCATTACTGGGAAATTGCATGCTGAAGCAATTCCATAATTAGAATTAGCAATCAGAACTTTGAGCCCCTGATTATTTCCTTCTTGGCTCTTTTTGTATCCTTTTCTAATTCGTTTACTTTTGTTTTTATTTGCTCAAGAATTGTCTGGGGTTCTGTGGCTTTGTATAAGTATTTCAGCCTATTTCCTTCAACAACCTTCTTTTTAACAAATCCCCTTTCTATCATGTCATCCAAGTAAGTTCTAAGCATTCTTTCAGAAACTTGTGTAGTCTTTTGAAGCTGCTTTATTGTCATGGGCTTCTTTTCAAGCAATTCGTATATCAACTTCTCGTTCTTTCCTAATCTGAATACGCTGAAAAGGTCCATGAACTGCGATTTCATGATGGATTTCATCATTATCCTCTTAATTATTTTATTTCTGGCTATATAAGACTTCTGGTAGCTGGAAAATACTTATACCACACGTCTGAAATGTGGCTTCATATGTGCTTATAAGCGTTTCGCTTTTTTACCAATTTAAGCTTTAGAAATTAGAACTGCACTATGAAATCATTCTTTAAATTATACCTGCTGAATTTGTTTTTCAGCTCGATAGCTGTTTTTGGCCTGGGCTTGATTTATTTCTACCTGTTCGCATTAAAATTTAGTCTGGTTGAAATTTCTGTCTATTATACGCTGGTGTGGGTTTTCTGCGTTATAGGCATTCTTTCATTAAAAACAATAGACTATTCAAAATCCATAAAAACAGCCCTCATGTTAAGAATAGCTCATTTCATCATCCTTGCAAGCCTTACCACGGTTTACATGCTTTATTTTTCAGCTGCTCTTTTCGGTTATTTAATAATTCTTTTCTGGGTGCCTTTCAACGCATTTTATTTTTCCATAGGCGGCAAAAAGAAAAGAATGCTCATTAATTCTTTGCTGGTAATTCTTGTGCCTTTGATAAGCATACCTCTGCTCCCTTCAGCGGGATTCGTAGCCAAGGAATACGGTTTCCCGATGGTATTCGCCCTTGCAGCAGGCCTTTCTTTCATAACGTTTGTTTTTGTAGACATACACTTCCCAACTAAAAAAATAAAGAATGATCTGAGAAAATCCATGAAAGAATTGAAAAACGTGAGAATTCTCTATCTGCTGGAGGGATTCTTGGAAGGCATTGTGTGGATAACGATTCCTGTAGTCACGCTGCAGTTCATAAATGAAGAAGTTGCTTATGGCGGCTTTCTTTCGTTTCTTGTCGTATTCGCTATACTGGGCTCTGTATTTATTTCTTATCTTTCAGACAAAATAAAAAACAGGATTTTATTGGCAATGCCATTGATGATTCTTACAAGCGTTTTTGTTTTTATGGCAGGAATTTCACAGGGCTTTGAACAGTGGACTTTGTTTAATATTATTATTGCATTCCTGATGACAATGATAGGCCCTTTCCTGATTTCTCTTGTTAATGATACTTCAGTGAATATTCCCAGGGCTGTAGTTGCAAGAGAACTGCTTTTGAGTTCGGGCAGGATTGTGGGTGGAATAATAATTATATTCTTTGCCTATTTTGGAAATATACAGCCAGCTCTTATGATAGCTGCTGTGGTTTTTCTGGCATTCCCTTATTACATGAAAAAGAACCTGAGAAAATTAAGGATGTACAGGTATTCTAAGCTGTAGATCTGGAAGGTCTCAATAGATTAGTTAACGCCAGATCATATGCCCGCGGAGCTTCTTCTGCAAAACTAGCATCCATAGCCTTTCTGTTTAGTTTTAATATTAATTGTCCTCTTGTTTGTGCCTGTGCATAGGCTGTTCTGCTCGCCACTCCAACGTATTCTTCTACCCTTTGATCTAATTCCTGAGGTGCTGAAGTTTCTCTGTGTGCTCTCTCGAGAGCTCCCATGTATATGCAACTCAATGCTGTCTCTAATTGTTCTCCAGAAAATCTATCATAAGCTTGATTCAACTCATCAGTAAAATCCATTCTTCTTTGAGCAGTTTCACTATTCATAACAGATCTTTTTCCATCCGTACTTTGATATGCCATTTTTCTCCCTCTAAGCTCCTGCTGGAACTGCTTCAGGTATGATTCTGTTAATATCTGGCATTCTTTCTGCAATTAATCCTGGATTACTTTCTTTGCGGGCTAAGCTAGAAACTCTGCCTTTAGCAGCATTGTATATACGAAATAGGTTTGTTCTAAGCCCTTGACTATCAATAATTTCTCTATCATATGCTGTGTGTCCTTTTTCTGCCTGGGCTCCAACAAATTGAAGATAAGAATTCCATCTCGTTTGTGTAACATAAACCGGTTCTTGTACTCTACTGCCATTTATGCTTGTTCTTATGAAGGCAGGTTCTACAAAAAGTTCTGCTGGATCAACTGCATTATAACCATTACTTCCATTATTTCCTGTCATCTTTCATTCTCCTCTATTTTTTCAAAGCAACTACCTTGAGATTTATGATGGAACGGCAGTAAGGACAGATGTCCCTTGTTGCCTCGAATTTTTCTCCACAATAGCAAATGTGGTATTCCATTTTTTTCAGCTCATATGAGGATCAGGCAGCTGTCGCAGTCCTTCCTTTCTATTTTCAGGTCTGAACCACATACTTTGCATTCTGCCATAACTTCCAATCCTCATGCAAATAAAATATCGTAAATACTATTTAAAGCTATGCAATTTTATTGCATATGTAGGTATATTTAAATTCAGACGTACTATTAATTATTGTGCATTGTAGAGGGGGAGATTTATGGAACTAAGCTGGCTGAAAGGAATAATGAATATTGGTAGTAACAAACCTACATTCGTTGCAGGACCACGGGGAGATTACTTTCACATAGATCCTGCAGGAAGGATGAGGCACCGTACAGATTACGATAAGCCTGTGAAATTTAACTATAATCTAGCGACCTACTGTGTAAGCAGATGAAATGCATTTATAACACCATGGACTAAAGTCCATGGTATCTATGAGCATTTCTTTCTGAATTCTTCCTTTTCATATCCTAAGATAACAAAGTTATCTTATAGTTTTCAAGAATTCAAAAATAGCCTTTTCTCAACTTCTTCTTTTTTTGATCTTAAGACTCCCTGCTCTATTTTCATTGTAGCGCACATTGCAGCAAACCTTCCGCATTCTTCTACGTTTTTTGATTCAGATCTTTTTGCAATATAGCCTGCCGCATAAGTGTCGCCGCACCCTGTTGTGTCTATTGATTTTACAGGACGAAAGGCAGGAATTTTATAGAATTTTTCCCCGGAATAAATGAGTGACCCTTCACTGCCGAAAGTTATCAGTATTTCTTTTACGCCGGATGATCTTATTATTTTTGCGGCTTTTTCTGGATCTTTTTCTTCAGTAAGAATAGCTGCTTCAGAAGCGTCAGCTTTCAGAATATCTATATTTTCAAGGAACTTTTTGTCCTTCAGTCTCTGATTTACAACTTTATTTCCTTCTATTTTTCTTACCATTCCCTGTATATCAAGAACTATTGTTTTATTGTTCTTCTTCAATAATTCTAAAATCTCTGAAGAAATATCACTGCTTATCAACGGTCCCACATGAACAAAATCAAAATTCTTTATAGCCTCGACGTCATCTTTGGTAAAGGGGTCTATAACAGAAAACAATTCCTGTTCCCTTTCATTAGAATTTCTTGATGGATATCTGTTAATAAAAACGTCGGTTTTTTCTGAAGGGATGAGTATTTTTTTGGAGTTTATGCTCTCAGAGAGGCGGAAATCTTTTTCCGACATCTTTGTTAGTAGTGTAATATCGAAACCGAGATTTGACAAAACTGAGGAAGAATAATAAGCAGTGCCTCCTGGCCTTTCTTCGATGTGTTTTATGTCTGTAATAATTATCCTGTCTTTTGACAATGGTCCTATCACACAGAATTTCATTTTCAACACCATAATATCTTTCTATTCCAAAGTGTTGAAAAGAAGTGCTCATTATAGTTTAAAAGCACTTCATTTTTAAGAAAGAATTTTTAATAATTCCGAATTATGTAGGTTAAGATTCAATTATTTATAGCAAGATGCACTATATCTTAAAAGAGGTTCCATGAAAAAGGTATTTATCATAGTAGTTGTGGGTATCATTCTAACCAGCTCTGTTGCCCTAGCAGACTTTGTCGATATTTTCAATACACTCAGGGATGCAATTTTGCCTCCATGGAGCATAACAGGCTACCAGACTGCTGCACCGGATCTGATTATAAATACCTATGATTCTTCAGGAACCCTTGTTGCTGGCAATTCCATAAGATTCACTGCTGTCGTAAAAAATATAGGAACAGCATCTACAGAAACTGCAACGGTTGTTAATGGGAATTCAGGCGGTGTTGGCTATGAAATAGATGTCATAGACGGTCAACAAGATCTTGGAGTCCCCCCTACTGGCACAATAGCTGCTGGAGGAACTTTAAACACCACTTCTAGCGCATGGACTGCAACAGCCGGAACTCATACAGTAAAGATATGTGCTGACTGGTGGAATTTTGTCGCTGAATCAAATGAGAATAATAACTGCAAATATTACTACTTCAGTGTATCGCCTGCGACAACAACCACGACAACTACTTTGCCGCCATCCTGCACTTCACTGGATCAGGGCCAGTGCCAAGTCACAGCAGGTTGCCACTGGTGCGGCAGTGACCAATCTTGCAAACCTTCATCACAAAGCTGCCCATCGTGCACAAGCTTATGTAGTGGGTGGACAAATTTAGCCTGTGCCAGTCCTTCTTGCGTGGTATCTACCCAAAGGCTACAGTCAAGAACATGCCCTGCAGGGTCAACGTGTTTTATATACCAATGCATAAGCGATCCTGCGTGCACGACAACTTCCTCTTCAACCACAACTACGACAACACTGCCACCATCTTGCAACACATTGGATCAGGGGCAGTGCCAGACTACAACGGGTTGTCAGTGGTGCGGCAGTGATGCAACGTGCAAACCTTCAACACAGAATTGCCCACTATGCACAAGCTTATGCAGTGGATGGAGTAACTTATCTTGCGGCAGTTCTTCTTGCGTATCAGCAAGCCAGAGGTTACAATCAAGAACATGCCCTACAACATCAAATTGTAATCGTTATCAATGCGTAAGCGATCCTGCGTGCACGACAACTTCCTCTTCAACCACAACTACGACAACAATTGTTTCTTCAGGTGAGATGATAAAAGTCAGGATGTTTTATGACAAAAACTCAAATGGAATCCCAGAAGCTGGAGAGAACTTCAGCATCGGGGGCAATCCATCTTTCAGCTCTTCCATAGCAACAGTGAATGAAAAAAGAGTAAACCTTCAGGATACTGATATAACATCTCTGCTTGCTCCAGACGGCAATGAAGACCGTGTTGTAAATTCTAATAATATATTTTATTATACTGTCGCGCCTTCAGCAGGATGGACAAGAACTTTCATAGCTATCCAGGATTATGGCCTGAATCCTGGCCCTTGTATACTGAACGGACCTTATTATATATGTCCTTTCAACGTCCTCGGAGAAACTCCTGTACTTGATTTAGCTCCAAACCAGCAGATATTTCTTTATCTCGGTGTAAATACTTTGCAGGCTTCAACAACTACAACGACAATTGGCTCATCTACTACAACAATTCCCGGACAAACAACAACGAC
>Ga0209542_10009537_pt1 | contig 17790 bp, 17 predicted proteins | sample RifCSPhighO2_01_FD_184028 | JGI IMG/M metagenome (GOLD analysis project Ga0209542, IMG submission 184028) | Soil microbial communities from Rifle, Colorado - Rifle CSP2_plank highO2_0.1 (SPAdes) (version 2) | ecosystem: Environmental > Terrestrial > Deep subsurface > Rock core/Sediment ...
TTTTGCGGCATGCCAGAGAGCAAACCCTTTCCAGAAAAGTCCCCACGCTAAAATAAGAATAACTATGAGGGAGAAAGAACCGAGCGCTCCCATACCACCAATGCCCATGTAGTTTGTAAAGTCCATACCCAGAGTATAGACGATACGCGCGACTATTCAATAGAGTGCCGTGTATGATAAGGTGGTCGCTGAAGGAGGGGTGGCTATGGAATATGACCTTCGTCATATTCCATCCGTTCCGCGAAAGCGGAAAAGCCGATGCGAGGCAAGTGCCGAGCAGGCTTTAGGAAAGCCCGAAGGGCGAAGCCTCCTTCCTGGGTCGATTCGCGTAAGCGAATCTTGGAGAGGTGGCTGAGTGGTCGAAAGCAACACGGTGCTAACGTGTCATCCGGGTAAAACTGGATCGAGGGTTCGAATCCCTCCCTCTCCGCAAACTAGGAATGTCTACCGCAAAAGGTAGATATTCTTCTTTCGTAGAGCCGTCATTTTTAGGTTCGAACGCTTTTGTTGTGTTCGGATATTTCATCGCTATTGCCGCATAGAGATCAAGCGGATTCCTCAATGAAATACTCAATTCTTTGTCTTTGAGGATTAGGTTCGAGCGCGAGAGCGAAGCGAATATGTCCCGCTTCTGTTCCGGTGTGCCGGTTTCAAACCACAATCGCGCGGCGGCAGCAAAACTAAATGAGTTCTCGGCCCAGTCCACCCACTCGTCGATCTTGCGTCCGGTATTCTGCCTCGCGCTCTCGAGAGAGTGCTTTTCCTCCATGAGCGCCCTACGCTGTGGGGAGTATTCCTCGATTGAGAGCAATGACTGATCGGCGTTCTCCGACGACGTGTAGAGTCGCGTGAGGTTTTGCAGCCGCTGCACGACATCCTTGTATCGCTTATCTTGAGAGTCGATCTCCACTCTTTGCCCCTTGATCTGGTCATCGTTGTCCTTTGCGAGTTCCTCGAGGGCCCATTGTGAGAAGGCACTTGAGAGCTCGAATCTCGTGAGAGCTGAATCGAGGAGGTATTCGAGATCTTCTACGCGGACGGACTTTTGACTGCACTCCGGATTCTTTCGTTTCGTGCAGTGGTAATAAATGTAATGCAGAGTAGTAGGATTCTCCATATCCGCGATCTTCCGTTTACATTTCGGGCACGCATCCTTTTTCGGCGATGCAAACTTGTGTTTGCATGAGTCGCAAATGATTTGATACTTTTCTTCCGCCGTAATCATAGACCCGCACTCTCCGCACTCCGTTCGGCCGGTGAAAGGAAAGAAGTGCCCCTCGCGAGATTGCGGCTTTCCTTTGCGACCGAGCTTCCCCTGCATGAGCTCAAACTGATCCATTGTGATCATCGGCTCGTGAGCTCCTTTCACCAGCTCCTTTTCCCCCGTATCGTGATTGCGGGCATGAAAATGGCCGGTATAGAAAGGTTCAGTGAGTAGACGGTAAATGTGGGCGAGAGAAACCGGCTTGCCTCCTTGTCGCTTTGTTTGCCGCGTCGTGAGACCCCACTTCTTCGCCTGTTTGTGGAGTTGACGCACCGAGTAATGTCCCGCGATGTAGGATTCGAATATCCTTTTTACTAGATCGAAGCGCTCCGGATCCGGTACGATATTCTTTTCTCCTTTTATACTTTGGAGATTGTTCAGATATCCGATCGGAGCTACGCCGTTGCGCCAACCTTGCATCGTCTTGGCGCGTAGTCCGCGTTTTACGTTTGTACTCAACTCTCGTATAAACTGATTCGCTTGCCCGAACTCAATGGAGGCGAAGATAACATTATCTTCAGGGTAAAAATCTCGATCGGCTGTCTTGATGTGTTTTATGATGCCTCTTTGTAGCAGCCAACTTATACGGCCTGCATCGACTGGATTGCGGGCAAGACGATCCATTTTCCAACAAACAATGCCTTGCGCTTCTCCTTTCTCAATTCGAGTAAGGAGTTCATTGAAAACTTCTCTGCCAGGGGCCTTTGCTGATTTAGATTCGTAGAGCGGCTCGCCGACAATTTTCAGATTAAGACGATGAGCCATTTTCTTCATCTCGTCGATCTGTGAGGACAAGCTCAAGACTTGGCGATCCTCATCCTCTGTCGATTTGCGACAGTACAGGAAGTATTTAAGTTTTCTTTCTAGGGCCGGATTCATAGTTCATTTCATGGTCATTGTCCGCATTAGCGACTAAATAGCAACCGAGAAAAGTGTTTACATTTCCTGAAAGGGAGAGGGTTTAGGGCGTATTGGAGGGTTTTCCGGCCACTGCCGATTTGGGAAAAGAACCTTTAGTTGGGCTATGATTCCGGCATTTTGTCTCTCATACTCACTTGAGAGGTGTTTACACGCATCGTCGACCACTTCCGAGATCGGTTTGTGATACCGAATCGAAGTTGCCTTGAGCCATAGATGCCACTGCTCACTTACGCGAATGAGCTTGGTTATGCGTCTCTTTCTCATTTTGTTTACAGTTAGCGAGTAAAACCGACTTTTATTCCCTTCATTCCCTCCCTATTTTCTTCAGAGAGATCGACGCATTTTCGCCGCCCTTGTCGACAAAATGCGGATCCAGTTCTTTTTGATGAGCGGGTGAAGTCCCCCGTTGACAAGTCGTCAGTCAGAGCGGGGAATGGTATCCGCTCACCAAAGAAGCAGCAGCCAGTTTGTTTTTCCCGAGGACTCGCTGATAAACCTCGTCTCTTCAGATTGTTTGGGGCTCAAAGCCCCCTCCTATGCGCTTCACGAGCGCGCACGAGGGGGCCTTTAGCTCGAAGATGCGGTTTTCTTTTGATCCACCAATAACTCCTTGTAGCGTGCCTCATGCCGCTTTGGCATCGGCTGCATCACTACTCGGGCAAGGTTAAGGAGCCGCTGCGCTTGTTCAGAAGCTTCTTCTTGCGAGAGATCAACGCCGAACTCACGTTGATAGATCTCTTTGAACTTGGTTATTGTAGCGGGCGAAAGCATAAACGAAATCTGCTCGCTCACGGGGGTGAAACGAGCAGGTTTCGTCCCCCATGAACTACTGATTCGTTTTTCATTGTGAAGGTCTATGCCGATGCTTGGAACTGCTTATTGAAAAAATCATCGACAAAAAAGAACCGCAAATGCGGCACAAAAAACATGGGCAGATAAGTTATCCCCTAGCGATGTCTAGCGACTGTCTAGTCGAGCTCGGGATTTCTCAAGATGACTCCTTTCCCGTCGACAATATCAAACAACTTCTCTCCGGTTGGCGTTGTTTTGGTTAGGTTGGAAGAGCGGGGAATGTTATCTATTGCATTTCGAATCCTTTTTATGATTTTTTCTTCATCCTCCAGTGCTTTGACACCGCTTGCTTCTATCCACTGATTGATTTTTCTATATGGCGCATACCCGAGTTCCGTATCTTGTTGACTGAAGATGGCCGCGAATACTTTTACTGGATACGTATTTGGGTTCTTGAAGCGCACGACTTCACCGTTGTACAAGAAAGTTCCGTTATTTCTTTGCTCGATCAACTTCCTTTTCGGTTTAGGTGGGCGAATACCCAGCTCTTTGGCCACATGGTCATATGCCTTTTTAGCGAATAGTTGATGTCTCGCCTGAAAGCGATACATATGCTCTTCTAGCGGGACGGCGTTTGTTTTATTGCTCCTCTTTTTCCCCCGTGCTTTCATGCCTACATTATGCGCGTTTCGGACGCATTTGAAACTTCCAATGGCCTCCGGAATGCGCTATCATGTTCCTTACACATCCAATATCGGCCCCCGAGGGCGATGACCTAACCCGTTCGACCAACGAACGGCACGGTCAGGAAAGTCGATCAAGCATAGAAAACCCGTCATGGGATTGCTTGATCGCCGTATAGGGAAACCTGTACGTCTGGCTTCGGCCGGAGACCCGTGGCGGGCTTTTTGTATCCATTGAGCTCGCCGCGATCCATCAATCGGTTGGCGAAACATGGCGATACTCAACAACAAGACACCTCCCACATTTGGCGATCGCGTTGCACGAATCGTTTTGATTCCAGTCGTTTCCATTTTGCTAGTTTTGTTGATTGTTGGAATCGCAACTTATGATTCTAATGTCTCTCCGCTCTCCGAACCAATAAAACAATTCGAAAACATAAATCCGAATCGTATGCAATCGTCGGTTCGGGCAATGGCCGACTTCATGGTGAAGGACGACAATCTTACGGGGTTGCGTATATGGGCCCAATCCCTGAACGTATCCTCTCCGGAGTTTTCAAGTGCTACTACTCTTCATGAGGAAATCCGTCGCGCCTCGGATGATTTCGCTATCTATCGAGACAGTAAGGAACTTACTCGACTTATTGAAACATTGAGCAACACCGACAAGATGTTTATCGACACGTTAGGAGAATCAATGCACTAGCCGATCTTCGTTCGTATACGCCGCTCCTCCTCACCTTGAGGCACGAGCTCGAACTCAAAACGATCGTTGAACTTGACTGTTGTCGCACGAACTTTCACTTGCTCGATATTGCCCTTCATCGCTGTCATTCGGTTGAGCAACGCGTCTTTGTATTGAGTATCCTCGTTGCCGACAAGCTGTTCGCCCTTGCTCTCAACGACGTACACAAACTCGAGCTCGTCTTTCTCGTTCTTGCGAGCGATCACAAAGTCCGGCCGGATCTTGTTTTTCTGCCACCCTTGAATCGCATACCAACCCTTCTGCGTCTTGTTGCGGGCCCACCAGATCACGTTAGGGCTTTGCTCGATGATTCTTGCGACTGCGTGCTCGAGCGAGTTCATTGAGGCAATCTCAACGTCTTCGTAGAGACTGAATGCGAAGGCGGCCTGTACGTTATTTGCGACAATATCCTTTTGAGGCATCTCGAATCCAACCTCCTCATCGTCTGAAACAACGAGCGTGAGCGTGTTGTTTTTGACGAGCTCCTCGAAGATATTTTGCTCTTGATTTTTCTTGTGCTCGACTAGACATCTCTCGAGCTCGCGAGCAATATATCCTGCGTTTTGATCGAGAAGCTCGGGCGTGAACTTCTTGGCGAGCGTTGTTGCTGCGGCGTTGCCGATCGCATGCGAGATAAACGCATTTTCGATCGTTTCTGAAATGCGTCGTGTGAGATAGAGCGCATCAAACTTGAGCGAGGCGAGCGTCTCCGTTTGCCGCGCTACACCCTTACCCTCGAGGTCGATCACGATCTCGAGAGGGGTTTCTCGGCGCTCTCCAATCGTCGGCATGAAATCCTCAAGCCACTTGTTGAGCAGCTTGCTTACGTCCCATGAGATCTTCGGTTTGATGTCGATATCGTATGAAAACTTGCGGTACTTTCGAGAGCTTTCTTTGATGAGCCACACAGGGAGGAATAAAGACTCGGGATACTTCTTGCGTATGTCTTTCTTGATCGATACGGCCTTTACCGGATTGAGGATATTGCCTTGATGATCGCGGATCTCTACACCGGCCGTAACATCTCCGAGTCCCTCCTCCTCAAATCCTTTTCGCACGTTCTCAACGACTTCTTGAGTGTGGCCGGTCGCGAAGAAAACATAACTTTCATCGAGCTCGGGCACACCGGTTTTCTTTGCGTATGGCTGGCGGAGTACGCGGCCGACGAGCTGCGTCATCGACGAGTTCGTGCGCGCGTTCGGGATCACGCCGAGGATGTATGCGAATGAACAATCCCATCCCTCCTTGAGTGCTTCTTTTGTGATGATGTAGCGGACTTCGCTTTCGCGAGAAAGAAGTTTCTGCTGTTTGATCTCGTCGATTGAACTCGACTTGACTGCGATCTCGTGTTTCGGCACGCCTGCATCGATCAAGAGCTCACGAACGTCCTCGCTATGAACGAGTCCTTGTCCCCGCTGATCTCTGCCGGTGCGCTCGACTTGGATGAGTGCGATCGGGCGAATATACACCCCCTTGTTTTGCTCGAGTTTCTTTGCTTTCTTTTCGAGCTCGTCGCGCTTCGTTTTGATCGCCCCGAGCATGGTGCGCCAGTCGCCGGAGTGGATCGGCGGGATGAGGTGCATGTCGAGCTTGATCATGTCCTCGACCTTGAGATCCTTGCCGGTAACGGTCGAAAGGATGTTCATGCCCCGTTTAGGGGTAGCAGAGAGACCCATGATTGCCGTGGCGTTGAGACCATCGAGCGTATTTCGCGCGATATCAGTCCACATCGTGTGAAACTCGTCCACAACGATAAAAGGGTTGAGTGTGCGGATAACGTTGCCCAGAGACGTTTTTACCTGCGCACGATCGAAAAGAGAGTCCTCGGTGCGGTCGAGATTCGGCACAAGCCGCAAAAGCTCGGCATGGAGGTCGTATCGGTTCTCCGGAGGGAAGAAGTCCATGTAGCCGCCGCTGTCCTCAAACATTTTGTTTGAGTCTCTCGAAGCGGACTGGATCATGAGCATCAGCACGACGAGGTTTTCTTGCACGTCTTGCTGTCGGAGGGATTGGCCCTTTTCGATGATAATCGTGCGGTTGCCGCTCGCTTGATCGAGGAGTTGTCGGTACGGGTGGCTTTTGTTTTGGAGCTTCTCTATTGTTTGCCGATAGATCTGATCGCGGTGTGTGATCCACACAACGAGGCCGGTGCGTTCTTTTGCGAGAAGGTTTTGATATGAGCATATCGCTTCAACAGCGACGAGCGTCTTTCCGCCGCCAGTCGGCATTTTGATACATACGCGCGGATAGAGTCCGTCTGCACCCGTTTTCGGACGATCTTGGAAATGATCGTACTTGCCGCTGAACGCGACGTTGATTGGACTACCGAGCACCGCTTGTAGATCTAGACTTGCTGCAAACTTTTGACGCGCGGCATCGAGATCGTTGAAAAATGTCTCGATATCGCGCACCACACGTTGTTGATAGTTCTTGAGCATGGCCTATTCTGTTCTCTCAAAGAGGTTGTACGGGACGCTCACGAACTGGATGTTGTATTGCTCGAGCGCCTCATCGTCGAGGAAACATGCGGGGGCATACACGATTTTCTTTCCGGAGTCTTTCTTGTGTGTCTTTTGGGCCCAGTCGAGAGTAACCGCGAGTTTCTTCAATTTCTCCATATCCTTTTCGTAGACGAGATATATCGATTCACGATCCGCTTCGCCAACAAAGAAGTCAGTCTCCTTGATCTTGGATTCTGCCGGATGATTCTTGCCTGTTGCTAGGTAATAAACGTATTTCGCAAACTCCCTGTAGGTTGGAAGCGTTCCGGATAGAAGCGTCTCGGCATCGATAGCGGGGCCTAACGTAAAATACTCAAAGCCCTTACCGCTCTTACTTTTTTCAATGACTCTCTTTACACGCTCGCGAGTGATTTCGTGCACATAGCGGTAGCCGGCTTTATACGCGGCCGTATCCTTTTTTGTTTCCTCTTGAAGTTGAACGAGAATAAATCGTCTGTTGCTCTCATCCTCATCAGCATTCAGCTCTAATACTGCCTGTGCTGTGGTTCCTGATCCGGCAAAGGAGTCCAAAACAATATCATCGTCTGAAGTGACCCACGAGATCATCTCTTTCAGCATGTTGACTGGTTTCGGGTTTCCAAACGGCGACTCGCTCATTTCAAATAATGCAGCGAGCTCTGCGGTATGTTCGCTACCAACTCCGAATGACGGGAGGATCGTTGAGGGAGTTATTCGTCTACGTTCCTTTCGGCTTTTCAGTTTTCCGGTTGAGCTAAAGAAGAACTCCAAAACTTTTTGTCCCCTCGTGTCGACAACATTGTCCTTATCTCCATAAAACCAGTCCTTCATTTGATCTGCTTGCGTCCACCCCGCCTTGAGAGTCACTTCTTCTGTAGTAACACCGCTTTTTGCTACAAGTCTGCCAGAAATGACGTGTACCTTTTCTCCGTCGCCAAAATCTGCATCGATAATGGTTCCGTCGGCAGCATCGAACCTAACACCTGCAGGGAATGTGAACTCTTTGGCAGGATTTTTCGTTGAGATTTTTTTGAGAGCACCTGCAACTATTTCTCCCTCTCCACCCTCAAACGCCTCCAGAGGTTTCTTGCCGTAGACCAACACATACTCATGATAGTTTTTGAACACGCCTTGTTGTTGGCTGTGCCCTTTATTCCAAATAAGTGCGGCCGCGAAACACTCTATTCCGAAAATACTATCCATGAGGAGTCGCAGATCTGCTGCTTCGTTGTCGTCTATGCTTACAAAAATAACGCCATCATTCGCGAGTAGTTCTCTCAAAAGTTTTAGACGCGGAGTCATCATGCATAGCCACTTATCGTGGCGAGTTAGATCCTCTCCCTCTGGCCCAACAACCTCGCCTATCCACTCTTTTATTGTTGGGCTACTTACGTTATCGCTGTAAACCCACTCTTCCTTTCCTGTGTTGTATGGAGGATCGATGTAGATACACTTCACCTTGCCTTGATACTGCGGGAGCAAGCTCTTGAGTGCGAGCAAGTTATCTCCTTCAATGATGAGATTCCTGTCCGCGTTCTCCCCTTTGAGTGATCGCTTCTGGTCGTTTTCGAGTGTGTGATATGGCACCGAGAGGTGATGGTTCCAAACAGCCGATTTTCCCTTGAAGTTTAGTGATGCCATACTTTTTATTTTATTTTTGCTTTATTCATAAATTGTTCAAACTCGCTGCGATCTATCCGAAACTCTTTACCTATCTTGAATGCCTTGAGTCGCTTCGCCTTGATGTACCGGTAGATCGTCATCACGTTTACCGATAGGGCACGCGCGAGCTCTTTTGCGGTGTAATAAGGTTTATCGTTTTGCATAGCCGTTTTGATATTTCTTGATGTCTGCGGGTTTGTACCAGATCACCTTACCGCTGTCGTCGACTGAAAAAACGTGCAGACATACTCCGATTGCAAAAGCGTAAGGTATACGACGGATCGCGATATCGGCGCTCTTTTTTGGGAGAGCGATTCCAAAATAATAACGCGCTTTCAAGCTCCTCATTCGGGTAACGATCTGCCCGAGGGAATACACGAACGCGACTTCAAAACCGGATCGGTAGCTCGATGCTCCTTTTGCCTCTATGAAAAAAGTCCGGCTGTACTTGGAGTTTGTAACCTTGATATCGACGCCCCGTATATGGAGATCGTCATAGTCGAGGTTTTTGCTCCACCCGAGGTTGGCGAGGTGGCGGATCACGGCCCGCTTCACAAACTCTTCGGAGATGATTTTCGCCTTTACCGCCATCCTTCCATGATACTTTACTATTGTTGACATTACAATCTCGGATCGATACGATGTGGGTATGGATTCCAAGCTACCTCTCTATCACTGGCTCGTAGTTCTTGTACCAGGAAGCATTTTTTTAGCCTGTGCCTACTTCGTGTTGCAAACTTTTAGCGTTTCGATCCCGACGTTCAGTATTCCGGAAGGCGAAACGGTACGGGCGTTCATTTTTCTTGCGATTGCGCTGCTCGTCGGGGAGTTATTACAGGCGTTCGGAGGACTGATTGAGCCCGCGCTGTTTTGGACATGGGGCGGTAACTCTTCAAAAATCCTTTTGTCCGGCGACAAATACAAGCGAGAGGTTGAAGAATTGAGGGCGCGTTTCGGAGGGGATCTTACAAAAGAAGAAGTGTTCGAGAAGGCAATGGCTTACTGCAATCATCACTCGCTCGGGCGTTCCGAGTATTTCAACACGCTCTACGCATACTCACGATCCCTTTTTACAGGAACGCTTTTGATGATCGCGCTCACGCTCTCGTTCTCATACTCACACAGCCCCGCCTTTTGGTATTTAGTGTTGCTTGAAATTGTTGTCGCTGTTGTGCTGTGGCATCGTACCAAAAAGCGCGGCAGAGTGTTCGCAAAGGAGGTTATCATGCAAGCCGCTCTATCGATAACTCAAAAATGATATGCCTCCAATTCCTGCACTCGCAAAAATTGGCGTCGAAATGATCAATGTCGGGAAAGGCGACGCTATTCTTGTTGAGTTGCGAGATCAGCAAAATAACGGGATTACATTCGTTGTTGACGGCGGGTGTGCAGAGCAAGCGGCGAATGTGATTTCTTTTCTGCAAACTCACCACGCTTCAAATCGAAAGGTTTTTGTCTCTACGCACTCCGACAATGATCACATCGCAACTATGGCCGACGCCATTCGTGCGGTGGGCGCTACCGATCTTATTTTGAACGATCCCCGCGACTTCGATCCGCAGGGAACGGTGCTCACCCGAGCGAGAACAGAACTAGATGCGGATAAGCGAGACCTACTCACGAGCGCTTTCGAGCGTATTGATGAAGTACGAAACGCGGCCACAGCCGTCGGAGCCCGACATCAAGCTATTTTTGCTAGTGCAAATCCAATACTCACTTGGGGTTCGTGGAACGTGTATATTGTTGGGCCGACAAGTGCTCATTTCAATGAGGTTTGGTACACAGTGGGTGGTTTGTCGGGCTTGTACGTCGATGACGATCCAAACGCGGTAGCAAACCTCGTAAGTGCCGGTAGAAGTATCATCGACGACGGGGTTGACACGAGCGGGATGAATAATCAAAGCATCATGCTGTTAATTGAAGGCCCAGGACAAAAGGTTTTACTCACCGGCGATGCCGGTATGCGAGCAATCCGTGAGGCGAGCGCCATAAAGGATCTTCGTTCGTTGTCGCTTCTTGATGTTCCACATCACGGTAGTCGTCGCAATGTCGATTCAGAGATCATTGATTTTCTGAAACCTGCCGTCTCGTTCATTTCGTCTCCAGGGAACGATAAACATCCCCGACGGGCTGTCGTGAGGAAATTGCAGAAAGCAGGGAGTCGAGTTTATAGCACCTGTAGAACTGGCACGACATCGATTTATCACCACCAAAACTTACTGCGCGCGGGATACTCGCCGATCGCCCCGTGGGAGCTTATACCCTAGAAACACTGGTAAAATCGGGGAACGCTTCCCACGCCCGTACGTTATGAAAGTAAGTTCTAGCAGCGTTTAGCTCTCGCCGCAAAAAACTATGCTCATTCTCTATATCGCATGCGCACTCGCCGTTCTTTTTGTCGGTTTCGGTTTTATCGCTCTTTTTGCGGGCCCGAAGGGGAGCGGGGTACCTTTTGTCCCGACATCGCGAAAGCGCATTGAAACGATGCTCCGACTTGCGGGAGATGTGCGGGGAAAGCGAGTCGTCGACCTCGGCTCGGGCGACGGAAGACTCGTCATTGCGTTTGCTTCCGAGGGAGCGGAGGCACACGGGTATGAACTGAATCCCGTTCTTGTGTGGCTGTCGCACATACACATCGTGTTTCGAGGTCTCCGAGGCCGGGCGTACATCCACTGGGGAGATTTTTGGCGGCCCGACATGTCCGATTTTGATATCGTCGTTGTGTACGGGTTTCGCTCCACGATGAGGGAACTTGAAAAAAAGCTGAAGCGCGAACTTTCGGAAAACGCGCTCGTACTTTCGAACGGCTTTACATTTCCAACGTGGACGCTTGTTAAAGAGGAAGGCGGCATATACCTGTACAGGCAGACGGATCCCTCACAGTAGCCAAAAGGTCCGGGGTAGGTACAATTGCGGCCTGCTATGGCGAAGAAATACTACGGGGTACAAACTGAAAAGGCAATTAAGAATTTCCCGTTTGATTTCCGGCATACATACAAAGAGCTTATATATGCGGTCGTTGAGATAAAGAAGGCGGCCGCGCGAGCCCACGCGGCTGCGCGGGAGCTCGATAAAAAACGGGCCTCGGCTATCGTACGCGCGTGCGACGAAATTTTGGCGGGGAAGCACGACGCACAGTTCATTCTGCCCTCGTTCCAGGGCGGCATGGGCACCTCGAACCACATGAACGTAAACGAGGCCGTGGCAGCGCGCGCAACGGAGCTCTTAGAAAACAGTGAGATGTCATCTCACTGTCATCCGAACGACCATGTCAACATGTCGCACTCCACCAACGACGTAATGCCTTCGGCTCTAAAAATTTCCGCCATTCGTATCGCTGACGAACTTCTCGCTTCGACGGACATCCTCATCGCGGCGCTTGAGAAGAAAGCGAAGCAATTTTCGAAAATTCTCAAACTCGGACGCACGCACATGCAAGACGCGGTGCCGATAACGCTTGGTGAAGAATTCGCTTCATACGCCGAGACTATTGGGCGGCGGCAAAAGGGAATACGTGAAGCGCGAGAGTATCTTTTTGAGCTAAGTCTTGGAGGAAGCGCCGTCGGCAATTCGATAAACGTCTCGCCGAAATACAAAAAGTTTCTATATCGCGAATTGCAAAAGCTTACAAAACTGCCCGTTCGTCCGGCGAAGAACCTTATGTCGCAAACGGCGAGCGTCACTGATTTCCTCGTTACCTCGCAAGCGCTCACAGCGCTCTGCGCCGACCTGTCAAAAATAGCAGGTGATTTTCGTATCCTCTCGAGCGGCCCTAACGGTGGAATTGGCGAGCTGATTCTGCCCGAGCTCCAAGCGGGCTCATCCATTATGCCGGGGAAGGTGAACCCCGTGCTTCCCGAAGCGCTCTCACAACTCTACTATCTCGTTTCGGGTAACAACCTGACGATAGAGAAAGCGTGCGAGGGGGCGCAGCTTGAACTTGGCGTCATGATGCCCGTAATCACAGACCGTCTCATCGAATCGCTCAAACTTTCTGCGGAAATGATAGAGCAGTTCGCAAAGAAGTGCGTCGCCGGCATCCTTGCGAATAAGTTGCGTATTAGGGAGCATCTTGAAAAATCAACCGCCTACGCAACACTACTGAATCCGATAATCGGCTACGATTCAGCCGCCGCTTGCGTGAAAGAAGCTGTCGCTACAGGCAAGACCCTTCGCGAAGTTGTGCTTGCAAAGAAACTCCTAACACCAAGAGAGTTCGACAGAGCGATGAGGGTGTAGTCAACCTTCAGCGACTTTGATCTTGGAGGCGGCGAACTTTGCTTTTTTGCGCGCCTCGGCGACGGTGTTCGCAATCGCAAGAACGACGGCCATGCGGCGATGCTTTATGACCTCCGGCTTTCCGAAAATGCGCACCCATGTGCCAGGCTGTTTGAGCGCGTTTTCCACGCCCTCGTACGTGGGATTTTTCATGTCGCCTTCGGCTAGGATCGCGACGGACGCGCCGGGGCGGCAGGGTATCTCCGGGATGGGGAGGCCGAGTATCGCTCGCACATGGAGTTCCATCTCGCTCATGGTTTGCGAAACCATCGTGACCATACCCGTGTCGTGCGGGCGAGGACTGATCTCCGAGAAGTAGACGTCGTTGCCCTTGACGAAAAGTTCACATCCGAAGATTCCGCGACCTTTTTTGCCACAAAGCTCGCTAACGATCTTCTTTGCGATCGTCTGTGCTTTCTTGAGCGCAATCTTACTCATCGGTTGCGGCTGCCAGCTCTCGCGATAGTCGCCGTCTATCTGAATGTGTCCGACGGGCGCGCAAAATGAAATGCCAGCGGCATGCCGCACGGTGAGAAGTGTTATTTCGTAATCAAAATTGATCTTTCCTTCGACGATCACTTTGCCCGTCTTGCCACGCCCGGCCTCTATCCCAAGTCTCCACGCTTTCGCAAGTCCGTTCTTGTTTTTTACCGTGCTCTGCCCGTGACCCGATGAAGACATCGTTGGTTTAACGAAACAGGGGAAGCCGACGGCCTTGGCTCCCGCTTCGAGTTCTGCAAGATTCCCCGCAAAACGATACGGCGATGTCGGCAATTTCAACTTTTCCGCCGCCAACTGTCGTATCCCTTGCCTGTCCATCGTGAGGCGTGTCGCGCGCGCTGTCGGTATTACCGTCCAGCCTTCCTTCTCAAGTTCGACCAAGGTCGGCGTCGCGATGGCCTCGATCTCCGGAACGATGAACGTCGGTTTTTCTTTTTTGACGATCTCGCGGATCTTATCGCCGTCAAGCATTGGGAATACGTAATAGCGATGCGCGACCTGTTGCGCTGGGGCGTGTTCATAACGGTCGCACGCCACCACCTCGCACCCGAGGCGCATCGCCTCGATGGCGACTTCCTTTCCGAGTTCACCGCTGCCGAGGAGAAGGATCTTTATCGCGGAAGATTTATGCGGAGTACCGAATCGCATGAGGCGATTGTATCAGGCGCGCGCAAACCCTGCTACGCCAAGACTACGCACGGGCAAGTGCAAGAAGCGTCACTTTCGCCCCAGCTCGTCGCAGCGGTGTTGCTGCGTTCGCAAGCGTTGCCCCGGTCGTTGTTACGTCATCTATCAGAAATACGTGCGCGTCACGCACGCGGGGCTCATCGGTGACGGCCTGCCCGGCCAGGGCGAACGCGCCGGCAACATTTGAAAGACGTTCGGAGCGCGGAAGACGGGTCTGCGGTTTCGTCGCGCGCGTTCGCGCAAGCATGCTCACTTCCATATATGAAAGTGTGCCGTTGCGGAATTCTTCGGGGAGTGCTCGGAGCACGAGCTCGATCTGGTTCCATCCGCGTTCGCGTGCGCGGCTTTTGTGCAACGGCACGGGGACAAGCAGAACCTTACGAGCGCTGAATGCTTTTGAAGAAGCGATCTCCTCGCGCAAGTAGTCCGCGAGTACCGACGACGCGAGTCTCGCGGCATGTGCAGAGCCGTCATACTTGAGAGAGCGAATGAGGTCTTCGACAGCCGCATTCTGGTACTCCATGAGAGTAGTGATACGAACGCCCAAGATATCGTGTGGCGTCGGCAGAAGGGGGATTTCTCCAAGTGTCCGTGCTTTTGTTCGCGCGCTACGCCCCCGGAGCGGCAAGACAATATCAACGATAGCTTCGAGAATGCTCAAGATACGCATAGTGCTATAATTTTCTCATGGATCTGGCAAAAAAACGCTGTGTTCCGTGCGAGGGTGGCATGAAGCCTCTTTCGCGGCGAGCGGCGCGGGGGCTCCTAAAGCACGTAGACCACTGGGTTTTGTCCCGCGATGGGAAGGCGATCTCAAAGAAGTTCCGGTTCGAGAATTTTGCGGAGGCAATACACTTTGTGAACCACGTCGCCGTTATCGCGGAAGACGAAGGACACCATCCCGACCTCTCCGTTGGGTGGGGAAGGGCTACTGTCGAGCTCTCGACGCACGCGATCGGCGGATTATCGGAGAACGACTTCATTCTCGCCGCGAAGATCGACAATATCCAATAACCAAGATACAAATCACAAACAATATATAAATCTCAAGCATTCAAAGCACAAACTCAGAGCCTGCATCTATTTGGAGCTTGGATACTTGTAATTTGGTGTTTCCCACAGTGATATACTGTGGGCTATGGCATTCTCGTTTGGGGGTCTAACCCAGATGCTTTCTTCAGCACTCGGTAGGGAGGATGGAGGAAGCGTGCTCGGTATCGATATCGGCGCGAGCTCTGCGAAGATCGTTCAACTGCGCCCGAGGGGCGGATCTGCGATCCTTGAGACCTACGGCGAGATAGCACTCGGTCCCTACGGAGGGCAGCCGATCGGCAAAGCAGTGAAACTCTCGCCGGAAAAAACGGCTGAGGCGATCATCGATCTGATGAAAGAGGCGAACGTTACGGCTCGTTCCGGAGGTATCTCGATCCCATTTTCTTCAAGCCTCATTTCTGTTATCGAGCTCCCGAAAGTGGCGCAGGATGCGCTCAAGCGGATGGTGCCCATTGAGGCGCGGAAATACATCCCGATACCGGTTTCCGAAGTATCTCTCGATTGGTTCGTCATTCCGGAAGATGAATCGGAGAAGAGCGCATTCGATCGCGTCTCGGGCCCTACTACCCCCGCCCGCTCACCGATGCAAGAGGTGCTCCTCGTCGCGATACACAACGACACTATCAATGCGTACCAGACCATAGCCAAGACGGCGGGCATACAGGTCGAGTTTTATGAGATAGAGATCTTCAGTGCGATACGCTCGTCTCTCTCGCACGGGATCGCTCCCATCTTGGTCGTCGACCTTGGAGCGGCCACGACCAAAATGTACATCGTCGAGCGCGGCATAGTGCGGCTGACGCATCTCGTAACGAGCGGAGGCCAGCACATGACGGAAAATCTGGGGCGTTCTCTGAGCTGGGAGTTCGAGAAAGCTGAGCGCGTGAAGCGTGAGCGGGGCCTTAACGATTCGGCGGCCTATTCGACCGACGAGAACGATCGCATCAAGACGGCAATGTTATCAACACTCTCGCGTCTCTTCTCGGAGGTCAATCGGGTACTATTGAGCTACGGGCAGCGATATAATAAGAGCGTGTCGCACGTTGTATTGACGGGCGGCGGCGCGTCGCTCCCCGGCCTCTCGGCGTACGCGAAAGAAGCACTGAACGCCGAAGTCACGATAGCAGATCCGTTCGCCCGCACCGAAGCACCGGCGTTTCTTGCGGATGTCTTGCGGCAGATCGGGCCCGGGTTCTCGGTTTCGGTCGGCCTCGTTCTTCGCAAGCTCAAAAGTACATCATAAGATATGCCAAACACCACCACACAGCCGAGTTTCATCCCGCGCGAGGCCCAAAGCTTCTCGCAGGCACCACGCAGACAAAAGGGTATTGCCGACCTCTTAACACTTCTTTCGGTCGTCCTTCTCGTAGCTTCTTTCGCTCTTGCCGCGGGAGTTTTTCTATACAAGGAGTATCTCGGTTCAAGCGCTTCATCGAAGGTCAGTCAGCTCGAACGAGCGAAGGCGGCATTCGAACCGTCCCTTATTCGGGAGCTGACGCGGCTCGACGACCGCATGCGCTCCGCAGGCGATGTGCTGGGAGGCCACGTTTCTCCAACAGCATTTTTTCGGATGCTTGAGCAGACGACGATCGCAAGCATCGCGTACGCCTCCCTGGACTTTGAAGCGGTCGATACTCAACACATGACGGCCAAAATGGACGGCGTTGCAGGAAGCGTGAACGCGATAGCGCTTCAGGCGGATCTTTTCGCGAAGGGGGGAATGATCACGAGCCCCATATTTTCGAACATCAACAGAGAGCCCGACGGCATTCATTTCGATCTTTCCGCTCGCATCAATCCTGCGGCGATCAATTACGTACAGCTCATCGCCGGCGCATCCGGGAGCGGGGCAATAGCGCCTCAGCCGGACATTCCCCCATTGGCCGCTCCGGCGACCCCGGGGGGTGAGGAGCTTAATGTGAATGCACAGGGAACCACCGACTGATCTATGTTTAAGATGATACTTTCAACTGTGGGGCTAGCGATCGCCGGAGGAGTATTTTTCTTTTTCACCCAGCCGACATACGATGCTGTGAAGGTATTAAGACGAGAGATCGGTGAATACGATCAAGCGCTCGACAAAGCGTCGGAACTCCAGCAGCTCAAACAGTCTCTGCTCTCGCGCTACAACGCTTTCAACCCTGCCGACATCGACCGGCTTCACAAGATGCTCCCGGACCACGTGGATAATGTGCGTTTGGTGCTCGACCTGGATTACCTTGCCTCAACGAACGGTATGGCGCTGCAAAATGTCATCATATCGAACCCGCTCAGCGAAGCAGGAAGTCCGGGTGTTATAAGCGCGATAGGAGGAGGAAGACAAAAGTATGATTCATTGACCCTGAAGTTCGCGACGAGAGGCACCTACCAGAGTTTTGTCACGTTTTTGCAGGAACTTGAGGCGAGCCTTCGCATTGTCGATCTTATTTCACTCAACATAGAGCGCGAAGTATCCTCACAATCCGAGACGAGGTCGGAGCCCGAGCCGACGTATCGGTATGATATGACGTTACGGACGTACTGGCTTAAGTAAAAAAATATGGAATTCTTCGGAAAACATAAGACGATCATCCTCATCACGCTGGGTGTAATAGTGGTGATCGGGATCTGGTGGGGGTTCTCACAAGAAACCCCGTCCACTTCCCTCATCGAGACACAGGCTTCTTCTGGAGTAAGCCCGGAAGACAGGGGTCTTGTGGATACGTTACTCCAGCTTCGCGCAGT
>Ga0209542_10009539_pt1 | contig 17785 bp, 18 predicted proteins | sample RifCSPhighO2_01_FD_184028 | JGI IMG/M metagenome (GOLD analysis project Ga0209542, IMG submission 184028) | Soil microbial communities from Rifle, Colorado - Rifle CSP2_plank highO2_0.1 (SPAdes) (version 2) | ecosystem: Environmental > Terrestrial > Deep subsurface > Rock core/Sediment ...
CAATCGTTCCTTTTATGTCGTCGATCCGGTCTCCATAAAACAAGCTGGTTCTAAATGTAACTCCAGTACCTGTTTCTGTGTATTCGTTGGACAAGTTAATGAGAATCTTCCCTCCTCCACGAGTTACCACGTAATCAGATGTACCGTTGTGAATACTAGCCGCTGTAGTGGATCTTGCAAACGTCGCTGAAGCTCCTGCTGTAACGGTAATGTTCCAGTCATCGTTGGAAACATCTCCTCCGTTTCCACCTTCATTACCTCCGTAAGTATTCGATGCATTAGCGATGGTGTACGTTTTGCCGCCTAACTTCAAGCTAGCTGTTGCGCCGTTAACTCCAGCACCAAAGGTTACTGTCCTTTCTACCGTCTCACCGGTTGCCAAGACTTTAAACTTAATCTTTGGATCAGCAGTACTATCATCGTCAGCTCCTTTATACTGGACCACATGCGATATGGAATCTTTATCCGTATCATCGTTCAAGATGAAGTAGCCCTCATCGCCGATCGAAGACTTGTTTAGGTACAACCTATCATCTTGACTTCCCAGGCGTAGACCGGTAGCTGAAGAAGCATAGGCTAGAGGAAATTCTATCTTATCGCCTGCCACGTTGGTAAAAGTCACCCAGTATTCTTTTTCACCAGCTTTGTCCTTCACGGAAATCTCATCAGTAGCGACTGACTTATCCATACCTTCATAGCGGACATCCCAGTTCTGAGAGAACACTAAGTCTTTCTCAACCAGTTCTGCTTGTCCTAACAAAGTTTCTCCAGGAGCGATGAAGTAATCTTCCTGCGCCGTCATGTTAATCATGATGGTATCTATTTCCAACTCACCATCAACAGTAGTAGTTGCGTAGGTCAACATAGTTCCCCGTATGATAACATCTGCTCCATCAATAGCTTCATCATTTACTTTCAACTCATCCGGAGTATTTGAAGAGGAAGTATTTATGTTGTCATCTTCTAATTCAAGTTTGTCTGCTCCCAAGAAGAATTCAGCCTGATGTACTCCTCCAGCATAATCCTGGTACAAGACTTCGCTTAAACCTATGACAGTTCCATCTGACAAAGTTTCTGTATCTCCTTCAGTCATCAAAGGAGTTGTTTCTCCATTGATGGTAAACTTAGCTTTATTAGCGTTGTCGGTGAAAAGCAAGTTTACATCATATTCTTTGCCTTTAACTGTATAGGATTTTGATTCTCCTTCCAGCAAGGTATCTTTTTCAGAACCTGACATTAATGTTAAAGTCACTTTTTCAGCTGCATTTCCTCTTGCTTTGACAATATTGTAAGTCTTGCCTAAGAAAGTCAAGGACTTATCTTCAAAGTCATCTAATTTGAAGCTTTCAGATGAATCAGTATCTGACTTAGCAGCAGTAAGGAAGTTCATCTCATACCGTGCAAACTGCTTGCCGTCAGCAATCTTCACGAAATCTGAAGTGACATCATCGTCATCTTCTTCATAAGTAGTGTTGATAGAAGTTCTATCAAAATGCAAGAACTGTTCATACTTGAAAGTTCCCTTTGAGCTAGTCAATTCGCCGTCAGCCAAAGCAGCAAGGTCGTCGTCGTCAAGGAAATCGACTACTCCGCCAGTTGCCGGACCGATTGTTTCACCAAATTCTAATTCATCAGTTCCACTCTTAACCATCCAAGCGTCTCCAGAAACAGCAACACTTGATGTTGCACCTGAGCCACCAGCATATTTCATGCTTGCTGCAATGTCAGTCATTGCTAAATTGTCTACAGCAGCAGCATTTTCTCCTACTACTAATAGACCATTAAATACGCCATCAGATACGAACATGCTAGGATAGTTGTTCAAATCTGCAGCCATTGCACCCATTACTGTTGCACCAAGCATAGTTGCGCCTGCTCCAACAGCAAGAATACGTTTTGCCATTTTTTTTACTTTCATTTAAAACACACCTCCGTGTTTTGAATATGTTTTGTTTTCCAACTCTTTACCCAAGCTCGTCTGGACCATCATAGCGAATTTCGAACAACAAACCGGAAGGTTCGCTTGTTTCGATCCTATAATGCGACCAAAACCATACCCTACTTGTGAGATAGAGCGCTTTAGGTAGATACTCATTCTGCTCTCAATACCAAAAATTTGTTTATAAGTCTTTCGTAAAAAACCCGGCCTAAAAAAAACGCCATCTCTCAATAAGGGCTTAAACACAAAAATTTTGGACTTTTGAACATTCATCATTTGTAAATGATAAAACATAGTTCTGGAACTAAGTTCTAGTAAATTCATCTTTTTTAGAAGCATTTGGTTCCTCGCCGCACTAAAGAATTATAAAGAAATGTGTGGCGTAGCATATAGATTAGAATTAAATGGAAATAAGCAACCTGCCCTTACCTGAACCTTTCAAGAAGCAATATAGCAAGTTCCCTACCCTTACCCCTATCCAAGAAAAATCTGTAAAAGCAGGATTGTTGGAAGCTAAGTCTCTTCTTTGCTGTGCTCCTACTGCTTCCGGCAAGACCTTAATAGCCACTATGGCCATATATAATATACTCGGCAAGGGCAAAGCTATCTATTTAGTGCCGCTCAAAGCCTTAGGATCAGAAAAGTATAAGGAATATCTGAATGTATTCAAAGACTCACCGTATAAAGTAGGATTAGCTACTGGAGACGTTGATTCGGAATCTGACTATTTGGCTAAATATGACGTCTTGATCTTGACAACCGAGAAATTAGATTCTCTTTTACGTCATAAAGTAAGTTGGCTGGCGGAAGTTAAAGCAGTGATCGTTGATGAGATCCATCTCTTGAACGACGCTTCCCGCGGACCGACGCTGGAAATAATATTAACCCTGCTCAAAAATCTGATCAAGCCGCAAATTATTGGCCTCTCGGCTACGATTGGCAATCCGCAAGAACTCGCTGATTGGCTGGAAGCTACTTTAGTTATCGATGAATGGCGTCCGGTCGAGTTAAAGAAAGGAATTTTTTCTGAAGGAAAAGTTGAGTATTACTAGTATTAATTATTATTAACAGAGAGAAACCCCAATTAACTATTTCACCAATCCCAAAATCTTCTCAAATTCTTTCGCAGCATAGCTCTCTTTATACTCTGCTGCTGCTTCCCGCAATTCTTTCAACTCAAACTTAAATCCCTTTTTCACCAGCAAGGGTCGCTGCTTGCCCACAAAATCTGCAAACTGGGTCACATTGTGCGGCTTTTCTGATTCATAACAGCGCTCGAAATCAATCAAGGTCGCATTAGCTTCCTGATCTACAATAATATGTTTCAAAGGATGATGCATCTCTTCTTTATTGACTTGCAATTTGTCCATGACATAACATTGTTGAAAGACCGATTTCAAAACCGCTTGGATATTTTCTTTCGAAGCCTGGGCTAACCATTCCTCAATATACACTCCTTCCGCAAACTCATAAGCAACGTAATCTTCTCCGGAGAATAACATCTTCGGACCAATAGCTCGCTCATTCAGTGCTTTCAACCAAAAAACTTCACTGGTAATAGCATCAGCAGCCTTACTTTCTTTTTTCTTTACTTTGATCGCCACAGTGATGGTTCGTTTCTTTACCGGAACTTGTTTTTTGATTACTAAGCTTTTATCAAATTGCGCAGTATATACTATTCCCCGTTTTCCTTCTGCAAAATAATGGACATTGCGCAATAGTTTTCCTTCCAGCTGCCGCAGCAAAGGAGTTTTGGTAATCTTATATACATATAACGTTTCGAAAGCAATTTTCTCTTCATCTAATTCTTCCCACTGTAATAAATTATGTTCTAGAATCTCTTCAATTTTCTGCTTTTTCGTCAGAGAAGAAAATAAGAATAATATTACTCCTTCCGGGAACATGTGGCTGGAAGCATCTTTAAAAAACCGCTCAGAAATTTCCCAGCCCTTCTTGCCGCCGTACAAAGCAGCATCTTCAATTCCCTTATCCTGCGGCAGATAAGGAGGATTAAAAATAATAACATTGAAAGAACCTTCAAGATGCTCAAACAGATTACCTTGCCTGGCTTTAATCTTGCGCAGTTTCTTTTTCTCAATCTCCGCATTCAAAGCTTCAACGGCTGTAGGATTACTGTCAACTGCCACCACTTCCCGCACGCTGGGTACTTCAATAGCTGTCAATCCCTGGATTCCAGAACCGGTACCCATATCTAAAACTCTGCCGATAGCAAACTGTCTTACAAACTTCTGTAATAAGTACGAATCTTCTGCTGGTTGGTAGATATCCATTCAGCATAACAAATTAGTTTTTTAGATAAATCTTACCATTCTAAATGAAAAAGTTAATAAATAAACAAGCAGCACAGACCCAAGTTGGGCTCGTGGTCTAGCGGCTATGATGCTGCCCTTACAAGGCGGATGTCGCCGGTTCGAATCCGGCCGGGCCCACTTCTTATTTTTTTTCCTCTACTGGTAAACTATCTTTCTCAAGAATGCTTTCTTTTTCAACTTTAATCTCGGTAGAAACGGCAGCTTCTTTGGCTTTTCCATCTTTCTTAAGCTTAACCGCAACTTTTCCAGCCACATCTTCTCCTAATTTCTTGGCTCCCTTGGACAGCTTGACTGCCACTCCGCTTAAAGTACCGACGGCAGCAATAATAGCAGTGATAGTAACTAAGTTATCCTTCATCCAGGAAAGTACAGTCTGATTAGGTTTTTTGGCGTCATCCAAACGATACGTTATATCCGCAATGGCTGAACCTACTAGATTGACATTCACCTGTGCCTCTTGCAGACGACCGGTCAACATCTTTTCCTGCGCATCTTGCAGCTGGCCTTTAGTGCTTTTGATGGTATCAAATACTTCTGAGACCAGATAACCATCTGCTTTTTTTTCATAATATTTATCTTCCTCAGTCTTCAGTTTTTCCTTCAATTCCAGCAAATTGGTTTCCAATTCTTCTTTATTCACTTTTACTTGCTCGGCAACGGCAAAAGTAACAGGAAATATTTTTTCATCAATCTTGACTGAAGCAGTAAGGCTGCCTTCTTTTAAGACATTCATCTTTACGGTCAGCGAATCTTGTTCGCCAGGTTTCAAACGAGAGATAGTAGTAGAACTCAGATGCTGTATCCCTTCACCGATTACTTTAGCGGAGATATCTTTGATAGTTTCAGTACCAGCATTTGAAACAATAAACGTGACTTGATTTTCTTTCAGCTGCAAAGAGACAGGAAAATACGAGGCAATATTTATTTTGGAATCATAAGAGCTAACCGTGATGGGAATCTTTTTCGTGACTTCACTACCTGAAAAAGAAGAAGTAGGATCACTAACTACTAGCTTGACCGTTGCATCCCCCACATTTTCAAAAGTATAACTTGGATTTTGCTCGACACTGTCAACAACACCATCGTTATTGAAATCCCATGCAAACATGAAAGGAGTATTTTTATCAGGAAATTCTGAAACTGTAGCCGTGAACTTCACATTCAAAGGAGCAATACCGGAAGAAGGTACAACCAACACGGACACACTAAACGGCTCATCAACATTTACCGTGGTAGAAACTGTACTGCTTCCGCTGGCTGTAGTCACCTTTGCCGTGGCCGTATGCTTTCCCGCGGCGTAAGTAAATTGCGGAGAGATTTCGGTGCTATCTTCTTTTCCATCTCCATCAAAGTCCCAGGAAACAGAATTAATTTCTTCAGATGAAACCAAATTAAAAGTTACGGCCAGGGGAGCTTTGCCTGACGAAGGAACAGTATTTAGGGATAATGATTCTTCTGCCATCACTGAAGAAGCAACCATCACCAATAAAATAATCAATAAACCGCATTTTAGTAATCCACTCATTTTTTTCACCAACGAAACGGCTAAAGGTTTCCTTTTTAAAGATTATTATATGGCAATAGTTGTATAAAAGTAGAATTCAAGCAGTTTTTCTATCTCTAAAAATTTATAAGTAAAAATCAAAAAAAAACAAAGTGAAGATTTGAGACAGGACAAAAACAAAATCATAAATTTTATAAGTCATTTATCTAACATACGATTAATGACTAAAAAATATGATCCTAAAAAATCGCTTTCTAAACAATTCCCAAACATTCGAGCAGAAGATCAATCAAATTTGCAAACCGTCCTTAAAGAACTCAGTAAAGAAGGGCTTCACGTTCGTCTGGCCGGAAGCGCCTTGGAAAGAACCACTTACTATGATATCGATTTAGGCGCCTGGGATAAAGATCCAGGAACAAAATCTAGAGGAACTGTTAAATCTCTTCTGGAAAATTTGGGCGTTGCTGAATATGAACAGATACACATTCCTGCCACCTACGTACGCGGCTGGGTGCGTTTTGAATATCAAGGGACACGCTTTGATCTCATCTGTACTAGCCTTGAGTATTACTTAGGTTATTTGACAGGAAAATAGTTAATATTATCTTTTAATTCTTAAAGCAATAAACATTTAAATCTCTACAGATTCTTAGCATCATGCAAGAAAAATTAGTCGCTTTACTTTTGGATCAGGATGAACTCGGCTGGAGAAAGATCATCTACGAATTAGTGGAAAGCGAACAGATGGATCCTTGGGATATTGACGTCTCGCTGTTAGCGCAAAAATTCATCAAGATTATCCGAGAGATGCAGGAGCATGATCTGAAAATTCCGGGCAAGATTGTTCTGGCTGCCGCAATTCTACTAAAAATCAAAGCCACTCATCTGGTAGAAAACGATATTTCCAATTTAGATAGGCTTCTCAACCAAACTGATGAGATGCCTGAAGACGAACTCTTTGGCGAAATAGAAGCAGGACTGCGCAATCCTGACCTGGCTCATCCCCAGTTGATTCCTCGCAATCCGCAGCCTCGAAACAGAAAAGTTTCTGTACACGATTTAGTTGAAGCCTTGCAACGCGCCATGGCCAGCAAAAAAAGAATTCTGGCCCAGCAGAGACCAGTGGCTTTTCCCTACCGGCCGCATCGGAAAACCGATATCATGGATGTGATCAAAGATGTGTACCATAAAATAACTTATTATTACAACAAAGATAAAGAAGCAAAAGTAACTTACACTAAACTTCTTCCGCCTAAGGCCGGAAAACAAGAAAAAGTGTACACCTTCATGCCTTTGCTGCATCTGGAAAATGAACACAAGATTGAGATGGACCAGCCCAAACATTTTGACGAGATCACTATTTCTCTGGCTCAGAAAGGAAAACAAAAGTCCGAGCAGTGAGAGCTAAGCATGTACGTAGAATTTGATTCTCCAGAATCTTTTACTATAATCACAGAAAATTACCTCAATCTGCAGGATAAAGCAAAATATAGAATCAGCAAGCAGGCAGTTTCTTTAGCTACATCCCAATATCATTTCTTTGTTCCGTCAAGAGTGGAAGTGCTGAACACTGGAAATCGATGGTAACAACATCCCGTCGTCTTTGCCCGCTATGCTGATCCCGATAGATATGGGCGAGGAGAGGGAGAACTAGTTGTCATCCTCTTCGACGGAAACCCCATAGCCCTCCCCTTCCAAAAGTATGTTGACAAAAAACTCTATCGCCAAGCTGAAAATTTAGGTCTTTTAGCAGGATACATCTCTGACATCAAAGAGATAAAATAAACAAGAAATTGCTTTCATAATCCGAAGGAAAACGTCGCAACATTTTTAAAGGATAAAGATAAAAACCATTAGAAAGAGTCACTACCACGTAGGTGTTCTATATATCCATGAAATCAGACCAAACTGCTACCACAAAGAATATCAAAGTTCCGGAAAAAATTGCAGATCAAGTGCTGGGCCAAGAGGAAGCAGTCAAGATTATCAAGAAAGCTGCACAACAAAGAAGACACGTTCTGTTGATTGGCGAACCGGGAACCGGTAAGTCTATGCTAGGAATGGCCCTGGCGGAGCTGCTGCCTAAATCTGATTTGAAAGATATCCTTTCCTATCCTAATCTTAATGACGAAAATAATCCTTTTATCAAAACCCTCACCGCAGGAAAAGGAAGAGAAGAAGCACAAAAATATTTATTGGATGCTAACCAATCTCTCAAAAATAACAGCTTGATTTTATTCTTCATTGCCTTAGTTACTTTTATTTTACCGTGGTGGGTAAGATATCATTATCATTCCGATCTCATGTTTACTGCTTTTTTCTTAGGAGGCATGTTGTTTCTGGCTGGATTCGCTCTTACCCTCAACATGGGTCCGCGCATGTTTCAGACTCCCAAGAATATCGCGCCTAAAGTTATTGTTGACAATCACAGCAAAAAAATAGCACCTTTCTTCGATGCTACTGGAGCACATGCCGGAGCTTTGCTAGGTGATGTACTGCATGACCCTTTCCAATCCGGAGGTCTAGGAACACCAGCTAATCAGCGTGTCGTCGCAGGGATGATTCATAAAGCGCATAAGGGAGTTTTATTTATCGATGAGATCGCTACCTTGCATCCCCGAACACAGCAGGAATTATTATCTGCTTTACAAGAAAAGAAATTTCCTATTACCGGACAATCAGAACGCTCCGCCGGAGCGATGGTCAGAACAGAATCGGTACCTTGCGATTTTATTTTAGTCGCCGCAGGAAATATGGAAACGATCAAGAACATGCATCCCGCTTTGCGTTCCAGAATCCGCGGTTATGGGTATGAAGTATACATGAATGAAACCATGCCCGATACTAAAGAAAATCGCACTAAGATTGCTCGCTTTGTAGCTCAAGAGATTAAAAAAGAAGACGGAAAAATTCCTCATTTCGATCTCTCTGCTCTCAAGGCTATTGTAGAAGAAGCACGCCGAAGAGCTAATCGCAAAGCGCATCTTACCTTGCATCTCCGCGGCCTAGGCGGATTAGTCCGAGCTGCCGGCGACTTGGCTAAAGAAGAAGGTGCAGAATTAGTCACCAAGGAACATGTCAAGAAAGCAAAAGTGTTAGCTCGTCCATTAGAACAGCAAATAGCTGACCAGTATATTGAACGCAAGAAAGAATACGAGGTGATTATGACTTCCGGTGCAAAGATCGGAAGAGTAAACGGATTAGCAGTTATCGGCGGCGGAACAGCATATTCAGGAATTTTATTACCGATCGAAGCAGAAGTAACTCCTGGCGGTAAGAAAGCAGAAATTATTGCCACTGGAAAATTAGGCGAAATTGCCAAAGAAGCCGTCAAGAACGTCTCTGCTATTATCCAGAAATACTTCGGAGAAGACATTAAAGAAACGAAAGATATTTTCGTGCAATTTCTGCAAACTCATGAAGGAGTAGAAGGAGATTCAGCTTCCATTGCCGTGGCTACGGCCATCATCTCTGCCCTTAAAGAAATTCCTATCAAACAAGAAGTAGCCATGACTGGCTCATTATCAGTCAGAGGAGAAGTTCTTCCAGTAGGCGGCGTTTCTTCCAAAGTAGAAGCAGCCATTGATGCCGGAATCAAAACCGTGATTGTTCCAAAATCTAATCTGCAGGACATCGTCATTGACGAAGATAAAATCGGCAAAGTCAAAATCATTCCCGTCGAAACTATAGAAGAAGTGATGGAATATGCCTTGGATTGGAATGGCAAAGGGAAACTGAAAGAAAAGATATTTAATGGGAAAAAGAAATGAGCATCTTCAAAATATATAATCATCATTTCTTTGTAGAAGGAGAGATCACTTTTCAATCAGAATATGCTCAAATCGAAGAAAAAGAAGGCGGCTTATATTGTTCCTTAGAGGGCCAATACCTCAAGAATGGCGAACCATTTGATCCGCCTTTACACTATTTCATGGCTGATGTAGGCGTAACTAAGAGAAATCTGAGTCAGATCATCGCCGAAAATTATCAGCATCTAAAGCCCAAAGAAGAGCTTGAAAAACCTAAAAACAAATAAAAACCCTAACCAATAACCAAAATATTTAAAAACCACCCCCTAATTTAAGCTTAACATGGCACGATCAACAGACAGATCCAAACGAAAAGCATCCGGCGGCAGATACCACTTTACTAGAGGTAAAAAGCTGCAAGAATTAGCTGGATTCCAGGCAAATACCAAATTAAGTCCAGAAACAAAAGTTAAATCTACTCGCGTACGCGGCGGAGAAGTAAAATATTCCATGCTGGCTGCCAGTCATGTTAACGTTTGCGATAAAAAAGGAAAAGCCACTAAAACTGAAATTCTAAACGTAGTAGGAAACCCTGCTAACCCTCACCTGGTGAGACGAAACATCATTACTAAAGGAGCTATCGTTGAGACCAAGATGGGAAAAGTCAAGATCACTTCCCGCCCGGGCCAAGAAGCTGCTTTGAACGGCATTTTGGTAGCGTAAATCTTAATTTCTTAACTCTTTTTCCAAGCCACTGGACAAACATCAATACCACTTAATTCTCAAAAATTTTCTACAAGAAAGTCTTATTAGCCGAGCCACTCCCGCACTGGACAACCCCGGCTAGAGTATATAAACATGCAGAATTCTTAAGATTTCATAAAATTGAGGTGATGCCCATGGTTGACTTAACCACTAAAACAATACAACGAATATTTCACAGGCAAGTGCAGGAATTGACGCAACGAACGATTATGTCGAAAGAAGACACATTTGATTATCAATTAAGCGGAGGTTGGTTACAATGAATAACATCAGAGAACGAATAATGTACCTTATGGAAAAGTATGAAGAACCCGTAAGTAAGCATAATAAGCAGACATTCATAGATGATTTTGACTATTATTACGCTATTTCTTAGATCCATCACACCTCGCCACCCTTGCGGCCCTCACCCGGCCGCATTTTTCTTTCTCAATTTTAATTGTGAATTCTGACAAAAAATATAAATAAAATTCAGATTTATTACTATTATGCCAGCTTCTACTAAGATAAAACTGCAAAAAGACTTTCCCGAAGTAGCGGAGCAGATTAGAGAAGGTGCTATTTTTATCTACCCAACTGATACTATTTACGGGATTGGCTGCAATGCGCTTGATGAAACCGCCGTAGAAAAAGTCAGAGAACTTAAGCGGCGCCCTAGTAATCCCTTCTCGATCATCGCTCCTTCAAAAGAATGGATTGTCGAAAATTGTATTGTAAGTACAGAAGCAAAGGAGTGGCTGAATAAATTGCCTGGACCATACACACTTATCCTTAAATTAAAAAAAAAAAATGCTATTGCTAAAAACGTCAACAACAATACTGAAAATATCGGCGTGCGCATACCGGATCACTGGTTCAGCGAAATAGTGCAGCAACTGGGGATACCTATCGTTACCACTTCCGCCAATCTTGCCGGAAAGCCATTTATGACCTCCTTAGAAGATTTAGATGAATCTATCGAAGATGGCGTAGACTTTATTCTATACGAAGGCGAAAAGAAAGGCCGACCTTCTAAGATCGTTAATTTAGTGGAAGGAAAGATTAAAGAGAGATAAGTACTGTACTAAGGTAAAAAATGGCATACAAACTCATTTGTTTTGATATGGATGGCGTCATCTTTAAAGATATAAATTTCTGGTTAGAGCTTCACAAAAAATTTGACACATTAGAACAAGGCACTAAACTTACCGAAAAATATCTTCATGCCAATTATGAAAAACTAGTGGAAGAAGTAGTAGTAAAATTGTGGAAGGGAAAAGATGCAAAGCCATATTACCAATTAGTTAATTCTTTAGAATACTTGCCAGGAGTAGAAAAAACCTTCAAATACGTGAAAAAACAAGGATGGATCAGCGCTATTATCTCCGCTTCCAGCATTGATGTAGCTCGAAGAGTACAGAAAGATTATGGTGTAGACCATCTTTTCGCAAACGAATTAGTGATAAGAGATGGAAAAGTTTCTGGAGACTTCATCTGGCCTATTGGTGCTGGAAAGCATAAGAAAGCAGAAATAATTCGCCACTTGTGTAAGGACTTAAAGCTCAAGCCTACAGAAGTAATCTATATTGGCGATAGTGATACTGACCTTGAAGCATTTGAAGAGGTTGGTTTATCTATTGCTTTTAATTCTGCATCAGAAAGATTAAAGAAGGTAGCTACCCATATTGTTGAAAGCAACAATTTAGCTGACGTTTTGCCTTATCTCAAAGATAAATAAAACCTCACTTCTTTCCTTTGCCCCAGTCTAAGAAATTCTCTTTCTTTCTGTTGATAAAATATAACACCGCAAAGAAAGTGATTACTAAAATCATAAATCCGATTTTACTTCTAGTATCAAAATAGCGAATAGTTCCACCAAAGGTTGCGGCAATACTACCCATAAATAATCCCATGGTCACGCTGTCCTGTAATTTAGGCAGGAATAATGCTAACAATAAGATTACTAAATTAAATAAGGAAATGAAAACATACTTTCTTCCTTCGTACGATAACTTTGCTTGTTCAAATTCTTCTTGTGCTTTCTGGAGTTCATCATTGCACTTGCGCTGATTTTCATCCAGTACGGTCTGCTGAGCAGAAGTTAATTTCTCTGGCGCAGCAGGATAAGGATACTTTGCATAACAATCCATGTACGGGCCATGATAATAGGCATTATTCCCTGTATACTGGGGAAAAAATACATTCGCTCCTAAAAAGACCATAGGAACATACAGTAAGACAATCATCAGAACATATAACAGCTTAGTCCAGTTCATCATTACAAAAAAGATAAAGAGATATTTAAGAGTTTGGTTTTAATCCACTCAAATTTCCATCTTCTTTCCATCAACATAAAATATAGGATTCTTAAACACCTGATCGCCATGATAAATAGTTTTTATCTCTCCGCCAAACCAATAATTGCTGCCAATCGCAATATGTGCCGTGCCTAGCACTTTCTCATCCATGATCATCGAGCCTATCAACACCGCGCCAGGATTAATGCCGATTCCTAACTCGCCGACCAGCCTAATCCGTTCCGGATATTTTGCCCGATCTTCAAACCTCTGGAAAGTCTGCTCCAGAAGATGCGCCTGATTTCCTTCCATCCTCACCACTTTGCCCTTTTCGATATACAAGGTTACCGGACTTTCTAACAAAATTGCCCCATCTTCTGTTTTCATGCTGCCGTCAATGACTACTTTACCATTCACACCTTCAAAACCTTTAGGAGGAATATACACTTCCCCAGCGGGCATATTGCCGCCTTTTCCTAGTTCATGATATTCACCAATATTAGCAATCGCTTCCATGCCGGAAACATCAAAAGTTATGTCTGTTCCCGCTTCCGTTTTCACTCGGATTTCCGTAGCTTTATCCCAGAGTTTCTTGATCGCTAAACCATGCTTCTTCATCCGGGAATAATTGATATTCATCGCTTCCAGAAATAAATCAAAATGGTCAGGCCTGACATCTGCTAGACCGGTAGCGGAAAGAAATCTATGTTCTCGATCCGCACAGAAAGTACGGAAACTTTTTTCCTCGCCAAAACGCCCTAGTTTGTTGGAAACTGTGACAATCACAATATTATTTTTTTCTAAGCGGGTGACTGCTTCAACTACATGGCTATCAGCAAACATAAATCCTTTCTTTGGTTCCTGAAAAAGTATATTTACATTCAAGCCTTTCTTTTTTGCCGCAAAATAGTAGCCATATCCGAGCATGGCCGCCATTTTATTTTCTCCTACACCATAATCGCTAATGATCAGAATGTTTTCCTTCTTAATCTTCAAAGAATTTTTCAGGATTTTGTAGAAACGGGAGCTCTGTTTCTCTATAGTTTCGAGGGTTGATTTATCTAAGCCAAACATCAAATTATGAAAGAATGTAAGTATTAAAAGATTACGTTGTTAGAGTATATTTGGTCATTTCTTTCTTATCTTAGCAACAAAGAATCCTTCCGTATCATTGTCCTGCGGCCAGATTCTGATCGTATCTTTAACGGCAGGATGATATTTGTCTTTCTTGAATTCCAGTACCGGCGGAGTTAATTTCAATCCCGGCAAAGTCACTTTAATAATTTCCGCATCTTCATGTTTCTCCAGCAAGTAACTTACCACGCCTTCATTTTCTTCAGGTTCGACTGAACAAGTAGAATAGACCATCTCTCCACCTGATTTAAGATTAGCAAAAGCAACCTCGATCAGCTCTTTCTGTTCCCTCGCCAGCTTCGTAATCATCCCCGCATTCCAGATGCTGATGGTTTTCAAGCTCTTTCGAATGGTTCCCGTTCCGGAGCAAGGAGCATCTAGTAAAATTTTGTCAAACTGCATCTCTTTAATTCCTTGGCCGCGCATCAGGGTAATTAAGCAATTAGTAGTCACGCTGCGCTGCAAATTGATTCCCAAAGATTGTAATCTGTCCCCTTTGTAATCGTTAGCTACAATGAGCCCTTCATTCTTCATCATTGCTGCCATTTGTGTAGTCTTACTTCCCGGGGAAGCGGCCATATCTAGCACCAGATCGCCTGGCTTGGGCTGCAGCACTAAAGGCGGAATCATGGAAGCAGCTTCCTGCACGTAAATCTTCCCGATATGATACTCCAGTAGATTACCGACATCTCGTCGTTCATCATGCTCAATCCAGAAACCTTCTTTACACCAGGGAATAGGAGTTAATTTCCAGCCTTTTTTTTCAATACTTTTCTTGACTTCCTTTACTGTTCCCAGCAGAGTATTGACCCGGATGCTTCTTCGCAAAAAAGACAAGGAATACTTCTTGAACTCTTCCCAATCTGTTAATTCAGAATATCTTTCTATGAATGCGGGCTTAAAGACAAAGTTTTCGGTACTGGGAATTTGCTCTGGTTCTGACATCAACTATGAAAAAGGAGATTTCTATATATATTTTAGGATATTATTAGAATAATCCACAACACAACCTTAATAAACCCAAAAATCTTCCTTATTATATTCAAGAAGGTGCATGATGTCTATCAATGTAGCAATAAATGGATTCGGCCGGATCGGCAGAATGGTTCTTCGCGCTGCCTGGGCTGACAAGAAAATCAACATTGTGGCCGTAAATGATCTTACTGATAACAAAACCCTGGCTCATCTTCTCAAATATGATTCTGTGCATGGAGTCTTCCCAGAAAATGTAAGTTATAATGACACCCATCTTCTAGTAGGAAAAAAGAAAATTCAAGTTCTGGCCGAAAAAGAACCGGCAAAACTTCCTTGGAAAAAATTAAAGATTGATGTGGTAGTGGAAAGCACCGGAAGATTTACTGATCCTTACAAAGCTGCTGCCCATCTCGAGGCCGGAGCAAGAAAAGTGCTGATCTCTGCCCCCTGCAAATGCGAAGCAGAAAAAGTTTGCCCTACTAATACTGCAACCTTAGTCATGGGCGTCAATGATCATACTTACGATAAAAAGAAACATCATGTTATATCTAACGCATCCTGTACCACCAACTGTGTCGCTCCCGTACTAAAAGTAATCCAAGACAACATTGGCATCAAACGTTGTTTCTTTACTACTGTGCATGCTTACACTTCTTCACAGAAAATGGTCGATGGCCCAGATAAAAATTTACGCCGTGCCAGAGCTGCAGGAATTAATATCATTCCTACCTCCACGGGCGCAGATATTGCCGCAGTGGAAGCTATTCCTGAACTACGAGGAAAAGTGCGAGGCTTAGCCTTCCGCGTTCCCGTACCTGATGGCAGCGTTACTGATTTTACTATCGAGACCATGCGCGATGTTCTCCCTGAGGAAATAAACACTTTATTCAGAAAAGCAGCGCAGGGAAAATTAAAAGGCATCTTACAATATTCAGAAGATGAATTAGTTTCTACTGACATTATTCATAACGCTCATTCTGCTATCTATGACTCAAAATTAACTGCCGTAGTAAGCGGAAAATTTCTTAAGGTAGTAGCTTGGTATGACAACGAATGGGGCTATAGTTCTAGAGTAGTTGATATGATTAAGAAGATTGCCTAAAAAATAAATCTATCAATTCTTACTCAAAAAATATTTTCTTCAAACCACGTACTTTCTGAATTCTTCTAACTAATTCTTTCAAATGTTCTAAATCACGTGGAACAACTAAAAACGAACACTGCGCTAAGGTTGGACTGACCATCTTGGCTTTCGCTTCCTTGACTTCAAAACCAGTATTAGCAATAGTATTCAATAAATCTGCCAGCAATCCGCTGCGCTCATCTGCAGTAACGTAAAATTGAATTTTCTGGTTAAACCCATTCTTCCATTCTACTTTAATCCAGCGTTCTTCTTCCTTCAAAGCTGCTCGGCAATCCGTTCGATGCACAGAAATGATTCTTCTCTTGGTAGCTAATCCAGCTATCTCTTCACCAGGCAGAGGATAACAGCATTTTGCTAAGACACAAACCGCTTGGGCGAAATCAGGTGCTTCGGCTAAGATGCCCTGCTCTTCCGTGGTTATCGGTTTGAGCTGCTTGAAATGTAAGGCTGGCAATTTTTCATGTTCACGCAACGATTTACGAATTTTCTGCCTTGCGCTAGTAGATTTTACTACTTTCAGCCAGTCTCGTCGCGGACGCTGACTCTTATTAGTCAAAATCTCCACTACATCACCAGAAAATAATTCATGCTTCAAGGAAACAAATTTTCCATTCACTCTGCCGCCTACCGCATGATTTCCTACTTCTTCATGCACTAAAAAAGCGAAATCTAAAATCGTGCCGCTCTTCGGTAATTCTTTTACCGCTCCCTTAGGAGTGTAACAATAAATATTATCGCCAAATACATCAACCTTGGCCATCTCCAAAAATTCCTGATTACCTTCTTTTTGCAGATCTAAAACTCCTTTGAGCCAGGCAATTTTCTTTTCAAAGAATTGATCCGACTTAAGTCCTTTATATCGCCAATGTGCAGCCAGACCTTCCTCAGCAAATTCGTCCATCTCCGGAGTCCTGATTTGTATCTCCACAAACTTTCCAGTAGGAAGCTTCAATGCCGTATGTAGAGAACGATAAAAATTGGGTTTGGGAGTAGCAATGTAATCTTTCAATCTTCCCTCAACCTGTTCAAACTTTTCGTGCAACAATCCCAGCAAGGTATAACAATCCTTAACCTCAGGAACAAGAACTCTGATGGCGGATAAATCATATTGCTCTCGCAAAGGAACGTTCCTATTGGTCATTTTTTTGTAAATACTGTAGATGTGTTTGGATCGTCCTTTGATCTTGAGAACTTCCACTTCTCCAGCCGTAGCGATCTGCTTCACTAAAGCAATAACTTCGACCACCAATGCTTCCCGCTGCTCCTTCGATTGCTCTAAGAACTGAGTTATTTCTACATATTTTTCCGGATTTAAAATCTGCAGTGCCAGATCCTCAAGCGGATTTTTTATTTTCTCCAGACCTAAGCGATTAGCTAAAGGTGCATACACTTCTAAAACTTCCTCGGCAATGCGCCTTTGATCAGCTGGAATAAGAACTTGAATAGTTCGCAAATTATCAAGTTTAGTAGCCAGTTTAACAAAAATAACTCGCACATCTCTAAAGGTAGTCAGCAAGATCCTGCGCAAGGCTTCTGCTTCTAGCTGCGGATTCTTGGATTTAACTAATTTAATTTCTTCTACGCCCTTCAACAACAGCAAAATCTCCTTCCCAAAAGCATCCTCTATTTCTTTCTCTAAAGCATGCTTAGTTACCCCATGCAATAAACCCGCGATCACCACTTCCGGTGAAACTTTACTATCAGCCAGTATCTCCGCTACCCGAATATTATGTTCAAAGAAAGAATCGCCAGCAAGCCGCTTAACCTGTCCAAGATATTTCTCTGAAAACGAAAGTGCAGAAAGAAAAATTTGTTCATGTGAAACTCCATACTGCTGTCTGCACAGTTGTAAAAATGAATCTTGCCCCATATACAGGTGAAAGGAAGAGCGATTTAAAAAAGTATTTGGAATTAATGATCAAGCAGATAATCTTCCTTTCACCTGTATATGGGGCAAGATTCATTT
>Ga0209542_10009540_pt1 | contig 17784 bp, 14 predicted proteins | sample RifCSPhighO2_01_FD_184028 | JGI IMG/M metagenome (GOLD analysis project Ga0209542, IMG submission 184028) | Soil microbial communities from Rifle, Colorado - Rifle CSP2_plank highO2_0.1 (SPAdes) (version 2) | ecosystem: Environmental > Terrestrial > Deep subsurface > Rock core/Sediment ...
ACGCTTTACGCCCAATAAATCCGGATAACGCTTGGGGCACTCGTATTACCGCTGCTGCTGGCACGAGTTTAGCAGCCCCTTATTCATCAGGTACCGTCATGTGTTCGTCCCTGATAAAAGGTGTTTACACTCCGAAGAGCTTCTTCCACCACGCGGCGTCGCTCCCTCAGCCTTTCGGCCATTGGGGAATATTCTTGACTGCAGCCTCCCGTAGGAGTCTGGGCAGTGTCTCAGTCCCAGTGAGGCGGGTCGCGCTCTCACGCCCGCTACCCGTCATTGCCTTGGTGAGCCATTACCTCACCAACTAGCTGATAGGCCATAGGCCCCTCTCAAGGCGATAAATCTTTAAATGGGAATGACTTATGTCCCCCCATTTTCATCCGGTATTAGCCCCGCTTTCGCGGGGTTATTCCGAACCTTGAGGCAGGTTACCAATGTGTTACGCACCCGTTTGCCACTCGTGTATTGCTACACGCGTTCGACTTGCATGCCTTAGACACGCCGCCAGCGTTCATCCTGAGCCAGGATCAAACTCTCAAATATAAGCTTGCCTAGAAAACTAGACAGCTTAAGTACAACTTTTTACTTTAGAGAAGGCAAGTTGCCGCCTTAAAAATCCAGATTGTTGGAATTAACGTATTGCTTGTTTCATTTACGAAACATTGTGATTACTGTCACTTTTCAGTTGTCAACCCGTAAAATAAATTACTTTACAATTTATCACGGGTTAGTCCCGTGTCCCGACTCATCGGGATTTACGGGACACTTTTCAGTTGTTAAAAAACATTTTCTCGGCTGCCTGAACCAATTTTGAAACCAAGAAAAAACAGAGGGATCCGAACTTTTTTCAGATGCCACTGTTTTTCCTCGAGGGATCTTGAATTTAGGCGAGAAATTTAGCCTGGTTTTTCAAAGGTTAGTTAATTATTCTAAGCAATGTTATGTTACACCAAAGACCATGGCTTGTCAATAGCCTGACAAATTTAGTTTAACCACAGGCTGTAAACAGGCCGATTACCGTTTTTTGCTCTTATTTTGCCGCCATTTTCCAATTTCAGCATGATTGCCCGATAAAAGCACTTTGGGCACTTTTTGACCTTTAAACTTTTCCGGCCGAGTGTATTGGGGATATTCAACATAGTCACGGCCCTTAGAAAAAGTTTCTTCAACTAAAGCGTCGGGATGACCAACCACGCCGGGGATATGCCGCGCCACTGCTTCGGTCAGAATCATCGCCGGCAGTTCGCCGCCGGACAAAACATAAGGACCAATGGAAATTTTTTCATCAACCAATTTTTCCACCCGGGCGTCAAAGCCTTCATAGCGGCCGCAAAGTAAAATAATTTGGTCGTAGCTAGAAAGGCGCTCGGCCATTTTTTGATCAAACTGTTTGCCCGCCGGCGTCAACATTATAATTCTACTTTTTTGTTTTTTTGCTTTTTTGATCTTTTGTAATGCCTTAGCGATCGGTTCAACCATCAAAATCATGCCTGGCCCGCCGCCATAGGGCCGGTCATCAACCTGACGGTGGCGGTTGCCGGGTTTGGCATAATCACGCAAGTTATGAGTGTTGATTTTAATCAACTTCTTTTTTTGAGCACGATTAATAATTGACTCTTGAAAATAAGAAGTAAAAATCTCAGGAAAAATTGTCAGCATATCAAAAGTAATCATAAAGTCAGTATACCTGGAGTTAAGACATAAAAAAAGGGGTTAGTTGACGATTAATAATCAACTGCTAAAATAACATTAAGTAGAGCGTAAACAAAAGGAGGGTTCTGATGAAACAAACCCCCGGTGCTTATGTCATCCAGCTTGGCCAAAACGGTCTTTTGACTTTAGCCATACCCAAGTTAGCGGGCCATTACGTGATCGTTGAACAACGCGAGGGTTACCTTGTTATCTCCGCCCTAGACCCTGAATGGGAGAATGGCTCTGGATTGATTGCTAGCCGCGGAAGACAGTGCATTATGCTCAACAGTACCAGCGGGGGAATCCCTCACGTCTAACCAGCCGACCTTTGACCGTGCCGAGCCGCCACCAATGGGCTCGGCGATTTTTTATAAAAAAATAAAACAACTATAACCATCAACTTAACAGCCAAACCAACCTAAGCTACAATTGACTATATGAGTAACGAACTAACGCGCCAACTGGTCCATATTATTTTATTCACCCCGGCCTTTCTTTTACCCGTGGTTAGCCGCTGGCAGCTGGGTTTAATTTTGTTTGGCCTGCTGATATTGTCCCTGACTCTTGTGCCATACTCCGGCTGGAAAAAATATCTGTTCCGCGACCAGAATAAAAAATACTCCCGGGGCGCCATTGCTTATTTTGGTATTCTGATTATTTTGACTTTACTCTTTCCCTTCCGAGCCGCGGCCGCGGGTTGGGCGGCACTAAGTTTGGGTGATGGCTTTGCCACTTTGTTTGGCAGTCATTTAGGGAAAACCAAATTACCCTGGAATAAAAAACGAACCTATGTTGGTTCGCTATCTTTTTTTATCTCCACTTTTATCGGTGCCATTATTATCTTGTTGTGGCTAGATCCAATAAAGCCAATACTATTAGAAGCGGCCGTTGCCGCCGCGGCTGGCGCTCTGGTTGAGAGTCTGCCGCTTAAAATTGATGACAACCTCACCGTGCCCCTGATTGTGGCCGGACTGCTAAGTTTAATTTGATTAACCAATGAGAGTGATAAAAAAAATTGACAAAACAACTTGGCTGCTGCTTGCCGTAGCAGCTATTTTTATATTACTTAGCAGCTACCAAATCAACCGGCCCTTTATTGGCTACCACGATTTTAATAACGGCTTCTGGGGAACCTTTGCCAAAAATAATATCCGCTATGGACTCCAAACTCACTTCGCCTTAGTCGCTAACCCGGAGATAACCAGTCCCCAAAATTTATCTTACTATCTCAATCATCCCTGGCTTACCAGCCTGCCGCTGTCAATCAGTTACCTCTTGTTTGGCGCTAACGAAATCAGCACCCGTCTGGTCCCTCTGGCCTTCAGTTTGGGGACTTTGTTTTTAATTTATTTGCTGGGAAAAAAATTATTCAACAGAGGAACGGGACTGCTGGCCGCCAGTTTGTACACTCTGCTGCCAATAGATTTATACTTCGGCAAAATGATGTATGACCCTTTGGTTTTATTTTTTATTTTGCTGGCCTTATTTTTTTACCTAGATTGGCAAAAAACAAAACAAAATAGATCTGAGCTATTCTTTTGGCTCAGTCTAATTATTTCTCTGCTAATGGATTGGCCGGCCTACTTTGTAATTCCGGTAATCTTTCTGCATTTCCTTATTTATAACAAAATAAAAAATAATTTTGGATTCCCAATCAAGCTGCTCGGTCTGCCTCTGGTTATTCTAGTTGCCACTCTAGCTAACTTTTACTTTTTAGCCCAGTCACTTGATTATCTTTGGCAGGCTTTCGCTTTCCGGCTGGGAAACAATCTAACTTGGTTAAACTTTCTTGATTCCTATTTTACCGAAGCAACTAATAATTTTACCACTATTATTCTAATAGCCACTTTGCATTGGTTTATATTCTTCTCAATTAATGCCTTAAAATCAAAAAGCTGGTCACAAATTAAAAATGAATATTCCGGTGATCTGTTTTTATTACTCCTCCTGCTTTTTGGTGTCTCTTATAACCTCGTATTCAAAAGCTACGTATTAATCCACCAATTTCTTCAAATATATTTAGTGCCTTTCGTCGTGCTGGCCACCGCCAGGATAATCTATTGGCTGCTCGGCCAAATAAAGAAAATGCCGCATTATAAAAATTTGTACCTAGTCTTAATCTCTTTAGCTTTAATTCTCTTTCTCAGCCAGTCTTATGGGGAGCTGAGCAAATTGTACCAACATAAGAATCTTACTGCCCAGGACATCAAAACCGCAAAGCTCATTAATCAAGAGCTAAAAACCGACCAAATAATTGCTACCGACGTTAAAAAACTTATCAATTTGCAAGAAATTAATTTTTATACTGAAAGGAGAATCCAGTTGATTGAACCAGGGGAGTTAGATCAGCCCAATAATGACAAAATCGCTTTGCTCATCTCAAATAATCCCAAAGTGATCAATAAAAGCTGCCCGGTCTTAGACCAAAAGCTACTCAATTACAAAATATACGACCTGAGAAACTGTGATTAGATTCACTGGGACTTGGCCTGAAATGAGTATAACAAAATCCAGCCCCTCGTGAGGGGCTGGATTTCTAGAAACCTAAGTTTAGATCTTGAGATCATCAACGACTGAAGTATCAACCTCAGTCGGTCTGACTCTGCCTCCAGGTCGCTGTGAACCTTCCGGTTCATGGATCTTGAGGTTAACTCGAGCGTTATTTTTCGCCCCGACAATTTTGAGCAGGGTGCGAATGGCTCGAGCTGTCTGACCTTGTCGGCCAATTACTTGGCCCATGTCAGCCGGGTTGATGTGAAGCGTAATTAATACGCCCATCTCATCGACTGTCCGTTCGGTCTTAACATCTCCAGGGTTATTAACAATCGCCTGAACAATGCTTTCAACGAACCGTTGGTCTTCATTTTTTTCAGCCATAACAATAACTTTCAACCTTTCGACAAAAATTTGCCAAAAAGTATATAACTTCTTTCCACCAGCTCTGCCGACCTTCCGAACAACCTGAACTGGCTTTCGGAAAACAGACCGGTGATATCCTTAAACTAAGCCAATAAATTGCTTATTTTTAAGGAACATTATTAATATAGCACATTGAATGAGCTTGTCAACTTTAGTCCTTAGGACAAAAAATTAAAGAAAACACAGCGCTGCCAAATCAAAAACCGCCCCGAGGTAAACCTCAAAAAGGGCGGCTTTTTTTGTTGATGAATTATTCAGCTTTAGTTTCAGCTTTTTTTTCTTCAGCCGGCTTTTCTTCTTTAACCGTCTCCGGCTCTGGCTTAGCCTCTTCAGCCTTGACTGGTGCTACTTCCGGCTTGGGCGTTTCTGCCGCCGCTGCCGGCTTGGCCGGTTGATCTGGTTTTTTCTCAGCCGGTTTTGGCGCGGCCACTTCTGGTTTCTTTTTGCCTCTAGTCACTTTAATTTTTTGACCGGTCAAAACGTTTTGATCAACCAATAAATTATTCAGGGTTGGGGAAACTTTAGCGCCTTTACTGATCCAATACAAAATCCGGTCTTTATTAACTACCGTCACCTTGCTGAAAGGATTGTAATGGCCAAGGATTTCCAAAACCCGGCCGTAAGTGTCACGGCCCGTCTCGGAGACAATCAGCCGATAGGTTGGTTTTTTTCTTTTGCCCACTCGGGCGAGTCTGATTTTTAGCATACCCAGTAGTAGAACTTTGATTTAGTAAATCAATTATCAAAGTCAAATAATAATTAATAGATCATTAATTTAAATTGCCTCAGTGGTTTGACTTTTGGTGGCCAAACGGCGACCCTATCAAAGTTTCACTACTGGGCATAAAAAAATACCTTGATTAGCTTTTTAAGTAATAATGGCTCCATTTGTGCCGGAACCGCGAGCATCGACTTTAGACCTTATCACCTCATTGGCGACGTAGAGCGAGGGAAGCAAAAAGTTGTTGACTTTTTGTTTCCGAGCCGAGGAGCCAAAAAGGGTTGATACCCTTTATAACCAAGGTAATAGTGAGATTAGTTTTACATAACCAAGAAAATAAGTCAAGGCTGAACTTCTCAAGAATACCTGAATAGTGAAATTCGTTCTTACTCTTAAAGCCAATATAATTTCAGTATATTTTGTCATTGCGAGGACCCCGACTTTACGTCGGGGGACGAAGCAATCTGACGCGAAGCGTCATCCCGAGGGAACCAGGGATCTGTCTTGCCAAGGGGATTGTCCGCCAAAGGCGGATCTGCCTTTGGCATGACTTCTCCGCCTATGGCAGATCGCAATGACACTAAAGAATAAGTAAATATAGATAAATTTGAATTTCGCTATTCAGGTAAGAATCGCTTGACTGACCTAATAAAACCTGATACAACATTAGTATGTTTCGGCAAGGAGGCTACCATGCACGTAACAAGCAAAGTTGTCACAACCAAAACTGCCAAACCGGCAGTGGCAGTGACGGAGGAAAATGTTTTACTCGTCCTCCGGGAAGAAATCGCCAAAAGGCGAGGAGTTAAGGGCCACGAAATCGACCCAGACAAAACTCTCCCAGAGCTGAGGTTGCGCTCCCATAGGGGGCTGACTCGAAGCGCCTGCATGACTTTACATGTGGCCCCGCTTAACGGTCAATATCGCAAGACAATGACCGTTCGTCAGATGGCCAAGGCCATCATGAAAAAACAGGAGGGGGCCAAGTAGCCACTTCGTGTTGGCCGTAAGGCAATTTGTTCTTCTGAACTATATATTTTTCCTTCGGTCGCGTCTCACGATCCATGGGAATGGGCTGCTGCAACAGTGGCCCCCTTTTTTTGTCTATTTATTATTCCTCCCCCTTTCAAAGGGGAGGTAGAGGGGGTTATCCTGGCTTTGATAACTCCCCTAACCCCTCTTAAATCAAGAGGGGAATCAATACTTAAACGAGGCTTGATTCTTTTTGAAAAATACGCTATAACAAAACCATTGGCTAAGGCCTAATTTCAATCCAACTCCACGGCAAGGAGGGAGAGCCATGAGTAACGTTGTGACCAAGCCGACCCGCGAGCTAATCGAATTCGCGGTCCTGAGCGCGATTCGCCGACAGCTCAACGTGGGGATCAACTTCCCCATTGACCTGAGTGTTTCGCTCAGCCAGATTGGAGTGCAAAGCACTCTCGTTTTGCTGGACGACGTCCAGGCCAAACTGCGTTGCCCTATCGACCGGGCGATGCAAAAATGCGATTCCGGCACCACGGCGCAGGAATTGATCAACATGATCCTTCAGGAATAGGGCACCGTGCCCAAATCAAAAAACCTGGACTAATGTCCAAAACCGGCCGCTGCTCGCGACCGGCTTTTTTTTACCCCGCACCTTTTCTCCAGTTGTCATTCCGGACATGATCCGGAATCTGCAGATCCTGAATTAAATTCAGGATGACTATAAGAAATGAACAAAAGGTGCGGGGTTTAATACCAATGCAAAGGCTACTGCCGGACAATTTTTTGGGCTTCCTCTAATTTCAGACTGATTAATTTGGAAATACCGTCTTCGCCCATGCTCACGCCGTACAAAATATTAGCCTGGTGCATGGTCGCCCGGTTGTGGGTAATAACGATAAATTGAGTTTTGTGAGACAGCTCGGACAAAATTTTAGAAAACCGCTGGGAATTAAGTTCGTCCAAAGCCGCGTCGACTTCATCTAAAATCACAAACGGCGACGGGTTGGTAGAAATCACCGCGCAGATTAAAGCGATGGAAGACAGCGACCGTTCGCCGCCGGAAAGCATATTAATGGAGCTGACCTTTTTGCCCGGCGGGGTGGCGATAATATCAATGCCGGTAATCACTTTACCGGTCCGTTTTTTTAAAAAGCGCTTGGGGCTTAAACTTTGCTCGCTTTGCAGCAGCTGATCTAAAATTGATTTGTCTTCGGCTGACTCAAGGGGAGTAATTTCCTCACCCGAATTCACCTCGGCCCCTAGACCGGCCGGTTCTTTTTGTTCTTCTTTGATTAAAACCAGTTCAGCTTTGCCGCCCCCAAACAAAATCTTGAAAAACTTGCTGAATTCCTGATTGATGTTTTTAAACGCCGTATCAAACTGAACCTGGATTTTATCGTCTAAGTCGGTAATGACTTTTTCCAGCGATTTAATTGAAGTTCTCAGGTCCTCAGCTTGGTTAGATAAAAAGTCATAGCGCTCTTTGACCTTTTGGTATTCTTCCGCCACCCCGGGTTCAGCGCCGCCAATCAGCTCCAACTGGTGCTTAAGATGCTGGATATTACTGTATAGCTCCAACTCATTAATTTTTTGCGGCTGATAGATTTTAAGCCAACTCAAGTCTCCCAGCTCTTCTTGAACCGTTTTTTCCAAATCCTGATTATGAGTTTCCAATTTAGCCAGTTCCACCCGCAGCTGCGAGGCCTGGCCGGACAAAGCGTTAAATTCGTTTTGCTGGTCATACAAATCGCGCTGCAGAGAAAACAATTCACCTTTTTGTTCCTCTTCTTTTTGGTTAAAATTTTCTACGGCCTGGCGCGCTTGGCTAACTTTTTTTTCAATCGCCGATAAATCATCAGTTGTCGACTCCAAGTCTTTAACTAGCTCCGGATCAACCGCGGCGCCGGCTCCACTCTTAGAGACGGCTGGGTTTTCCAACTGCTTAAGCAAGCCCTTGATTAATTTGGTCAAATCCTGAATATCCTGTTTAGCCTGAGCCAGCTGAACGGCGCTGGCACCGGCTAAATTTGAAACAATTTGGTCGTGGAGCCGATCAATTTCTTTAATTTTGGAAATGATGTCGGGCAAAGGCAGGGGAGAAATTTTTTCCACCAGCCGCTGCTTGGCCAGCTCAATTTGATTTTGCAAAATTAATTGTTCTTCCCGGAGTTTATTTTTCTCATCCAAAAATTTTTGATAATTTTGCTGCAGCTCGTTAAAAACCTTGCTTCGTGAGTCTTGCTTTTCCAGCGCCTTGAGTTTATCCTGAATCATTCTCACGGCCTGGTTTTTCTTGGTTGCCTCAGACTCGGCGGTTTTTAGCTGGGGTGAAACAGTGTTGATTTTTTTATCCAAATCCGACCACTGCCAGCCGTAATACTGGCGCTGAGACTGCCGCAATTCCTGCTCGACTTTTTCCCGGCGCTCCAGCCGCTTGACCTGGCGGATCAAAGAATTCAACCGCGGCTTAATTTCCACGAGCAAAGCGTCCACTTGCCGCAAGTTATTCCAGGCGTTTTCCAGCTTATTGATTGAACCGTCGCGCTTGAGCTGAAACTCTTTAACGCCAACCGCCTCGTCAAAATATTCTTTGCGTTCATTGGGATTAGCCATAATCACCTGGTCAATTGAACCCTGGGAAACAATGCTGTAACTTTTTTGGCCGAAGTTAGACTTGGCTAAAAGCAGCAAAACATCCTGAAGCCGGACCCGGCTTTTGTTAATCCGGTATTCACTTTCGCCGTCGCGGTAAAGTTTGCGGGAGATCACCACTTGTTCGTAATCAATCGGCATGGTGCCGTCCTGGTTATTAACGTGCAGCCCGACATAAGCCATACCCAGCCGGACTTTTTTCTCCGAACCGGAAAAAATGACGTCTTCAGACTTTTTGCCCCGCAAACTTTTCAGGCTCTGCTCGCCCAAAACCCAGCGGATGGAATCCACGATATTAGATTTACCCGAGCCGTTGGGCCCGACAATACAGGCAATACCACAAGAGCCAGCGGGTAAATCCGCTGGCTTGCCCGCCTGACCGTTAGGCACCAAAGGACAGCCTAGGCCGGGCTGAGGGAATTCTAAAACAGTTTTTTGGGCAAATGACTTAAAGCCCTGAATTTCTATTTTTTCCAAAAACATCGTCTAATCTAATTTAATTACTCATCGCTGCTATCGCCGACTTCTCCATTCTCTAACGCTTGACGTTGCCGATCCAGCTCATCTGACCTTGCCTGCAGTTCGGCTAATTTTCTTTCTTTGGCTTGACGCTGAGCGGCCATATCTTGATCTACATTTTGTAAATCTTTATAAGCCTCAGTCAGTTTGGCCGCCTGAGCGGCCAAACCAGCTTCGGCCTGCCGCAGTTCTTCTTGTCTAGCGGCTAGGCGTTCAGCTGAAGATTGTCGCCATGATTCAAAAAATCCTCTCATATATATTATATTATAAACTAATTTTAACAAAATTACTGACAATCAGCAACAATTACACCTAAATATACTTACTAGCTCACCAGCCCAGCCGACAATTAATACCAATGCTATATTGACTTTTATCCCTCCTTCCACTAATCTTAGGCCTATCGGTCTTTTCAATGGCTAATCGGTCCACCGATTTCCCAAACACCCTATGAAGAGAGGATGTCTATCATGGCACCCAGCAAATGGCTTGAAAACGGTTTGATTCTGATCGTCATGGCCGTGGTTATCACCATCTTGGGTTGGAGCAGCACCACCGGCATTGCCTTCGCCTGGCTGGTGGTAACTATTACCCACCTCGAAGATATCGGCCGTCTTAAACTCAGCAACGGCTGGCTGACTGGCGTTAGTCTGGCCCTGCTGGAGTTGTTGGCCGCTGGCCTCTGGTGTTGGCCCGGCCCCTTTGTTTGGGGGTTGGTGGTTGGCCTTCTCACCATCGCTGCCACCAGTCAGATCACTGGACTATTCAAAAACGACGAGGGAATCCTGTGGCTTGGCGCCGTCTGCCTGACTGCCATAATCCTGATCGTCAGATTCTGGGGTTGGGGCATTCCCGCCGGGTGCTTGACTACTGTCGCGGCCTTGGCAGTCTGGCTGAACTTCTTTCAGCCACAAAACTACACCGCCCAAGCTATGCCAAGGGACATGAGCGCGGCACTGTTTCTGGCCAACTTTGTGGCATTACAAATCCTGGCGGCCGGCCTCTGGATTTGGGGCTGGCAATTCTTCATCGGCCTCTGGCTCGGCCCGGTGGCTCTGGCCGCTTTCGTGGCCTACGACTGGATATCAAGCTGGGGAGATGACGATAAGTCCGAAGACGATGAAGACGAGGACGAAGACGACGAGGAAGACGAAGCTTGCGCAACCACTTAAGCCAACGGAAGAAATGGAGGTGGCCCATGTGGTGGTTCCTAGGCATTGTCATTTTTCTGACAGTCTGCTTTTTACAAGTGAGTCGGCAGAAAGATGCACAAGGCAACCACGGGAAGCTCGCGCGCCTTCAGGCTGGAGTCACTGGTTACCAAACCAACCACGACCTTCCGACCCTGGAGTTATCGCTAACAGACTCGGGTATCTGTTTTTTGCCCGAACACTCAATCCTTATTATCGGCCGCCAGGTCTACGACTGGTGCCCGCCAGAACTGTTGGTGGAGGTTGTGGCAATCCTCCTGTCAGAGTTTTCGGGTGACAATGAGGAGGTGCGCTTGATGTCGATCTGTGAGATCGCTGGCGATGTCACCGGCCGATTGCCGTGTTTTCGTGATCGAGTCTTGACACACGCCAAAGGCTTTGTGGATGGCGATCCTAATTTTTCTGACGATAGAACCGTTGGACTGTCGACTCTTATCCGAAAGATTGAGACGATGATTGAACAACGGGCTTGAAATTGCCAGATGTCTGCTCATTTGGGACACAAAGCTTAACGGCCGCGTGTCTCTTTTTTTATTAACCAGTAAACAATGATATACTAATAATACACCAAAGATATACTAACCCTCACCCCTAACCCCTCTCCCTAATAGGGAGAGGGTGGCCGAAGGCCGGGTGAGGGGATAAAAATATGTCTAAAAAAACAAAACTAAAATTTATTATTATTGATGGCAATGCTCTGCTCCACCGCGCCTGGCATGCTTTGCCGCCGACACTGACGACTAAAAGCGGAGAATTGGTTAACGCGGTTTACGGTTTCACCATGATTTTACTTAAAGTTCTCAAAGATCTGCAGCCGGATTACTTGGCTGTTACTTTTGATTTGAAAGCACCGACCTTTCGTCATCAGGAATACGCCGCTTACAAAGCCAACCGAATTAAACAACCCGACGAACTTTATAATCAACTACCGCGAATCAAAGAAATCGTCCGGGCTTTTGCCTTTCCGATTTATGAAAAAGAAGGTTACGAAGCTGATGACGTGATTGCTACTTTGGTCCGAGATAAAGAAGTGGAAAAAATTCAGTCCATTATTGTTACCGGCGATTTAGACACTCTGCAGCTGATAGATAATAACACCCGGGTCTACACCATGCACAAAGGCATGTCGGATACGATGATTTATGACGTGGCTGAAGTTAAGCAGCGCTTTGATGGTTTAACTCCGGCTCAGATGGTTGATTATAAAGCCTTGCGCGGCGACCCGTCAGACAACGTCCCGGGAGTGAAAGGCATTGGCGAGAAAGGCGCCATTCAACTACTTAAGGACTTCAAGACTTTAGAAAACATCTATAAAAACATTGACTCAGAAAAAATCCTGCCCCGAACCAAAAAACTTTTACAAGAACAAAAGAAAGAGGCCTTGATGTCTAAAAAACTCTGCCAGATGATCACTGACGTCCCCATTGATTTCAAGCTAAAAGCAGCCAAGCTAGACGACTATGACCTTAATAAAATCCTGCCTTTGTTCCAAGAACTGGAATTTAAATCGCTGATTAGTAAGCTGCCCAAGCCCATAGAACCAATAAAATCAACTAGCAACCAAGGTTGCTTTGAATTTGGCCAGACCACCAATCAACCGCTGAGCCAGCCAAGAAGTAAAGCGAGCGGCCAGGCCGACTACCAACTAGTTAATGACCAAAAAACCTTCAAAGATTTTCTAACTCGGCTCCAAAAACAAAAAGAATTTGCCGTTGACACTGAAACTTCCGGCCTTGACCCGTTTAATACTGAACTTTTAGGAGTCAGTTTCTGCTGGCAAGCGGGTTTGGCTTTTTACTTGAACGCCAAGCCCGAATACCTGGAAAAAATCAAACCGATTTTGGCTGACCAAAATATAAAAAAAGTCGGACACAACATCAAGTTTGATTTGGAGTCCCTGAAAAACGCCGGGCTAAAAGTCGCCGGAGTAGACTTTGATACGATGATTGCTTCTTACCTGATCAACCCGGGCAGCCGCCAGCATAATTTAGACGGCCTGGCTTTTACTGAGTTGGGTTATCAAATGCAGCCGATCACCGACCTGATTGGCCAGGGCAAAAATCAAATCAGCCTCAAACAAGTGCCCATAGAAAGAGTAGCGGATTACTCCTGTGAAGACGCTGATTTCACCTGGCGGCTGGTGGCAATTCTCAAAAAACAGCTGAAAGAAAAAAATAACCTGGGACTTTTAGAAAAAATTGAAATGCCGCTGGTACCGGTCTTAGCCGCCGTGGAAGAAAACGGTATTATGATTGACACTGATTTTTTAAACCAAATGGCTAAAGAAGTGAAAGACCGGCTCAATAAAATTGAGGCGAAAATTTATAAACTCACCAGCCAAAAATTCAATATCGCTTCCCCCCTCCAACTCAAAGAAATCCTGTTTGATAAACTAAAAATCGCTACCCAGGGCTTGGCTAAAACCAAAACCGGCATTTCTACCGCGGCCAGTGAGCTGGAAAAACTCAAAGGTCTGCATCCGGTGATTGATTCAGTTATTGAATTCCGAGAACTGGCTAAACTTTCCTCCACTTACCTAGAGGCGCTGCCCAAGCTAGTCAGCCCCAAAGACGGGCGGCTGCACACCAGCTTCAACCAGACCGTGGCGGCCACCGGCCGGCTGTCTTCTTCTGAACCAAACTTGCAAAATATTCCGGTCCGGACCGAGCTGGGCCAAAAAATTCGGCGGGCGTTTATCGCTCCGGCCGGTTTTAAAATTCTCTCGGCTGATTATTCCCAAATTGAACTGCGCATCATTGCTTCACTGGCTAATGATACCAAAATGATTGCCTCGTTTAAAAATGGCGAAGACATCCACACCCGCACCGCTGCTGACATCCACGAAATACCTTTGGATCAAGTGACTAAACCAATGCGCTATGAGGCTAAGGCGGTAAATTTTGGCGTTATCTACGGCCAAGGCCCGCATGGCTTAGCTCAAGGCGCCGGCATTCCCTTTGCCCAGGCTCGCGATTTTATTGACCGCTATTTTTTACTCCACTCTAACATTGCCAAATTTTTGGAACAGACTAAAGAACTGGCCCGCCAAAAAGGTTATGTGGAAACTTGGTTTGGCCGCCGCCGCTATTTGCCGGAAATTAATTCTAACCTCCAACAAATCCGCGCCACGGCCGAGCGCATGGCCATTAACCATCCCGTTCAAGGCACGGCGGCGGACTTAATGAAACTAGCGATGATTGAAATCCAAACCGCACTGCCAAAAATTTCTAGCCGGGCCAAAATGATTCTTCAGGTTCACGATGAACTGGTTTTTGAAGTCCCAGCCGCCGAAATAAAAAAAGTAGCAGCGCTGGTCAAAGCCAAAATGGAAGGCGTCTACAAACTTCGCACACCGGTGGAAACCCACGTCTCAGTCGGGAACAATTGGGGGCAACTCAAACCGCTGGAATAAATTATAACCGGTCTGACACGCTTTAGCGTGTTAAGACTAACAATTAATAACGGTCTAAAGACCGTCAAACCTTTCTGCTTTGGAATCCAACCCCTCCTCACTCGCCTCGCTTCGCTCGCGAAGCGGGCCTCCCCTTATCTAAGGGGAGGAATATATATCATAGCCAAAATAGGCTGTTTTTTGTTTAGCCAAATCGCTTATATAATTTTCTCAAGTGTCATCGCGAGGAGCAGTGAACTAACGAAAAAGCGACGTGGCGATCTCTAAAGAGATTGTCCGCCAGAGGCGTGCACCAGAGGCGCATCAGCCTCTGGCTGAGATCTGCCTTTGGCATGACTTCATCCCGCTTTCGCGGGACTCGCAATGACACCGGGTTGACAACTATCCCAAAATATGCTAATATATAATATTGGATTATTTTAACTTTTAAGCTAATTTGGGCGCTCCACTTCTGGCCGCAATGCCAATTTTCGGCCAAAAGCGGGGTGTCCAGTGTACCTCAAATCCTTCGCGATGAAGTTCTCTGGCGAGATACGTCACCCGAAGCGCTGGACACCCTTTATTCTGTTCTTATCTAAACCTGTCCTTTGAAAATTCATTCAGCATCAATCAATATAGTTTCACCCCCCCCCATCCACTTAACCGCTTGGAATTTTTACTGTAAAAATCCAAACCCCCCCCACGGTCCGAAAGGAGGTCAATGCCGCGCATTGTGTCTAAATTTCCCATTATGGGAAATACACCAAACCTGTCCGGAAAGGACGAAAAGATGAATCACAGAAACCCCCAAGCCGATGACAATGGAGGAAACTCCAGCGTCATCGCCGCTGCCGTCCAGGCTGTCGCGAAGATCATCAAAATTTTGGTCCTGCGTTGGGACCCGAATTTGGAAACCGCCCTGTTTGTGGCGTTGGTGACGCGGTATCCGCGCATCGCCCGCAACTTGGGCATCACCACCGGCAAACTCGAGTTCCGTTTCTTGTCCACGCTGAACAATGATCGGCCGCAGACCAAAACCAGGTTTGAGGCACTCTGCCGAGAGCTTGAAATCACACTCGAGCAAATCGACCAAGCCGCGCATTTCAACCAGGGCGGCCAAGGCTTCCCCGGTTGGGACAGCCATGGTCTGCCCGATGGCGCCGTCAAGTGCTCACTCCAGGTGGCACTCGATGACCACGACTTCCTGGAATACCGCGATTACCTCAGGAGAGTGGTCGAACCCATCATGGCCAACGACAGCCAGGCCAAAGCGCTGTCCAAGGACCCCCACAATCTCCGGGAGTTCGCCACAGTCCTGGGTGAGTTGTACCCGGACAACCCGCGAATGGTTCTGGAATGGCTGGTCATCGCCTTTTGCGGCCTGTTCTTCCAGGCCAAGCGCGGTGTGAAGAAAGATGTCATCTTCAACGATCGATCCATCTTGGCCGGCGTCGAAGATTATTTCGCCGACCAGGTGGCCAGCGGCATGAATGAGGTCGAAGCGGACCAAAAGCTGCGCTGGTTCAAACAGCTCGGCTGGGAAGCGATAGACCGGGCCGACGCCGCTTGGGAAGAAGCGGAAGACGCAATCAAGGAAGCCGAGACCAAGGGTCGGATCGCCGAAGTCATGGTCGGATCCCTAGGTCGGACCGCCAAGGTCATCCACGTGGTGACCAAAGCGGCCAACTGCAAGGTCCCGCCGGCGGCACGGAAAGCCGGCTACGGCGTGATCATTCACTGGACGGGAGAGCATTATACCATCCATGGCAACATGCTCGACTGTCCGGATGGCATCCGTCGCGCCTTGGACTTCGGCGAGATCATCGCCGCGATCAGACGGCGGGAAGTCAGCTTCATGCAGCAACGACTGAGCGACCAGGTCGATCTGCGGGCGTCCGGATACGTCTTCGCTTTGGACAGCACCCGCATCCCGGGATTCCTAAATCCCCAACGCAACATCGCCGCCAGCCGGACCCGTTCCAGCCCCGACAGCCCCCAGACGAACTTCAAGGACCGGCAGCGGTTCTTCCAGATTGTCTGCGAAGCCACGCAACGCTGCGCAGCGATCGACAAAGGGCCGGTGACCAACGGTCACAAGCCGACGTCGGCACCGCCCCGCACCCAACCGACTCCAACGGTCGAGATCGTGCCCGGTATGATAATCGAGGGCAAGATCAGAAACATCACCCCCATCGGGGCTTTCGTCCGGGTCACACCTGACCAGGACGGATTGGTCTACATTGGAGAGGCTTCCATTGATCGTGTCGAGTACGATAATGGCGTCCTCAAAGTGGGGAACGAAGTCCTGATGAAGGTCGGCGACATCATCCGGGCCAAGGTGGTCAAAATCGGTCCGGATCCGAAAGACCCCTCGAAAGTACGAGTGAGTCTGTCGTCCAAGTTCATTATGGGCGAAGAGCCGGCGGTGCCATCAGCGCTGTGTCGGATCGGCGAAGTCCCACCCCCACCGGAGCCCAAACCTAAGATCGGTACGGTATTCGAAGGCAAGGTCACCAGGATCGGCGACATCAGCGCCGCCGTCCAGGTTTCAGGCGCCATGGAAGGCATGGTCCGCATCACCGAGCTGGACGTCGAGTACGTCGAGTCGGTCGGAGACGTCGTCCAGGTGGGCGACGTCATCAAAGTCAAGGTCGTCGACATCGATGCCATGGGGAAGATCTGGTTATCCCGGAAGGCCATCATGCTCGACGAGAGAGCGGCAACGGCCGTCTGATGCTGAATGATCTCATACCAAAACGGCAAACATAATTGCCGAAATGGCTGAATGAAATTGACGAGTGCGGAATGCTTCCAAGCAACCTCCGCACTCTTTTTTTTATACCTTTAATTTGCTAGTATACGAATAGCGTTGCAGACGAATACAAACCTATTAACTCCCCCTCACCCGTCCCGTATAAAAAGACTTAAAGCTTCTCCGGGACACCCTCTCTCTCAGGGAGAGGGTGTCCCGCCGGTTTCTATGCCATTCGTAAATTCGCATCATGATTAGTAAATTCGTATCATTCGCATCGTAATTATGATTATCTTTCTTTACGGCCCGGACACTTTCCGTTCCCGTCAAAAACTCAAAGAACTCAAAGAAAAGTTTATCGCGGAAGTTGATAAAGCGGGTTTAAATATCACCACCTTGGCCGGCGAAAATCTGGAAATTAATGAACTGGAAAAAGACATCGCTTCCGCGCCGTTTTTGGCTAAAAAAAGACTAGTGATTATTGAAGAGCTGATTGCTAAAAATAAAGGCCAAAAAATCCAAAAGGAAATCTTGGAAATTCTAGCCAAAGATAACCTGCAAGACACGATCCTAATTTTTTGGGAAGGGGACCTGAAAAAAGACGAAAAAAAGAAAGTCAGCCGCTCCAAAACCACTACTCGCCGGAGTCAGCTTTTGTTTGACCGGCTCCAAAAAGAAAAGTACAGCCAATATTTCCCCTTGCTTGATGAACTCGGCGTCAAAAAATGGCTGGCCGCGGAGGTCAAAAACCGTGGCGGCAAAATTGAAGCCGGCGCGCTGAGCTTATTAGCCGATTTTGTCGGTAACGACCTGTGGCAGCTGAATTCTGAATTGGAAAAACTTTTAGCTTACAGCCACAGTAGCCAGATCAAAGCTGAAACTGTCCAGCAGCTGGTTAAAACTAAGCTGGATGACGACATTTTCAGCTTTGATCTGGCTA
>Ga0209542_10009541_pt1 | contig 17779 bp, 17 predicted proteins | sample RifCSPhighO2_01_FD_184028 | JGI IMG/M metagenome (GOLD analysis project Ga0209542, IMG submission 184028) | Soil microbial communities from Rifle, Colorado - Rifle CSP2_plank highO2_0.1 (SPAdes) (version 2) | ecosystem: Environmental > Terrestrial > Deep subsurface > Rock core/Sediment ...
CCTTGAGCGTGATTTAGATGAAGGTGTTTCTATACCAACACGAGCAAACAGCAATATGTTGGATCAGGCACTTGCAATGCACAATAATGAACTGGATGATTGGATGGCCCCTGCGGGAGTAAAAGTTATTGAAGTTGTTGGTACAGGATTACCAACCATGAAGTCAGTTGAGTATCGTGAAATTACCGAAGAAAATTGTACTCTAGGCGTATTGTTCTGCGTGACTGAATCAACTATGAAACCGTATGCAGTATTAACTAAGTACGGGGATGGTACGGTGGTGCAACGATCTGCTGAAGCGTATGGAGGAGAGAAACAAAAGTACTTTTTGAATTTGGCAGAAGTCAAAAGAGCGTTACCTGGCAGCAAGTTTACTCACCATAACATTACTGAAGTACCCCCTGTTCAGGACTTAGTATTGAATATATTACTTAGTACAACTACAGATAGTAATGAATTTATTTCATTAAACCACACTGAGTTTAACGATGAGTACGATGTAGAAATAATCGATTCACCAGTTAGGTTACTTTCAACAGATGCAGACGGTAATGAGACAGGTATTGTGATAGTTGACGGAGTGAGAGTAATTAAAGAAGAAATTCCTGGCAGCCAGTACTTTGAATTTGGACACACTAAATATTTTGTTGTACCTAAAGATACGAATCGTACAACAAAATTGTATGGTGAAGATTATGGTGGCTATACTCTCACGACCGCAGTCTTGAACAGCGAGGATATACAAATAGTACAGACTCAGCTAATGAACGCTTCAACCACTCCAAATCTTGTTGCTGAGTATTCAAACACTGATGGTGAGTATAGTACCGTTACCACTGACCTTGATGGTGATGGTTCGGTAGACTTCGAAACTACAATGGAGGGTGAGTTGATAGAACAAGAAGTTTCATATGATACCTTGTTGCAAGCAATCAAGGCCGCTGAATTGGCAAGAATGAGAGAAAGAGCGCTAATTATTTTAGTACAGAAAGCTGAATACTATTCACACAAAGCAGCTACAAAACGTGTATATGCAAAGCTAGAAGATGTATTCTTAAGGTCTGCTTCAGAGTTGGTTAAACACTATGTACGGAAAGGATATTTGGCAGTTGAAGATGGGGTAAATATACAGCACATGATAGAGGTCTTAAAAGATAAACAATAACCATGAAAAATATTATTTTAGAGAAATATAAACTAGTAAACTTAGGATTCCTCCTGATTATTATCGCAGTGTTGGCATACATGAACATCAATTACGATAATTGGTTTAGACAAGACTCAGATATTATTTATATATACAAATATTACGACGGTATTTTTTCTCCAATCTTTATGGGCGGTAAATGGCTTGCCGGTATTCTTGCTGCACTCTTACTACTTCCGTCCAAGTTATTTCGTATGTGGCTATTTTATATAGCTCCAATTTTTCTATTAATTACATTTATGTTGGTGCGCGGAATATCAGTCTATTCAACCAATCTGCTAAACCCTACTCGTGGTCAAATGGCGGAAAATTGTATGGTCGTCCTAGCGGTAGTTACAGCAGTGTACGTAGTTGGAAAGCTTATTTACGATTGGAAAAAGAACGGATTGAAAAAATAAGTTTAAATAGAAACATAAAACAAACAAAAGGCCGCCCTATGCAAGTTGCATAGGGCGGCCTTTTGCTGTTGTTGCAATATTTATCAACTGGTGCGGCTGTATCTATAGGTACCCGGCCAGTTTTTTTGGTGTCTCAAGACATTAATATCTCAAAACAGCCAGCCTTTAACTAATATAAATTATATGAACAATAACGTACTTGTTGCCGTAATCGTAGTAATTCTTATCGTAATCGGGTTCTTCATTTATGGTGCCATGAATGACGAAACTGATACTGTGCCAGTAACTGCCACTTCATCGAACTCATCAACTGGTTCTACTAGTGCTGAGATTGAGGCCGAATTTGCACGAAATGCAACTATTCGGGCTGAAGAAGCTAAAGCCAAGGAAGTAGCTTTTACAATTGATGTAACTAAGCTTCCCGAAGCCCAACAAGCATCATTAAAGGTGATGGGAATGAACGATACTTCAATTGATATCACCAACGCCATGCTTACCTGTGCCCGGGTAGATATGAGTGAGACTAGAGTGAAGGAGATTGAGGACGGCGCCAGTGTCACCGCCAGCGAAGGTGTGAAGTTGGTTAGTTGTTATAACGCCAATTAAATACACGCAGCGGTTAGAAGAGCTTCGAACCTAGTTCGGGGCTTTTTTATAAAAAAAGCCCCACGAGTTGTGAAGTCGTAGATTTTTGCCTAATTTTAGAGCCATAAACGTAAAAAACACTCAAAATTTGCTCTTTTTCACGTTTATACCTTGCATAAACGTTAAAAATTATTAAATCGTAGATATTTGTCTGGGCTTTTAAAAAAAGAAAAGCCCCACGAGTTGTGAAGTCTCGGGGGACTTTCTCGTGGGGCTCAGGGCGGTATTGATTGGTCATTGGTTTTCGCTGTTGGTTTGCGGGCGCGTCGCTGTCTCTTGCGAGCTTTGATTGCTGGCGTGCTTTTTGTCGTTGTCGAACTTGTCGATGTCCTGCCACGACGCGGTGTCAGGAAGGCCACGGTTTTTTGCATTCTGCTGGCGGAGCATTTCGTCGGAGATGCGACTAATGTCTTTCCAGCTTGCTGTCTCGGGCAAGCCGCTGATGCGAGCTGCCCTCATCCTGGCTTGCTCGTTATCAAGACGGTTGATATCCCGCCACGTCGCTGTGTCGGGTAGTCCTCGGATTTGGGCGTGACATTTGAGGCGCTCGGCCATGTTGCTGAGGGTGGCGCAGTACTTGTCGTTGGCTGCAGATGCCAGCGATACAAAGGTCACGCCGATGAGGGGAAAGATCAGATGAACGATACGCATGGCAGTTCTCCTGGTAGTGCGGGTGAAGCTGTCCTATTAAATACTCAAATACACTAAAAATCAATAAATTCGCTAAATTTAGAGCAGGGAACCACCGATACCACCAAGGTACCTTGCAATGCATAGTACCGTGTGCTAAGGTGTAAGCATGAGTGAAGAAAAACAAGAATACAACGTCGAGAATGCCAAGTCGCAGATGCGAAAAGGTTTTCTTGAATTCCCGGTCCTATTAATAATCGGAGCTAAGCCTACCTACGCGCCGGATATACTCAAGCAACTCAAGAACGCCAACCTGCTAGTAGTGGAAGGTACTCTCTACCCACTCCTATCCAGGCTGAAGCGTTCTGGTCTGGTCGGGTACGAGTGGCTGGAAAGCCAGAGCGGTCCACCACGCAAGATGTACACCATCACTGGAGAAGGGAAAGAAGTTTTACAACAACTAGAAACATCATGGAGGTCACTCGACACTTCAGTAAACACACTAATCAATCATTATGAAAAAAGTAATTAACATCACGCTGGGCAGCATCGTCTTTGCCATCGACGAAGACGCCTATGGCGTTCTGGCTTCTTATCTAGAACAGATTAAAAGTAATCTAAAGAATGGCGACGATACCAAGGAAATTATCGACGACGTTGAGATTGCGATTGCTGAGAAATTCATTGCGCGCAAGCGAAGTGAAAAAATGGCAGTGACTTCTATTGATGTTGAGGCAGTAATTAGCGAGATGGGTAGCCCAGTCGAGTTTGGTGCCAGTGAAGAAGCCGAGAGTGCCCCACAACAAACGGCCGCACCAAAGGAATCAGCAGCCGAACCAAAGAAGCGCCTCTATCGCGACCCCGATAATGCTATCGTGGCAGGTATTGCTTCTGGTATCGCTAATTACTTTGATATTGATCCGGTGATTGTGCGACTTATCTTTGTCATCTCTATCTTCTTTAATGGGCTTGGTCTCTTGGCATACATAATCCTCTGGCTGGTGGTACCGGTAGCACAGACTACAGCCGATAAGTACGCCATGCGTGGTGAGCGTGTGACTCTACGAGACATCTCAGAAAGAGTAAAAAAAAACTTAGATGACATCGAGCAGTTTGATTACTCAAAAACCAGAGGTGTGTGGGCTAGCCTTCGCAGCTTCTTGGATAAGTTGTTTCAAATCCTCGGTTCGGTTTTAACTTTTATTATTTCAGTACTTAGGTACGTGGTAGGGGTTGGTGTAATTCTAGCTGGTGCTTTTGGTACAGCTGGACTAGTGGCGGCGTACAGTGTGATTCTCTTATCAGAGAAAGTCATGTTCGGAGCGGAGGTACAGCAGGTATTTGAGGCCCTGCAGGGAAGTGCCCTTGGTATTACCGCTTTAGTATCCTTATTTATCACCATCGCTATTCCGCTTATTGTGGCGATTGTAGTTGGGGTCAGTCTCTTGGCCAAGCGGAACTATTTCACGGTCCAAAAGACAGTCACGCTAGGCGTACTCTGGATAGTAGCTGGTGTATTAGCAACCACCACCATCGCGCTTCAGGTAGAGCAAGTAGTGCAGCAGGTAGGTCCAATTGAGGGACGCTTCGATGAATCAAGTTTTGAAATGGAGTGGGAGAATGGTGCTCTCTACATCGAAGACAACAACGGTCACTTCATCTATGAAGACAGACGGGAGACTGCTACCGGGACTGCAACCGGAACGAGTGACGTTGTTCCACAATAAACTTAAACCCCCAGGCTTCGCCTGGGGGTTTTATATCGTTACACATATTTTACAATTTGATTTGTAAAATATTACATTGTGTATTACAATGCTGTTATATATGGCTACAACAATCACAAAGCGCCGCAAAGCACTTGGCCTCTCACAAGAGGAGTTAGCCATACGTTTTGGTGTCTCACGGCCAACACTCAATAAAATTGAGCTAGGAGAAAGAAGCCTCTCCGTAGCTGAAAAGCAAAAACTCGAAGAGATTTTTGCAGCGCTAGAATCACTACCAAGTGAGGATGATATTCGTATCAGTGTACCAGTACAAAACATTGAGAAGTTTAAGCAAGTACTGTTGTATATTCTTGAGCAGGTAGGTGCCAAGCCAAACGTGGGTATGACCGTTTTATACAAACTCCTGTACTTCATTGATTTTGACTTCTACGAAAAGTACGAGAAGCAGTTGATTGGCCTTACTTATATAAAAAACACTCATGGCCCAACACCGCGCGAATTTGTCTCGGTTGTACGCGACTTGAAAGAGAGCGGGGATATTATTGAAGTTCGGTCCAAGTACTTCGCCCACGAGCAAAAAAAGTTTCTGCCAAACCGCACTGCCGACTTATCACTCCTGAGCGCTCAAGAGCTAGAAATGGTAGACGACGTATTGCGTCGTTACGCTGATAAGTCCGCCACACAACTTTCCGAAATGACCCACCGTGATACGCCATGGAGAGTAACTGAAGACGGACAAAATATTGATTACGAATTTGCCTTTTACCGTCCCGATGAATTCTCTGTTCGTGATTATGGTGAGCTATAACATACCTTTATGGAGTTTCGGGAATCTGAAGAATTTAAGAAAGAGTTCAAGGGATTAAAGAGAAAATACCAAACTCTCGAAGCTGATTTGGCGGTATTAAAGAAAACCATTGCTATACAGCCAAGCGGCGATGGCTCCAAACACTGGAATCGTCTTGCTACTGACCATGACTCAGGAGTTCATATATTTAAGATTAGAATGATGTGCCGCGCGGTGCGCGGGTCACAGTTTCGAGTGATATACGCCTATCGAGAAAAGCAGATCGAAATACTATTTGTAGAATTGTACTTCAAGGGCAAGAAAGAAAACGAAGATAAAGAAAGGGTGCGTGAGTATTTTGAATTGTTGAGAAATATAGGTATTGAGTAAAACTTTAACAAAACCCCAGGCTTTGCCTGGGGGTTTTAGTATATAAGAGAAAATGACATATTCCTCCCGATATATCACAAAAATCAAGAAAAACTGATATATCAAGTACTCTTCTTAACTGATGAACTGTTTAAATCAGGCCGTAAACCCAACCACTTCTTGAATTGGTCTGGCGTGGAATTTTATTCCGACACCATTTACTTTTAGTCCAATAGTGGGATTGGGTAGCTGGTCTCCCTCAGCGTGTGGTTCGTCTTCAGAATAACTGTACTTACTCTTGAGCAGATCATGGTCTAGCTTAAACTTTTCTTGAAAGGCATTGCGCACTCCATCCATGGTATTTTCTGTATCATTAAGTACAAACTCAATATGCTCCCAACCATCTGCGTAATTATGATTTTGTTTGGGGTAGGGGAGTTCAACGCCATAGGTCTGCCACGCGCCAAGATCTAGTGGCTCGCTTAGCTCTATGATTGAAATCTCTCGACCATTCACTTCTACCGAAGAAATAATTTGCCCAAATCCAGATAGTTCATTCTTTAACTCAGCTACATCATTGTTGTTCTTTAGTCGTACACAGATGTGATCGATTAGAAGGTCTTTGCATTCTTCCAAGATACACAGTTCTTCAAGGGCGCTAGTTAACTTTCGAGAAAACGCCTCTACCTGTGATTGAAGTATTTCCCAGGTTAGTTTGGGTTGTTCAAATGATTCTGACATTACAAAAGTATAACAAAACTACAGGGTGTGAGAATACCAAAAGAAAAAGCCCCACGAGTGTGAAGTCCTGGGGACTTCTTCGTGGGGCTCGGTGCTGTTGAGGTTGGGTCAATCCTCCTTGAACTCCTGAGCTGACTTGACCTTGTCTTTGGTGACGATTCCGTCTTCGACCAGACGGTCGAGCTGAGCCAGGTTGGGGAAGTGTGCACCACAGGCCCCTACTTTGACCTGGATTCGGTCCGGTTCAAAGTCGCGGTAGTCGAGCCTGGCTCCCATCTCGAACATGGTCACCACTCGTTCACCCGCCGCCTTTGTTCGCACAAAGGCGGCGATGTTGTTGTGGAGCCCAGACTTCCCGCCGCAGACGAAGCAGCCAGGAGTGTTCTCAAGACCGAGACCACGTGAGGTAAAAAATTCACCACCACCGGCAGGTTGCTTGTCTTCACGACCATGGCTCGGGGTGCCTCGCCTTGGGTGATCTTGCAGACCGGGATGGTAGCAAGCCTTGCCAAAGCCGATGGCGGATTCGGTCACGCCTTCAGCCAACACCGCGCAGCACTTGCCGCAGTCTCCACAAGTCTGAGAGGAGGTACCTTGGCAGGACATGTGACTGTAGCCAGAACGGTAGCCGCAATACGGGCAACCGAACGCGGCATACTCTGTCACCGACACAGCAATAATTTCTTGGGTTGCGGTCGTCATCTATAAGTTCCTTAATGTACTTTGTCATGAGGCCCTCATGACGGGGAATATATCTGCGCCTAGAAAACTACAAAAAGTCACTCCTGTCAAATTTGATTGAGAAGAAAACTAAAAGAAAAAGCCCCACGAGTGTGAAGTCGCGAGGGACTTCTTCGTGGGGCCGCCCTTTAGGCAGGGACTTTGTCTTTGGTTACTTGCTCGGACTCAGCTTTGCGGAGTACCCGGTCACAGACCTTCCTGTCCTTGTGTTGTACATGGCTATCACTTCGCCAAGTGTCAGCAAGACTCTCTATTCTAAGCACACACTCTCCTCCGCAGCGGTCACACTTGATTCTTACCTTATACCGTCTCATGATGCACCTCTCGTTAGTTGAGTTGTTTGGTCCTGTTGCTAAAGTACTATACTGATGGTTTTTTGTATAGGGTAAATAGTACTAATTCAGATATGAGTCCTTCGGTATGCTACCCTTACTAACATGACTTTAGACCAGTTACTCATCGGCAGCTTTGCTGCCATCAACATCCTGGCTTTTGGTGTGATGGCCTACGACAAGCGTATCTCCAGACGGGGGAGAAACAACGGTCCGGAGCCGGACCGTATTCCCGAAGGGCTTATTTTCTTCATGGCTACCGCCTTGGGTGGCGTCGGCGTTTATCTCGGCATGCTCACACTCCGTCACAAGACCCGCAAATGGTACTTCCAAATTGGTATTCCGCTCCTTATTCTCCAAAACCTGGCGGCGCTGTATGTAATTAGGGAATTAGTGGTTACTTAGAGATAGTTCGACAGTAGCATGAGGAGCGCTCGGATTCCGAATTGCATTATACAGTCATAGAAGAAGCTGCAGGCTAACCCAGACTAAAGAAGCACACAACAAGTGCTTTTTTAGTGGTATTATTTAATTTATGAATAAATATGAAACTCTTGTTAAAGTCTTGGATTATCTAAGAGCTAGCGCAGAGTCAAATCAAGATTTATATTTTCCAGAACTGGGCAAGGTAGATATTGAAAATGCTAGGTCACGTGCACTCATTCAATTCTTTTTAAAAAGTAATTTTGGCATTACGAGTTTCAGTGAAAGAGAAAAGCTAATTACTGACGGTCCTCAAGATGGTGGTCTGGATGCTTATTATTTTGATGACAGAAACAAAAAAGTATTTTTTATACAATCGAAATTCAGAAATAATCCCAAAAATTATGAAAAATCCGAAATTAAGAATGAAGAGATATGGAAGATTGACCTTGAAAGAATTGTTAAAGGAGAAACTACATATATAAATGGTAAGAAATATAATAAATCCGTATTAGATTTCCAAAAGGAATTTACCAAACGTAAATTAGGCAAGGATACATATGAAAATGTTGTCTTGATAGTTGCAAATGTAACTGATTCTCAGAAGAAATATGTAATACAAAAACATTTTCCGAAAAAATGGAAGGTGCAAGTATTCAATTATATTGAAGTTTATAATCAATTACTTTTTCCCTACATAACCGAAAGTTTTTTTAATGAGGAAAAACTTTGTATTGAAATTTCGCTTCCGCACGAAAAAAAGGAGCCTATGGAGTATGAGGTCAGTACACAACATGGCAATTGTTTAATGAGGGTACTTTTTGTACCAACCCAAGAAATTGGAAGAATTTTTTACAATTATAAAAACTCCATTTTGAAACATAATCCAAGAGGTTTTTTGGGTATGAAAAAGGAGGGTATAAATCAAGATATAGAAGATTCAATTTTAAATAAGAAATCAAATGATTTTGTGCTTTTAAATAATGGTATTACTATGCTTTCAACTTGTGCAGAATTCGATGGTGAAATTGGCAAAAAAGGCTTTGGACAAATATTTATTACAAACCCACAAATTATTAATGGTGGCCAAACATCATTTACACTAGGTGAGATATATGAAAGGGTGTTAAAAGGAGAGCTTAAAAAGAATATTTTTGATGGTAAGGAAGTTCTGCTTAAAATTATTGTCCAGAGTGACATGAACAAATATAACAAAATTACAAGCGATGTTTCCTTGTCTACCAATAGTCAACAACCAATAAATGAAGGTGATTTAAAGTCTAACCATATTTCACAAGTTGATATTCAAAAATATTTGTATGATTCATATGGTTTGTTTTATGAACGGAAAAGAGGAGAGTTTTTTTCAAGTATAAAAAATTCATACATAAAGAAAGAAGACGTTGTAGATAGAAATAATTTTATAAAGACTGCATATTCGTCTAATTTTCCGAACGTAACAAAAAACCCCAAAAATATGTCAGAGAGAATTATATTTTCTGACCCAATATTCAATACAATTACCAATGAAAAGGATTATAAAAAATTTGCGATGGGGTACCTTGTCTTTAGGGAGGTGCAAAAACTTAAAAGACAAGCCAGGAAGCCTGTTAATGATTGGTTTTTTAGTCGATACGGGTACGCATTAAGATATGGAGACGTTGCTGTTACAATGATATCCACTTATACACTATCGAAAACGGATTGGAAGAAGCCAGACATTGTGCCAGAAATACTTAAAACCCTTGATAACTGGAAGAAATTTGAAAAAAAATCTTTTTCCAAAAAAGAAAATGTTAAATACTTCAATAAAAAGTTAAAAGAACAAAATCCTATTGGTTACTACAAAAGCGACAATCTCATTACAGATTTAATTGACTATTTTACTTAAGACTACCTTCAAAGTGAAATTCAGCTAGGGCTTTACCCAGAGTGTCTATAACGCCAACCACAAGGGCATTACCCATAAAGAATGCACGTCTAGTGTCACCATGACCAGCGGTGTGGTTGTCAGGAAACATACAGAGTCGTTCTAGTTCAATCGGAGTTAACCTTCGGAGCCCATTTTTTGTTTTAACAACGTGCTTGAAACGAGAGGGTGCAGTACCACCTTCACCGGTGATTATTGTTCTAGAAGCCGTTTTAAGGTTGTCCGGGTAGGTGACACCACCTTCTTTATAAATAAACTCATAACCACTAGCTGCTTTTCTTTTTTCTTCCTTCGGGCCCTTCAAATAAGCCCACTTTTCTAGGTCTTCTTGTTTTATGTAGTACTCCTCTGGTACTTTCTTATCATCAATCAAAATATCTCCCAATGTCGAAATTTCTCCTTCGTAAATTGGCGCAACCTTTCCGGTGTGCACTACGAAATCACAGGCAACACCAGAATTGAAAAACGGAGTTCTTCCTGGCTCATCCATATTAAATTTTTGTGAAGTCACAACAGGGTCATCTGGAATTTTAAATGTTGACGTGTGTGACACGAACGCAGCCGGAAAAGCATTTTGAGTCACACCATCTTTCTCTAGCCACTGGATTGGATTTTTTATTTTCCTATATTTTTTCTCGATTTCTGAACCTTTTTTATATGCAAGAATAAATGTACGCTTTCTTCTTTGTGGGAATCCATATTCAGCAGCATTAACAATTCTCCACTCAACAACATATCCAAGTTTATTCAATGAAGAGAGAATAATAGCAAAGTCACGCCCACGCTGCTTTGCTGGAGAGCTAAGTAGTCGGTCAACATTTTCAAGCATCAAGTACTTAGGAGATTTTTTTCCTTTCAAAGCCAAGATGTCATGTATTGACCACCATAAGACACCTTTCTTACCCTCGAGTCCTGCAGCCGCAGATAGGTTGCGGGCAACAGAATAATCCTGACAAGGAAATCCTCCTACAAGCAAATCATGGACGGGAACTTTATCAACTACTTTTGCAATATCAGTATTTGTATATTCATCTACGTATCCGAAGCGCTCAACGTATGTTTCGTGAGCATGTTGTTTCTTGGTTGAGGGTTCCCATTGGTTAAACCAGACAGTTTCAAAGAATTTGTGGTGTGGTTTTTTATTACCTTTGTACCCCTCAAGACCGAGTCTGAAGCCACCAACGCCTGCAAAGAGTTCAACAACACGTATTTTGTTATTGTTTGTAGCCATATCTTGTTCTAGGTGCTAGTATCATATCATCAGAGGCGAATGGGATCAAGGCTACACACCATTCGAACACATCTTTCTCTGAAGATCAAATATGACATACGACAAAACTAAACCGGAAAGTATAGAAGAGTATGGAAAACGTCTTATTGGCGGTACTTTAGCGACAGTTCCGGGTGTTCGAGAGGTGCCATTAGTTGAAACGAGTAAATCAGTATCAGGCGCCACTCGTGGCTCACTAGGGACAATTGTCGAAAAGTATTATTACGGTATCGAACCAGAAAATGACGGCACTCCTGATTTTCCTGAAGCTGGCGTAGAACTGAAGACGACCCCAATAAAGAAAAATAAAAAAGGAGAATTTGTCGCCAAGGAGCGACTAGTGCTAGGGATGATTAACTATATTGATGAAGCTGAGAAAGATTTTGCCAACAGTACATATTTTAAGAAGAACCAGAAGTTGATGCTCCTTTCATATTTACATGAAGAACATAAAACAATAGGTAGTGTAAATTTCCGACTCGCGAGATTATATGAATTTGATAAGTTGCCGATGGAGGATAAGAAAATCATTCGTGAAGATTGGAAGAAGATTAACGACAAAATTCGAGCAAGTTTAGCCCATGAACTATCAGAAGGGGACACTCTCTATTTAGCTGCTTGTACTAAGTCTGCCACTTCAGCCAATCGACGGCCACAAGTTAATGGCCCAACTGCAAAGCCTCGTGCCTTTTCGTATAAGCCTAGTTACATGACTCAGCTGGTAAAGCGGGAATTGGGCATTCTGGAAGATACAGAGAAGATTTTGTCTGAAGAAGAGGTAACTGAAGATAAAACATTTGAACAGCAAGTACTAGAAAGGTTTACGCCCTTTATCGGGAAACGAGTCAGTGAAATTGCTGCTGAGCTTGAATTTGACTTAAACCCTAGACAAAAGGATAAATTTGCAAAGTTGGCTCGGGCAATGATGGGTGTGAAGAAGAGTAAGATAGAAGAGTTTGAAGCGGCTGGAGTACGTATGAAAACCCTGCAGTTAAAAGCCAATGGTTCTCCAAAGGAAGCGATGTCATTTCCTACGTTTAAATATAAAGAAGTCATTAACGAAGTGTGGGATGGTGATGAAGATGATGGGGTAACCCGCTCAGTATTTCAGAAGCAACTAGAATCACGGTTTTTATTTATTGTGTATCGGTGTGAAGATAACTGTGGCCCTGAAGAGACTAGAGTCCTTGAAAAAGTGTTCTTTTGGACAATGCCACATCAAGATCTTGAAGAAGCGCAGCGTGTTTGGGAAGAAACTGTCGCACTAATAAAAGAGGGAAAAATTGTTAAAAATATAAAACAAAACAAGAAGGGAGAAGATATTCGAGAGACATATTTTCCAGCAAGCTCAAACAGCGAAGTTGCTCACGTTAGACCTCATGGTGCGAATTCAGCAGACGTTTACTCGTTGCCTATTAATGACCTACACACTGGTTGGGACACCTATACGAAGCATTGTTTTTGGTTGAACACAGATTATTTAAAAAAGGTTATCGGCGAACATAAAAAAGTTAACTCGGTTGAAACTGAGTACGAAGTTACTCCATCGCCATATCAAGAGGAGATGGTGGAGTTGCCACTCTACGACTCCGTTGGTTGTGGAGAGTTGATGATTGCAGACCCGGACGTCCATGAAACTTATCCGGTACCAGCTTCTTTAGTGAGGCCAGGCGCAAAATACTTTGTACTACGCACAAGCGGAGACTCAATGAATCTTTTAGGAATTGAAGATGGTGACTATATCCTGTGCCAGAAGAATTACCAGGCACCTAGTGGTAGCAACGCCATTGTACTCATGGGCGATGAGGCGACTCTTAAGGAGATTCACTACGAGGCTGATGCTTTGCTACTGAAGCCAAAGTCTACCAATCCTAGTCATCAGCCATATCGTTTGGGGGAAGGGGATGATTTTAAGGTATTGGGGGTGTTTGTGAAGAAGGTGTAAATAGTGGTCGGCGAGATTTTTGTTTAAGAAATTTGTCCCGAGAAAAATCCTCTTTGATAGAAATGGGGTACCTAACTTCTTGAAAGTGGTGTACTTGTGGTGAATTTCACTCATTACCTAAAAATTACTAAAAGCCTTTTAGTCTCAAAAAATAGTCTTCGGGATTTAAGTCACGCATGGTATCCATAACGGCGTTTCGTATATGGTATTCGTCCATAGTAATTCCTTCTGCTTGAGAAATGCCTCGATAATAAATAATTGTTAAAAAAAGTGCGGCCTGTGCATTAAGTACATTTTGTAAGTTTGCTTCGTTGAAATGTTGGTCTCTACGATGTTTTACATTATTGTAACTTTTCCACCACATAGGGTTTTTAGCGCCTTTTTCTCGCCAAGCTTCCCATGGATCAAGTTCAATGCCATGTCTTGGTATACACACTCGCTCATTTAAAAAGCTGTCTCCCAAATGTTTTTTAATTGTTGACCGGTAAGCTACAATGTTGTCATAACTCTTACCCTTATCAAGTAAATTACATAGTTGTTTCATAACCACATCAACTTCAGACGCACTCTCTAGTAATAGTTTTGCTAATTGAGTAGAGTAGGTTTTGTAGTTTGGTTGGTCAAATTCTATATATTTCTCAATGATTTCTAAGTCATTTTTGAGTGAAATATAATAATTCCAAAATAAATCTTTTTCATGTGTATGTTGGACACCCATACTTATAAGTATATCTTAAACACGTTTATTATGTTGATTTTACACAATTATAGGTTTGTGCACTAAATCGCAATATAACTTATTTTTAAATTATGAGAAAGTATTAAGCAAATCATAAAAAAGTTGCGAAAATAAATATACACAATAAAACGTACTTAGAGGCAAATTGAATCATGGCGTATAATAATCAAGTTACAGAGCGAATTTAATCAGTACTCTAGAATTATGTTTAAGAAAAATTTATATACTTATTCTTTCATTAAGACGCTCTATGATAGAAATCGAGACTACTTAGATTCTTTCTCCCCTTTGATTTTTAGTGTTGTGCCGTCGAATGCAGAAGTTTCTCCTGAAGAAATCCAGAAGCTAGTAAAGGATAAGTACGACCTAGAGTTCCCCGTTCATTTAATTCGTACGGTTCTTGCCCGTGGACTTCGGCAAGGAATTTTAAACGTAGCAAACAATAAACCACACTACCGTCTTTCTTTAGAAGGTGAGACATTCGTATCTAAGATTGAAAAAATAAGCGACGTTGAGCGTAGAATAAATGCCCTAGGTACTGATATGGTTGCCTTCTACGTTCGGCAAGGGATGGTTAAATCAAAACAGGAAGTTTCAGAATTGCTTGAAGTTTTTGTGGACAAAAATCTCTGTTTCTTGGTTGATTTATTTGGCACAAACGGAAATGGAGAGAGAGTAGAAATATCTAGAAAAGATGAAGTGCTGATGCTTGATTATGTAAATGAAGCTACGGTGTCAAAACCAGATCACTATAATACTCTAAAAGAGCTAATTTTTGGTTCAATTATTGCAGGACTCGTCCATGTAAGGGATACAACACAGCTAACAGAACTTGGTCAGAATCAATTTAAAAATGCTCGAGTATACCTAGATAGCAACATTGTTTTTTCTGCGCTAGGTTTTCATACCAAGGAAATTAAAGAAACCACCATCGAGCTTTTTAACTTAATAAAAAGTGTCGGTTTGGAATTGTGGATTTTTGAGTTTACAGTTGACGAAATGTGTGGGGTGATCAAATCTTTCGGGGCTGAACAACATAAGTTCCTTAAAGGGGTGAATGTCGACTCAATTTTAAGCTCTTTTAAACAACAAGGTTTAGGCTTATCTGATGTAGGAGAAATGATTGGAAATATTGAGAATCTACTCGACAGCTTAGAAATTAATATTGACCCTACTCCAGAAGTATCAATTAAAAACTATGTATCCGAAAATGAGGAATTACGAGGCAAGATTTCAGCGTATAAAATAGATAAGCCAGTCACAAGTATCAATCACGATTTGGCAGTAATTGATCATATAAGAAGTTTTAGAGGTCGTAGTGTTAGAAAAATAGAAGATCCTAAAGCTATTTTTCTAACTTCTGATAATGCATTACATAAAATTGTACTACGGTCATTTGAACATTCTGAAAATGGTACTTTGTCCGAAGTTATAATAGATAGACTTTTTGCTAACATACTGTGGCTTAAGAATCCAACAATAGATCTACCAGTTAACCTTGTTATTGCAAGTCATTCGCGAGATTTGTTGATCGATAAAACAGTATGGGACAGGTTCTATACTGTACTAGTAAAGATGAAGGAGGTTGGTGAGGTTACGATAGATCAAGCCGCAACATTATTTTATAAAAACCAAATTAATGATGTTTTAAGAGCTTACTCTAAAAGTGACGTTGAAAAAATAAATAAAAGACTGGTTAGTGAAGAGATTGAAAAAGCTGCTCAATTTATCAAGACGAACCAGATTAGCCTTGAAGCCGAAAGAACGGCACTTGAAGAGAGTTTGTTTGTGTCTGAAAAAAGAGTTGAGGATAGTAAGAAATTCTCACAAAAAATTGCTGAAATTAGACAAAATATAAAGCGAGAATCAAGGCGTGACGCATTTGGCTATGCTCTCATAGCTGTCTTTTTTGCAAGCACTATAACTAGTTTCATTGAAGGATTTATACTTGTTTTTATAAACTCCCTGGGAGTGAGTTGGGCTGAAATTATGCTCACGGTGCTTTTGGGAGGATATGTCGTTGTTAGGCACATTAATTGGAATATATGTCAGTTCTTTAAACAATACATCTATAAGAAGCTATATTCACGAATTCTTCGCAGGAGAGAAAAAATTCTCCAAAGTATAAAAGAAAATAGTCAGGGGTTAAAGTAAAACTGCAATCCATACTGCGCTTTAATAAAGACAAAAAGGGAGCCGGAACAATAAAATCTAAGATTCAATATCGTAATTTTGAACAAAACAAAACCGCCCAAGGCGGTTTTGTTTTGGTTGTGATGTTCACAATCTATTGAAGTATAGCGCTTAGCTTGAAAAATCGTAAATTTGTGATATAATCATAAATAATGAATAACTTTAAACCAGGAGGACTCCGGAAAATGGGGTCAGCCACCATTTATTCTGTGTTGATACAAAACGGTAAAAGGTGACAGGAACAATAACCTCAGATAATGGGTTGTAATTTTGAACCAAAACAAAACCCCCTTGGTGGTTTTGTTGTTTGGTGTTCAACTAAACCCTCAAAAATTCTTCGATAAACGCTTTTTCTCGTTCAAGGATAAAGTGACCTTCAAATTTGCCGGGTGTGTCACTCTTCATTTTTTCTAATACTACAGCTGGCTGCATCCACAGGGTTTCTTGACCTTCTTCTATTTCGCCATCTTCTAGTTTTGGTGCGCCTACTTCACCGACTACCTGGGCCACAAAGCAGTAAGAGATATGAATCATTTTGTACTTGTTGCGGTATTCGATTACGACACCAACTGGTTTGATGATTTCACACTCACAGCCTACTTCTTCAAGGATTTCTCGCTTGAGTGCTTCTTCGACACTTTCTCCTTCCTCGACACCGCCACCCGGAAGTTTGTGGTAGGTGTAGGTTTTGAGGTATTGCGTGGCCATTTCACCCTGAGCATTAAGTAAAATCGCTCGAGCTGATTTGCGTAGCTCGTAGGTGTCACCGAATTTTTCGAATTCATCAGACAAGCCCAGGCTACCTTCGCTGATTTCTTTGAGTATTTTCATATTGGTCAGTATAGCAAAAAGTAGGGAAGTGTAATGGAGGGAATTGAACCATTACGCCTTCCTTGAAAAATCGTAAATTTGTGATATAATCACAAATAATGAATAACTTTAAACCAGGAGGACTCCGGAATCGTAAAGAATTTATCGGTGGCCGACCTAAGTCAGATGCAAATTATGGACCGAAGAAACGCTTTGAAAGTAATGACCGAGGACCACGTCGCGATGATCGTGGTAATGATCGAGGTGGGGAACGAAAAATAGAACTATTTACTACCGCCTGTACTACTTGTGGTAAGTCGTGTGAGGTACCTTTCAAACCAGATGGTACTAAGCCGGTATTGTGTCGGGACTGTTTTGCTGCCAAAAACGCTGGCGGGGACAATGCTCGTGGCGGTAATCGATTTCCTAGTAATGACTTTGCGCCGCGTAAGCCTGAGCGTTCATTTGATACTCCGCGATTAGAGCGAACACCTGGTGTGTCTCGGGAAGACTTCGCTGCATTGTCTCGTCACGTTACTGCCTTGGACGCTAAGATCAATGAGATTCTCGCAATTGTGAAGACTGCTCACGTAGTGGTTGAAAAATCACCTGTGGCAGCAGAGGCTGCAACTGGAGAAGAAGAAACTATTAAGAAAGTACGAAAGCCAAAGAGTGTTAAAAAAGTGGTGAAGAAAGTTGCGAAGAAGGTGACTAAGAAGAAGTAGCTGAAACATTCAATGACAAAAAACGCTCGGCTTCGGCCGAGCGTTTTTTTTTGTAACTGTGGAGCAGTTTATCGCATCGATACCTTGAGAGACAAATCAAGAGCTTTTGCAATGCGTCCGAGTGTCTGCAGGGAAGGGTTGCCGTCTCCGCGCTCAAGGCGAGAGAT
>Ga0209542_10009542_pt1 | contig 17779 bp, 19 predicted proteins | sample RifCSPhighO2_01_FD_184028 | JGI IMG/M metagenome (GOLD analysis project Ga0209542, IMG submission 184028) | Soil microbial communities from Rifle, Colorado - Rifle CSP2_plank highO2_0.1 (SPAdes) (version 2) | ecosystem: Environmental > Terrestrial > Deep subsurface > Rock core/Sediment ...
ATCGGACGAGGCTGGGAATGGGGTCGGCGTGGCCTAGCCGGATTGGCTGGCATCGCGGCGGCGGCTGGCGTACCTGGGCAAGTGGTTAACAAATGGCTTGGGTTTTGGTCAGATGAAGCGGGCCTGTCGGAGATGCCAAAAGATCTGAAATGGACTCCCGCGTCTGATATCCTCCGCGATCATGCAGGTGTGCCTGAATTAAAGTATACGGGAGCTGGAGCACGCGAGGTGGTAGAGAGGTCTGGTGAGGCGGTGACACCGCCTTCTGGCGCGGGAGTGGTGGAGCGCGCCGGTGAAGTTGTAGCGCAAGCGGCGGAAGTAGCCGCGCGGCCGGAAAAGTTTGTGATGATTTTCCAGCCGGGCGAGGGGCCGATCCATGAAGCGCGTAAAGCCATTGCAAAATATCTGGCGGAAGAGGGGAGTCAAAACGCCGCATTCAAAAACTTGACTCAAGCGCAAAAATTGTGGGCCGAGGAGCGTTTGTGGAAATTAACCGCCGAGAATTTAAAAGCGACAGGAAAGTTGAAGAATGTTTTTCACCCGGGGGACTCACTTGAGTTCTCACGTCAGCATATCGGCAAGGTGATGGCGGAGCTCGGCGAGAAGTTTAATACGCCCCAAAAAGTTGCGGCTCTGGGGGAGAATTTGAAAAACTACGCCGGTCGAGTGAATTGGGATCGCTACGCTGTCTTTGGTGGCAAGGGGCTGTGGGAAACGGCGCCATTTAATCAAGGAATCAGGACTGTTGCGCGCGTATCGGCGGAGGCCGTTGCCAGCGGGTCGGCTGAAAGAATTGCAGAAGAGGTGGCCCAAACTGCGGTAGAGCATCCTGATGTTTTAGGTCCGGCTCTCGCCGGAGTTAGTGATGAGGCGTATGCGGCATATCAGGATCTGGATGGCACATGGAACGTTGAGGTGCCGGGATCAGCTGTGGCTCCAGAAATTTTAGGCGGTGGAGCATTTGAAGATGGAGAATTTATAGATGAAGTGAGGCCTCCGGTTGTGGTAGGAGTTGAAACATTTGCGCCGGCAGTTCAAGAGGCGGTCGTGCGGCGTGTAGCTGGGCTTCCCGAAAAATATTTTAATCTGGTGAAAGACATGAAGGTCGGCGACATTGTGAGAAAGACTTTCTGGGGAGCAACTTCCGAAACGCGCTGGCCGTGGCCGGAGGGCATTCAGCCGAATCACGCCGATACCATGCGTTATCTGCGCCTCCGCGACATGATACGGGCGAGGATTGAATCCGCGGAGTTGAAGGATTTGGCTTCATCGGAAAAGACTAAGATTGCCACCATGTCAATTAAAGATTTTGTCCGCACCCATCTTACGCCAATGTATATATCGCGGTCTCAATAAGCCAAAAATTTTATGGATGATACAAAAATAAAGCAAGCGCTTGAAAGCAATCTGATTGAAGAGTTGGGACTTGTGTCCTTGCCGGAAGACCAGAAGTTGCGCCTCATTGATTCGTTAACTGAACTGGTGGGGGCGCGTACGATGGCGCGGGTTGCCGAGGCCCTTTCCGATACAGATGGCGAGCAGTTTGCTAAGATGGTAGAGACCAGCGCGCCGGAAGAGGGAGTCGCATGGCTCCAAGCGCGCGGCATCAAATTTGATGAGATTCTCATTGAAGAAATAGGACTGCTCAAACAAGAACTCCGCGATCGCGCCCAAAAAATCGACGGGATGTAGGTGAACTCTGTTCTCTTTTGGAAAGCGTCTTGTTTGGGTTATTTTCAAAGTAGGGTCTAGAGCCATGATGTTTTATCTCAACAACTTCGTGACGATCGTCACGAAGTTGTTGAGATAAGTTTTCATATTCTCTAGACTCGTGGCTCGCTTTAGTTTGTTTGTGCAGAAAAGCGCCTAATAAAGTATAATAAAAGCGCTACTAATATCATGCCCGAACTGGTAGCCGGTAGTCCCGGCGAGCATATTAATGAAGAAGAACTCATGCGCCGTTTTGAGGAGAAAAAGCGGCTACTTGAGCATGTTGGCGGCAAAGCCGAAACCAAAGAAATTTTTCGTGAGGCATTCAGAGAAGAAGCCGAAAAAATAACGCCGTCGGTTCCTCAAACGCCGGTTGCGCCGACGACTGCCACGGCCGCGCCTTCTCTGCGCGATGATTCCCACACAGCAGAATTGCAAGCACTGGTAGGGTTGGCGTTAGAAAAAGGGATCACCGAGGCGGTCCGGAAAGCCAAAGCAGAAACTCCGTACTTGATTGATGCCCTGCATGATGAACTCGCGGATCACTATTATGAGAAACTAATCGCGGCGGGGAAACTGCGGCCCGAATAATACATTTCATGGGAGATTCTTTGCTGCTGCTTTATCTCTACGTCATCGCGGTTTTTCTGATATTCGCAGTTCTTGGCGGCGGATTTTTTATTTTGTGGTTCAAGCGGAGAAAGCAAATTGGAAAGGCGATGAATCTGGCGCTTTTTACCGTGCGGCTCCCGATGCTTGCGCCAGGCGGTGAGAGTGAGGGTGGAATTGAGCGGCTCCGCGAGAAAATCGCAGTCATGGAACAGCTCTACGTCGGACTCGGCGGATTCAAAGGTAAGGGATTTTTTTCTGGAAAGCCCTGGATTGCATTTGAATTAACGGTGCCGGCGAAAGGCACTGAACTTTCTTTTTATATCGCCGCACCGCGCTACGCCGCAGACACGGTTGAAAAACTGGTTCACGCCTATTATCCCGATGCGGCGGTGGAGCGGTCGCCCGATTACAATATTTTTTCACCGGATGGAAAAGCGGCGGTGTCGCGCGCCCTGCTTACCGAGGGGCAGCTCTTGCCGCTCCGCACTTATCGGTCGCTGGAGGCCGATCCATTAAAAGCCGTGACATCTGTTTTTACAAAATTGAATGCTACGACGGAGGGCGCGGCGCTGCAGTTGATTTTTCGGCCCGCGACCAAGCACTGGAAGAAGAGAATTTTAGAGGCGGCCGAACGTGATTTTAAGGGAAAGAAAAAATCCCCGTCGCATGGAGAAATTTTGAAAGAAGCGCTGGCAGGAAAGAAAGAAAAAAAGCCGGAAGATCCAGTGCCGCGCGCCACACCGATTGAGGAGGCGCGGGGGAAGGCATTGGAAGAAAAAGCATCCAGGCCGCTTTTTGAAGCTAATTTGCGTCTCGTGGCCTCGGCTCCGACTAGAGAGCGTGCCGAGGGGATTTTGTCAGCTCTGGAGCAAGCGTTTTTACAACTCACAGATCCCGGGTTAAACGGTCTTACTTTCTCCCGCGAAAAAGAACGCAAAATTCCGCAAGCGGCTTTTCAATACTCCTTCCGCATTTTTGATGAGTCCGCGATACTGCTTCTTTCGGCTACGGATATGACAAGTATTTATCACTTCCCGAACACTCAGCTTGAAGTGCCGCACATTGAGGAATTAAAATCGCGTGAATCAGCGCCTCCATCAGACATGCCCCAGGCGGGATTGCTTTTGGGGTATAATTTTTTCCGCGGGGATGAGACGCCGATTAAAATTGCGCGGGAGGATCGTAGGCGGCATCTTTATATCATTGGCCAAACCGGCACCGGGAAATCAAATTTTCTGAAAACACTGATTGCGCAAGATATTCGCGCGGGCGAAGGCGTCTGTGTGATTGATCCGCACGGCGAGCTTTCCGAGTATGCTTTAGGGTGCGTACCGGATAATCGCATTGAGGATGTGATTTATTTTGATCCCGGGGATGTTGAACGGCCCCTGGGGCTCAACATGCTGGAATATGACCCGCGTTTTCCCGAGCATCGCACTCTCTTGGTGAACGAGCTTCTGGCAATTTTTGAAAAACTTTTCAACATGTCAATTGCCGGCGGGCCGCAGTTTGAGCAATATTTTCGCAATGCCGCGCTCTTGGTGATGGATGATCCATCATCTGGCAACACGCTTTTTGAAGTGCGGCGCGTTTTCGCCGACAAAGCGTTCCGGGATTTAAAACTCTCGCGTTGTCAGAATATGCTAGTGAAGCAATTTTGGACGCAAATTGCCGAAAAAGCCGGCGGCGAGGCGTCGCTTGCCAACATGGTGCCGTATATCACATCCAAATTTGACGCCTTTCTCTCAAGCGATATTCTGCGGCCGATTATGGCGCAGGAAAAATCCGCTTTTGACTTTCGGCGCGCGATGGATGAAAAAAAGATTCTCTTGATTAATCTCTCCAAGGGACGTTTGGGCGAGATGAGCTCATCATTGCTCGGTTTGATTTTGGTGGCCAAGCTGCTCCTTTCGGCTTTTTCGCGCACTGACAAATTGGAAGAGGAGCGCAATGATTTTTATCTCTACATTGATGAGTTCCAGAATGTGACGACCAAATCCATTGCCACGATTTTATCCGAGGCGCGGAAATTCCGCCTTAATATGACCATGACGCACCAATTTATCGGTCAGCTGGAAGAAGAAATCAAAAAGGCGGTATTTGGCAATGTCGGTTCGCTGATGGCATTTCGGATTGGCTCGGAGGACGCCGAATTTATGGAAATGCAGTTTGCGCCGACGTTTTCACGCCAAGATCTCTTGTCTTTAGACAACTTTCGCTCCTATGTCAGACTACTGGTTGCCGGCAAAACCTCGCGCCCATTTTCAATGCGCATTTATCCTGCCGAAAAGCTGGATCGGACAATAATTGAGCGCATTAAAGAAATCTCGCGGATGAAGTATGGCCGCCCGCGCGGGGAGGTTGAAGCCGAGATTAAAGAACGACACGGGTAAAATTTTTATTCGATAACAAAAGTACATATGTCAAAAAAAGATGTGAGCGTTGGGTTAGTCGCAGGATTAGTGATTGGGGTTTTCCTGATCCCCACAGCCAAAAATATAGGCCTTTTCGCCAAAATTCCCTCGCCCTATCTCATGCTGCTTGTTGTTCTGCCTATTCTAGCGTGCCTGGGTGTTGCAGTTGTTGGCTTTATCGGCCGTTGGATGCCCATTTTCTGGCAGGTTGCGAAATTTGGCCTGGTTGGTGTCATGAATACAGCTGTTAATCTTGGTATCTACAACACCTTGATCGCGGCAACCGGCTATAACAAAGGGACTCCGCTCATGATTATCTTTCTCATTGCGTTTGTTTTTGCCGTCATCAACAGTTATTTTTGGAATAAGCACTGGGTGTTCGGCGGCATACAGTCAAAAAATCGAGAAGAAACTCTGCAATTTTTTGCCGTGACGATTGTCACCGCAATTGTTTCAAGCTTGATTATCAAAGCCGTCACGGAATATATTGCTCCGATTGGCGGATTGAATGCAGCCCAGTGGGCGAACGTGGCTAACGGTTTTGCCATCATCACCTCGTTCATCATGAACTTCTTCGGCTATAAATTGATTGTCTTTCGACCACGCGCCTAAATTAAAGCGTGTTTGCAGTCATGCAAGAGCATCTGGTTTTGTATCGTAAATATCGCCCGCGCGGATTTAATGAAATTGTCGGGCAGGAGTCGGTTGTTCGGACGCTTTCCAATGCGATTGCCTCGGGGCGGCTTGCGCATGCCTATCTTTTTTCCGGGCCGCGCGGGGTGGGAAAAACCACGATTGCGCGGCTGATCGCCAAAGCCGCAAACTGTGCCAATGCGGCCAAGCTTTCCAGCGGAAAGCTTGATGGCGCATTGCTTGCCCACCGAAATACAGATGAAGGCGGGAGCACCCGCCGTAGCTTTAGCGAAGGCGGGTTATCTGTTCCTTGCAACACATGCCCATCCTGCCTTCTTTACAATGACGGCACCGCGCTTGATCTGATTGAAATTGACGCCGCCTCAAATCGCGGCATTGATGAAATCCGCGAGTTGCGGGAAAATCTGCGCTACGCCTCGTCCTCCGGCGGCAAAAAGACCTACATCATTGATGAAGTCCACATGCTAACAGCCCCGGCTTTTAATGCGCTATTAAAAACTTTGGAAGAGCCGCCGGCGCATGTCATTTTTGTCTTAGCCACAACCGAAATTCATAAAGTCCCGGCCACGATTATATCGCGGACCCAACATTTTGAGTTTCGCCGTCCATCTGTTAGCGCCATTGCCGAACGCTTGATAAAAATTTCTACCGCCGAGAGGGTAAAGCTTGATCCCGCCGCCGCCCGCGTGATTGCCCTCGCCGGCGAGGGGTCGCTCCGCGATGCCGAAAGTATCTTGGGGCAGATTATGGCGGTGGAAGATTCCCGCATTACTGAAGTAGAGGTGGAAGAAACGTTGGGCTTGCCGCGGCGCGAAGCCGTCATGCGTTTTTATCAAGCCCTCGTCAAAAAAGAAACCGCGCCGGCCCTTGCGGTCATTGAAAAAATCGTGGATGACGGACATGACCCCGAGCAGTTTTTGCGTTCGGCCATTCGGCTTTCGCGTAACGCCATTTTTTTGAAACTCGATCCAACGCTGGCCGCTTCCGTCAGCGAAGAGCTTCTGCCGGAAGAAACTAAAGAATTGGAAACGCTTCTCCAACCGGTTGAGGCAAGCCACTTAACGCGCATCTTATCTCGTCTCACCGCCGCTTCGGACCAAATCCGTATATCTCCACTGCCGGAGTTACCGCTCGAGCTTGCGGCGCTTGAAATTACGAAACTCTAGAGCAAACAAATCATCTCATCACACTTTTACGCGACCGCGGAAAGGTGCGATGTATCTTTTTTGGCTGTTTTGCAGCGCGATATGAAGGCCCGGGTTTCGGGTATAATAGAAATATCCTATGTTGGGCAAAAAACCTCTCCAAGTCGCTGTTTTTGATATTGATGGCACGATATTCCGTTCCTCGCTTTTGATTGAGTTGGTGGAGGCGTTGATTCAGGAAGGCATTTTTCCGGCCGAAGCCAAAAAAACTTATAGCGATGCCTATAATAAGTGGCTGGCTCGCGAGGGAAGTTTGGCGACCGGATTTTCTTATTATGAGTATCTGCAAAAAGTGGTTGAGGCGTATTTAAAGTACATTAAGGGCGTTAGGCGGGCCGATGTTTGGCGGGTTGCGGCGAATGTCTTGGCATTTCATAAGGTCCGGGTATATCGCTATACGCGCGACCTGATCAAAAAACTCCACCGCACGCACTTCCTGCTCGCTATTTCACATTCGCCTTATGAAATAGTGGCGCCCTTCGCCAAATCACTGCATTTTGATAAGGTCTACGCTATGGTTTATGAGGTTGACAAAAAAGTGCGTTTTACCGGTAATGTCTTGTACCAGAATGTCATCATGGATAAAGAGCAGATTCTGAAACGCGCGGTCTTACGAAATAATCTGACACTTAAAAACTCCGTCGGTGTGGGGGATACCGAGTCCGACATCTCGTTTCTTAAGTTCGTGAAGCATCCGATCGCTTTCAATCCTTCGATGAATCTTTTTCGTTATGCGCGCTCTCACCAATGGGAGATTGTGGTTGAGCGAAAAGACGTGATCTATAGATTTGGTGGCAAGAAATAAATATGTTCATGAAAAAGCAGAAGTTGAAGTATTGCGTGTATATCCTCTATAGCGAACGCGACGGCGGTGTATTCATTGATCATACGGACGATTTGGCGTTGGAGATGGCGCGGCATGAGGCGGGGGAGATTCGTTTCACCAAATACCGCCTGCCGGTGAAGCTCATCCATAAAGAGGTTGCCAAATCCTTCAATCAAGTCAAGATGCAAAAGCAATACTGGCAAAGCCGCGCCGGCCAGAAGGAGATTGAATCCTGGGTCGGGCCTCTACCTCGGAATTTTGAGAAAATTAAGCATCGCAAACGTTAATATCAGGGGCCGTTAGCGGTGCCGTTTAAGATATCCCAATATTCTTAATAATATCGGAATATCGTTTACATTTGGTTGAATTGGGGTAGTTTTTGTCGTATAATCGTTAGTTGTTGAGAGAAACTTTTGCGGGGTCGTCTAATGGCAGGACATGGGCCTTTGAAGCCCAGTATGAAGGTCCGACTCCTTCCCCCGCAGCCAGCTTGAGATAGAGTTTGGAGTTCGAGGAGCATCAAAATGGTAAAATAAAAATTATGGATATTATCTATATTCTTATAAACGAAGCAATGCCCGGTTATGCAAAGATTGGCAAAACATCTGCGAGTCTAGAACAAAGGATTAGGGAGTTAAGCACATCAACAAGTATTCCACTTCCTTTTACATGTTTTTATGCCTGCACAGTAAAAAACGCGGCATTTGTTGAACATCAACTGCATGATGCTTTTAATAACAATAGGGTCAATCCAAGGCGAGAATTTTTTCAAATTGCGCCCGAGCGCGTAGTTGCGGCATTAAAACTGGCAGAGATTGAAAATATAACTCCCCAAAATGATTTGATTGAAGCACAGGAAGATAAAGATGCACACAAAGAAGCGTTAGAGAAGCGCGGGAGATTTAATTTTGAGATGGCAGGTATTCCATTAGGTGCGGAGATTTATTTTAGCCGCGATGAAACTAAGAAAGCAAAAGTGGTGGATCTTCATTCGACCAAATCAATTGAATTTAATGGAGAGGTAACAAGCTTATCTCTGTCCGCTCAAAAAATTCTAGGTTATAAATACGGTGTCGCAGGCACTGATTATTGGATGTATGATGGTGAAACACTTGATGAGAGACGATCACGCATGGAAAATGGGATAGAATATTCTAATAAAGAAGTTGAAGCTGCTGGTGATGAATACATGCAACTTCAAGCCGATATTGAGAGGGGCAAGTGATGGGGCTCGAGACGCGTCGAGAATTTGGAATTTGGTCAAATTTGACTGACCCCAAATTTGACCAAATTCCAAATTATTAGCATTAAACTGCTCGGTGTGGTAGTGTAAGGTCTATACATCATTAATTAACTTAAGAGTATGCCCAAAACAAACTCCGCATTTATGAAGCCGATGACGATCAGCGCCGAGCTTGCTGTCGTTGTCGGCAAAGGTCCCATGCCCCGATCCGAGGTTGTCAAAAAGCTTTGGGTTTACATAAAGTCAAAAGGTCTTCAGGATCCGACAAATAAGCGCAATATCAATGCCGACGTTGATCTGGCAGGCGTGTTCGGTGGCAAAAAGACTGTCAATATGTTTGAAATGACGAAGCTCGTTTCGAAGCACCTTTCCTAATTGTGGTTAGATTTTACTCTTTGCTTAAAACAGCTGCATCTCGGACGTGTTTTTGAGTCACGATAAAACTAGTTAAACAATTTTTTCTGGGCCTGGCTAGAGACAACTTTATCTCAAAATAGCTAGCAGGATCGGATAAATCCGGCGGTTGAGATACATATGGCAGAGCATAGAAAAACCTTGTAAACATGGGCTTTTTTGTTGTGACGAGCCGGAAAGGGCTTGACTAAATAGTTAGAATCGTGTATAGGATGTATACAGTATTAATCATTATTTAGGACTTATGAAATACCTCGCTTATGCGTTTTTCGCTTTTGCCATCGTTATTGGCATCGCCGCGCCGAGTTATGCGGCGACATTCCAGTTTACCCCGTTAGAACGTCATCAGCTCCTGTCGGTGGTACAGACAGAGATAACCAAGGGTATCATGCTCCCATTGGCTGGTCGCGAAGTGCCGGTTCTAACGGGGTTTGCCCACACGTTTGGGGCCGGTTCGACCCAGCGTGATGAAATACGCGAGCTCCAGCAATTCCTGGTTGATCGGGGGTACCAGACTTTCGTCACTGGGGATTATCTTTCTCTCACCAGGGCGGCGGTTTTGGCATTCCAGAAAGATTATGGGATCAAACCAACGGGTTATTTTGGCCCACTGACAAGAGCGTCAGTGAATGCCATGCTGTCATCTACAGCCCAAGCGCCAGTAAGGTCAAAGGCCACGATTACGACCCCGATCCGTGACTTCACGTAGCAACAGCGCCGGGGTCATCCTGGCTTTGGCGCATACGATTGCTTGGGAGACGGGAAACTATCCAAGTGGGGTAGGGGTGGATATTAATCTTCTACGGATGGTGTCTGATTCTCCAGCGACGTACGTACTTTCCCAAAAAATTGCGGCGAACACTCCCAATACAGGTTCGTATTCGTGGAGTTCAGCCCTTGGAGAAACAGGAAAGAATTTCTACGTTGAGGTGACGTGCGCATCTGGCGGATATGAATTCAGCGAAGGATGCCAGGCGGGACAGCCCATTGAGGTCAATTAAATAGTGCTCAATTGAATAGTGCGTATATCAAAAAACGCTATAGCGTTTTTTGATATATCCTTATAGCGCCAAGTGTGTTTGCCCATGTACAATTAGTAGATAGAGTCAACATGAAAGAAACTTGTCTCATTATGGGGGTGCCAATTACGGTCGCTATGGAGGTTGAACCCCGATAGTACTCGATAGTAACAACCTCAATGGTAAAACTGCGGGACTTATATGGAAACACATGATGCCGTAAACCCCGTAAGCACAGATGCTTCGCAACCTGCCGATAGGGACATCGCGCCCCCATCGATTATCTCTGTCGGCATCACCGACAGGAGTCGGCGGCGTTCTAACGGAGTAAAGAATCCTAAGCCGGCGCCGGGCGTGATCGTTTGTATTCCGGGGCTTGGGGGGCACGAGAGCAGTCTTGCGGCTTATCGGGAGCTTTTGCCCGAATATGATTTCCGTTTCCTGCGGCTCGTGAATATCGCCGAGGCATCTCGAGATCTGGAAGGAATCTGCCGAAACGAAAATAACGTCACACTGCTTTGCAACTGCTACGGAGTGCAGTTGGCGATCCGCGCGATTCAAAAAATGCCCGAGAAAATTAGTCGCCTGATCGTGGTGGAAGCGTTCTTCGCAGAATTCCATCACTGGATGGTTGTTCCCATGGTCGTGAATAAGTGGCTTGTCCTTATCTGTCAGCTGACGGACCTGCTGGGTCTCGCAAGAAGAAAATTTCCGACACGTATAGATTACGTCAAACTGGCCAAGTACCCGATTTACGTCCAGCCGATTTTTGACATCCGATGGCAGAATTTGACGGATTATTTCTTGAAGATTGATGATATACTGACGTTTAGGTTGCCGGCCGAAGTTGCCGTGCCGACACTCTTCATTTTATCGCCCAAGGGATATTTACGGAGCGCGGCAGATCGGAAAGCCGTGCAATCAGTTTTCGTCAATTCAGATATTGTGGAAGTGAATGAGAATACGCATAATATTGTCTCGCTCTCGCGGCAGCCAATTTCCTCAATCATCCGCGACTGGCTTTATCGGCAGACGACCTCATGATTTCTATTGTTATTCCGACATTGAATGAGCGAAAGTATATCGGGGGACTTTTAGATTCTATCTTCCGCCAGGAAGTTTACGAGGAGATAGAGATTGTTGTCGCAGATGCCGGGTCGACTGACGGCACGCTTGATGTTATCAAGAATTATCAGGCGGCGCATCCGCGTCTCTCGGTTGTGCGGGGAGGCCTGCCGGCAGTGGGGCGAAACAACGGCGCCAAGGCGACGTCCGGAGACCCGATCTTTTTCATTGATGCGGATTTGATACTTCCCGCTCGCTCATTTCTATCGGATAATACAGTATATTTTCGAACGCATCACTGGGCAATTAGCGCAACGCCATTGACTCCTATCAGCCAGAGAAGAATTGATCACATGCTTGTCGGTTCTTATAATGTGATTCTTCGCTTATCTCGTTTCATCCGGCCGCTGGGCGCGATGTGCATTGTTTGCTCACGGGAAGCATTTCAAAAAAGCGGCGGATATCCTGAAGACGTCATTATGGCTGAAGATCACGATTTTGTCGCAAGATGCCTTAAGTTTGGGCGGTACGGCGTTTTGCCATTGGCGGCGGAGTTTTCGGTGCGGCGGCTGGATAAAGAAGGGCGCTGGGGCCTTGTCTGGAAATACCTGATGGCCTCTTTTCATAATGTTGTTTTCGGACCGATCACGAAGCCGATTTTTAGATATGAGTTCAGTTATACTGACGATGAAGACAAGGAGCACCACATGACAAATCTAGAACATAGCGCGTCGCCTCCTTTTCGGGTGGCGCTTTATTGCGAGTACTATAGTTTTTGGAAAATGTTCCTACAGCATCAGCCCATGGGTTTTATTACATCGCACAAAAATCAGATTGCGGCTCTGGCGCGCCAAGGTATTGACTGTACTGACAATCCCAGGGTGCAAGATACGGATATCCTGCATTGCAATGCGCAGGGATTGTGGACTTTTTGGCTAATCCAGAAGTTTAAAAGTCGGGGCAAAAAAACAGTGATCTACGCGAACGCGACAGCCGAGGAGCTGGTGGGCGCTTACCGCTTGACGCATTTTTTTGTTTCTTTGTATCGCTGGTACTTGTCGCGTCTCTATCAATCAGCCGATATCGTGATCTCGGCCACGCGTTATAACCAGCAGCTGATGGAACAGAGGTACGGCGTTCCCGAGGCCAAGTCCGTTGTTATTTCAAACGGCGTGGATACGAACAAATTTATCTTTGATCCTGCAAAGCGTGATCTCTTCAGGGGCCAACATGGTGTCGGAGACAGCGATATTCTGGTGCTCAATGTTGCGGCGGTATTGGCCAAGAAAGGCGTGGCGCCTTTCTTGACGGCGGCCCAACGCCTGCCCAATATGCGGTTTATCTGGTGCGGGAAGCAGTTTGGCGGCGCGTTTGTAAAGAAAGTTGACAGCCAATCTCCCAATATGGAGTTTGCCGGATATGTTGATGATATCGTCGGCGCTTATTCCGCCGCAGATATTTTTTTATTCCCTTCCTACGAAGAAAATGAAGGCATTGCGGTGATTGAGGCGGCCGCGATCGGACTTGCGATTATTGTCCGTGATATCTCAGTCTATGCGGATTGGCTCGAGGATGGAGTGAATTGCCTGAAAGCCAAAGACGATGATGATTTTTTTGTCCAACTGTCTTTATTATTTTCCGACCCCGTGTTGCGTCGGCGGTTGGGGATGGCCGCAAAAGAAATGGCCGGACAACATTCCCTCGCCATCATGGGCGAAAAGTTAGCAGGAGTGTATTCTCGGCTTCTGGCAGTATAGCTAGAACCTATCTCAAAAATAACCATGGAAATATGCCAAGAATCCATTTCGCTGTTGCAGCCCTCAAAATCCGGCGACTATCCTTCGCGCTCTCAGTCAGCGTACCAGAGAGGTATACCTCTCTCGTTTGCTCGACTCTCGCTACGGATTTTGAGGGCTTCACAACGCGATTATTTTTGAGATAGGTTCTAGCTTTCATGACGTCTACTGCCCTCATTCATTTACTCCTCACCTATCGCTATGTCATCCTTTTCCCTTTGGTGGCGGTGGAAGGGCCCTTAGCCACTATGGCGGTGGGGTTTCTGGTTTCTCTGCATCTCATGAACCCCATCATCGCTTTGCCAATTATTGTGGCTGGGGATGTGGCCAGCGATGTTTTTTACTACTTTGTGGGGCGGTTCGGGAGCGAGTGGGCCTGGGGCCGCTGGATTATCAATCGGTTTCGCTTTAGTTCGCATGAGTCGCGGATTATTGAATCTTTTTCGCGGCACGGCGGGAGGTATCTTCTAATTGGAAAACTGACGCATGCCTTGGGAGCTTTTTTTCTGATTGGCGCGGGTTTTGCCAAGATGCGTCTCGGAAAATTTATTTGGTATAATACACTTGGCACGATTATTAAATCGAGCGCTCTCTTGTATCTTGGGTATCTGGCAGGGGCGGCTTATGCGCGGTTCAATACATATTTAGAATATGGGAGCATGGCGGTGACTCTATTCGTGATCCTTCTTGTCTTGGGATTCTTGTATTTTTCTGATAAAATTGTACACGCATATGAGAAAAGACACGAAAACGATATTCAACGCTAAAACGCCGGCCAATAGCGGGAAGTTGAGCATACTGGCCAGAAACTCTCTTTGCTGGAAAGACAGGGACTTTGCTTTGTCGGTTCTGTGGGGATTCATTTTTTTGTTTGTCGCCTTGGTTTTAAACTACGCCGCCGGCATTTATGCCACCGAGCGCGCCAGCAATCCGGTGACGGATATTATCTTGAGCAATATTCCCACTTTTGACGTCGACGGACTTTTTGTCTACGGGACAGTTGTCTTCTGGGGCTTCATTATTTTCCTTTGCGTTGCCGAGCCCCAGAGAACACCTTTTATTGTCAAAAGTACCGCCTTATTTGTGTGCATCCGATCTCTTTTCATCAGTCTCACGCATATCGGGCCTTTTCCGACACAAATCACGGTTGATTCAAATATCCTCGCCGCTTTTTCTTTCGGCGGCGACTTATTTTTCTCGGGGCACGTCGGTTTGCCATTTCTGATGGCGCTCGCTTTCTGGAAAGATACCCTGCTCCGCAATATCTTTGTCTATGCAGCACTATTTTTTGGCGTGGTTGTGCTTTTGGCGCACTTGCATTACTCGATTGATGTTCTCTCGGCTTTCTTCATCACCTATACCATCTATTGCATCGCCGAGGTCATATTTAAAAAAGACCGGCAGTTTTTTGATGCCGTGATACATTAACCCCGTTAGAGATAAGCCGCACCAGGGTTTACCCCGTTAGAACGCCGCCGACTCCTGTCGGCGGTATAGAGAGTGAGCTGATGGGAGTGCAATGCTCCTATCAGCCGGTCGCGAAGCGTCCGTTCTAACGGGGTAAACCCCCTTGGAATACCTATGTGGCAGTTTACGAAGAGACATATCGTCATCTATATAACGACCATTGTCGTTTCTCTACTTCTTTTTGGTCTGGCGCTCTATTTTTTTTCCGCTGATTATCGGCGTCTGCAGCAGAGCGGGATTTTGGGCTATCCTAGGTCACGCCATTTTCTCAACGCTTTTAATACTCGCGCGAAGCCGCCTATACCAGTTTCGCAGGCCGACCTTATACGTACCTGGATGACTTTCGCCTACGTGAATAAAGCATTCAATCTTCCCGGCGATTATTTGAGGAACATGCTTGAGATTACTGACAGAGCATATCCCAATATTGCCATTCGCGCTCTCGCTGAAAGACAGCATTTGCTCCCCGACGCCTACCTTGAAAGCGTCAAGGAGGCCATCCGCCAATATCCCGCGATAGCTCCTGATTAGTGATGGTTTTCTTTAGCTTCTTTTTAACGTTCCTGCTCCTATATAAATATGCCGCTCTCTTTGTTATTGCTTTTGTAGCGGCATTAATTTTGCCAATTCCCGCAAGCACAACTTTGGCGGCGGCTGGCGCGTTTTCCTCACAGGGGTATCTGGATCTGGGTACTGTTTTAATCGTGGCTTTTATGGCCAATGTCGCGGGGGATATCGCCGGGTATCTTCTCGCGCGGCGCTACGGCGAGGCAGTACTTTATAAAATTGGTTTCCGGCGCGTGCTTGAATCCTCGCGGTATCGCGCCTTGCGGGAGTACTTTTTAAGTTCGCAGTGGTCGCTTATTTACTTTAGCAGGTTTCTTACCCAAATCGGCCCGGCCGTCAATCTTTTATCGGGCCTCGTTAAAGTCCCATACAAAATATTTTTTCTTTTTGATGTTCTAGGCGAGGCCTCTTATGTGCTGCTGTATGCTCTGGCGGGCTATTTTTTGGGGAGCCAGTGGGAAAATAATGTTGACTTCTTTATCAAAGCAGCGTTGGTAATGCTTTCTTTGGGACTGACTGTCACGCTAATTCAGGCAGGAATTTATAGAAGGAAGACAAGGCACTAGAAATTGTTTCAGCGTTTTTTTGTTTGCTCGCTCGATTGTAACTCGCGGGAGTGTTAGAGTATTATAATCAAGGTTAATCAAATTCTCTGCCGGAGTTTCTTGGCGCTACTATCATGACTGATGAACAGTTGGTAACCCAGTATACAAAAGGGAACGACAAAGCCCTTGAAATTTTAATCCAGCGCTATTTGCCGCTGGTCTATGGATTTTCGCGCCGCTATAGCGGCGACTCCGATACCGCGGCAGATATTGCGCAAGAAACTTTTGTGAAGGCCTGGAAAAATCTCAAAAAGTTTGACACGGATAAGAAATTTAGGAATTGGCTTTTTGCGATTGCAAAAAATACAGCTCTTGATTGGCTGAAGCGGAAGGAGCCAGTCGCATTTTCACGCGTTGCAGAGAATAGCAACTTTGAAGAGGCATCAAGAGACCCAATTCTCTCTATACACGAGGCAATGATCAAACGTGAAGCCGAAAGCTGCATTGATTCGGCGTTGGGTGGCCTGCCTCAAGGGCAACAGGTTGTTCTTACCTTAAAGCACTTTGACGGCCTCACTTTCAGGGAAATTGGAAAGTTTTTGGGTGAGCCGCTGGATACAGTCAAAAGCCGCTATCGTCGCGCGCTTCTCGCCGCAAAAAAGGTCTTGGCAAGGGTAGATTCTTACTGATGCACCAAATTGGCTGGCTCGGTCGTAGTATAGGTGAGCCATGGTGCAAGACCTTCCAGAATCGGAGTTTGATTTTGTAGACCCCCTTGATCCGCCGGGGTATCTTGCGGACCGGATTCTGGCGGGGATTAAGGTAGAAAAGGAACTCATAATTTTGAAACGCCGGCTAGTCGCTTATTCCGCCAGCATCGCGGGGTTGCTCGCAGTATTAGTTTTGGTACTTGCCGTATCTGCAAATGAACTTGCGGCATCTGAATTTACTGATTTTGCCGCCCTTCTATTTTCTGACCCCATGACGGTGTTTCTCTATTGGCGCGAGTTCGGTTTGTCGCTACTTGAGTCATTGCCGGCGGCCTATTTTATCTCGGCTTTGGCGGCGGCTTTTGTCTCTTTGTCCGCCATAAAAATTATTGGCCTGTATACCGGACGCATCCGAGAGAAGTTTTATATTCTTCAGCACTTGTATGGATCTCGCTAAATTTTCAAAGTCAAAGTTTTTTACTACGCTCCTGATTGCCATTCCGGCCGTTATTCTTTTGCTCGCGGCATTTCGCTTGGGCGTCTTTGTCGGCCATCACAAGGCGCGCTTTTCTGATGAGTGGGGCGGCACTTATGAAAGAACTTTTATTGGTCCCCGTAAGGGATTTCACGGGGTTTTTTCCGATGGAGGATTCATGAATGAATATGGTACGGCAGGTGCCATAGTGAAAATTGAGGGGGATAACCTGATAGTCAGCGGCCGGGATAATCTTGAGAAAAGTGTTCTAGTTTCCACTTCCACGATTATTCGCATGTACCAAAATTCACTTCGCCCGGCAGATTTAAGAGCTGGCCAGCAGGTTACCGTGATCGGCTCGCCGAATACCCAGGGCCAAATTGAGGCGAAATTTATCCGGCTTCTGCCGGAGGGTAGAGGTATGATGTCGCGCTGATAGTTATGCAGAAAGTATTTTCTCGCGCGTTTATCCAGAAACTGAAAGTATATGCCTTCGCTCATAAATTTGTGGCGATAGCGGTTCTCGCTGTTTTAGCCGCCGCGGGATATTGGGGGTATGCGGCGTTCGGTAACAGCGGCGCTGAAACGCGCTACATTTTAGGAACAGTAGAGAGGGGGACTCTCATTGTTTCTGTTACTGGAAGCGGGCAAGTTTCGGCATTGGATCAAATAGATATAAAACCTAAGTCGGCTGGCGATATTACCTGGGTAGGTATTAAAGCGGGAGATACTGTGCGTACCGATCAAGCGCTTGCGTCTATTGATCCAACAGAGGCAAAACAGGCCATTCTTGATGCTGAAGCGTCGCTCTCGGAGGCAAAACTGCAATACCAAAAAGACTCCGCCCAAGCGCCGATTGATTACGATAAATCTATTGAGGCGCTTGCGGAAGCGAAAGCGAATATAATCACCACACAGAACGACACCTACAACACCCTTTCCAGCGCGTACCTCGACCTGCCAGGGGCCGTCACAGGCATGCAGAATATCCTTTACGGATACGACTTGAGCCAAAACAAAAGCCAGTGGAACATCTCCGTGCTTAGAAATTCTTCCA
>Ga0209542_10009543_pt1 | contig 17778 bp, 18 predicted proteins | sample RifCSPhighO2_01_FD_184028 | JGI IMG/M metagenome (GOLD analysis project Ga0209542, IMG submission 184028) | Soil microbial communities from Rifle, Colorado - Rifle CSP2_plank highO2_0.1 (SPAdes) (version 2) | ecosystem: Environmental > Terrestrial > Deep subsurface > Rock core/Sediment ...
CGGCCAACCTTGGCTGATCCAGAAGGCCGAATTCACCAAGTCCGGTCGTAACAGCGCCATCGTTAAAATGAAGCTGAAGAACCTGCTGAGCGGCTCTTCGACTGAAACTGTTTACAAAGCCGACGACAAAATGGAGCCGGTGATCCTTGATCGCGTAGACGTGACCTACTCGTACTACAGCGAGCCGAACTACGTCTTTATGGACCAAGAGTTCAACCAGTACGAGCTGAACAAAGACGATCTGGAAAGCGTAATGCCGTACATCGTCGATGGCATGACTGACGTATGCGAAGCCGTATTCTTTGAAGGTAAAGTGGTTTCGGTTGACCTGCCGACCACCATCGTTCGCCAGATCACCTACACCGAAGGTTCCGCCCGTGGCGACACTTCTGGCAAAGTGATGAAGCCAGCTAAGCTGAGCAACGGCACCGAGATCAAAGTTGCTGACTTCTGCAACATCGACGACTGGATCGAAATCGATACCCGTACCGGTGAGTACAAATCCCGCGCTAAAGCCCCGGTCTAAGATCGGCTTTAACGGCGAGAAGAAAGAGCCCGACCTAGCGTCGGGTTTTTTTATGGCCAGCCATCCAGGGCGGCCAGCCTTTGGGTCGTCGCTGCGCGATGCTGAGCAAGGCTTCCGACCATTTTTGTGCGTGCTGTATCAGCCTTTAACCACGTTGCAGGCCGCTTTGCAGTGCCAGGTCCCATGGCGCTACTGGACCGAAGCGGGCCTTGAGAAACTCCAGCAACAAGCGGCTGCGCGAGTCGGTTTCACGCTCCAGACGCAGGGCGTAGATACCGCTGGGTTCGGGCGCCGGCAGGCCGTTTTCACAGAACAGCGGCCGTAATTCACCACGCAATAAATAGTCGCTTATCAACCAGGTTGGTAGATGGGCAATGCCCAAGCCTGCGAGGGCGCTGAACAACAGCGCCTCGGCATTGTTGGCAGTCATGCGCAGGCGCTTGGGGCGGCACAGTTGGAGCTTGCCATCCTGTTCAAAGCGCCAGGCATAAGGCGGGGCCAGGCTGTCCCAATCGAGGCCGTCATGCTCCAGCAGTTCGCCGGGGCTGCGTGGTACGCCGCGGCGTGCCAGGTAGTCAGGGCTGGCGCAGACGACCCGCACCATCGGCGACAGCGCCGTGGCGACCAGGCGTGTGTCGGCAAGGGGGCCGATGCGCAGCACCAGGTCGACCTCACCCAGGTGCGTGCCATGCATGTCGACGAAGCTGTCGATCAGGCGCAACTGCACATCCAGCCCAGGATAAGCGACCAGAAACTCGGCTATCGCGGGGGCCAGATGGCGCCGGCCGAACGGTGCCGGGGCGTCGATGCGGATCAGCCCTTCCGGCGCGCTGCTCAGTGATACAGCTTCGGCACGGGCCAGATGTAACTCGGCGAGAATGCGCCTGGCCCGTTCGGCAAACGCCAGGCCGGCGGAGGTGGCGCGTACGGCATGGGTGCTGCGGCTGAACAGGTTGCTGCCCAGCGAACGTTCCAAGGCATCGATGCGCCGTGCCACAGCCGAGGGCGTTAGCGGGTGTCGCCGGGCTGCGGCGGAAAAGCTGCCGGTTTCCAGCACATCGAGAAACAGGCTGAGTTGGTCGGTCAGGCTATCGGGGTTCATGGTCAAGGTCTGCTGTGCGTTATATGCATAGCCATTTTGCGTTGCTGTGCGTTTCGCGGCTAGTGGCGAATAATTAGGCTGTACAGCTTCATTCTGGAGCCTACCGATGACCTTGCTCGATTTTGCCTTGAACCTTCTGCTCGGACTGGCCCTCGGCACTCTTGGCGGTCTGTTTGGGATTGGCGGTGGGCTGATCGCCATTCCGGCGCTCGGCGTGTTGTTTGGCCTGGATCAACAGCTGGCTCAGGGTACGGCGCTGGTGATGGTGGTGCCGAATGTGCTTTTGGCGCTGTGGCGTTATCACCAGCGCAACCGTATCGACTGGCGGCATGCGTTGGCCCTGGCGGTGCCCAGCCTGATTTTTGCTGTGTTAGGTGCGGGCTGGGCGGTCACTGTGGACGCCGAGCGCATGCGCCATGGGTTCGTGGTCTTCCTGGTGTTGCTGGCGGTCTACAACCTCTCTCGGCTGTACAGCAAGCCTGCCATGCTGTTTGTGGGCATGCGTTATCCCTGGCCTTGGTTGACGCTATTGGGCAGCGGCGCCGGTTTGCTTGGTGGGTTGTTCGGTGTGGGCGGAGCTGTCTTAGCAACGCCTGTGTTGACCACCGTATTCGGCACCAGTCAGGTGGTCGCGCAAGGGCTCTCTCTGGCGCTGGCGGCGCCGAGCACTGCGGTGACCCTGGCCACTTATGCCTCGCATGATCACGTCGACTGGTTGCTGGGCGCCCCTTTGGCGCTGGGCGGGTTGTTGAGCATCAGCTGGGGGGTGAAGTTCGCGCATGCGTTGCCGGAGCGGGTATTGCGCGGCCTATTTGCCGGTTTTCTGCTGTTTTGCGCGGTATTGCTCGCGCTTAAAGTCTGAAACCTTCGACGATTTGTTCGGCCAGAGTCTCGGTGACCTGGGTTTGCGTGTTGCTGTTGCGCAGCAGCACGATGCTGGCAGAGGGCAGGGCCGGCATGCCTTCGGCCTCGCCAATAATCTGCAAGTCTGGGGTGATCAGGCTTTGCAGCTGGGCGGTAATCGCCAGGCCGGCGCTGACCGCTGCCATGATCGCCGACAGACTGGGGCTGGTGTAGGCAATGCGGAAGTTACGCCCCAGCGCTTCTAGGCCGTTGCAGGCCCAGGAACGGCAGAAACACTGCGAGTTGAACATCGCCAGCGGCAGGGTTTCTAGCTCATGTAGGTTGGCGTTGCGCGCTTGCGCCCAGGCCAGGTGTTCCTGGCGCAACAGCTGGCCGATTTCGGTACCTGGCTCGCGGGTGACGATGGTCAAGTCGAGGTCCTGGCGCTGCAGCAGTTGGAAGGACGGTTCGCAGTGCAGCTCGACCTGCACCAGCGGATAGGACTGGGCGAACCGCACCAAAATGCCCTGCATAAAGCGCATCACATAGTCGTCCGGGGTGCCGATGCGCACGGTGCCGACCATATGCGGCTCGCGCATGCTGCTCATCACCTCGGCGTGCAACTTGAGAATACGCCGTGCATAGCTCAGCAACAGCTGGCCCTCGGCTGTGAGGCTGAACTGGCGGCCGTCGCGAATGAACAGTGGACGCTGCATCACGTCTTCTTCCAGGCGCTTCATTTGCATGCTGACCGCTGATTGGGTGCGGTTGACCATTTCCGCTGCGCGTGTAAAACCACCGTGATCTGCAATCGCGACAAAGGTACGCAGCAGTTCGCTGTCGATGCTCGGGTAACTGGCCATACATCAATCTCCGAAATGCATTGCATAAGTAACATTCGCTGGATTGATCATATGTCGAGCGCGAGACTGTCGCCAACCCCACAAGGAGGGCGACGAGATGAAAGGTCAAAAAGGTTATGCAATAGCCAGTGCTGGGCGCTTAAAGAGCCGTCGGCCGACTGGAATACTGCGTGCGCTTGGTCGCCAGTTTGCCCGCTGGTGGCAGTTGGCCGAGCAGAGGCGGCGCCTTGCGATGCTTGATGATGCAGCGTTGAAGGATCTGGGTTTAAGCCGTGCGGATGTTATCCAGGAAAGCGAGCGTTCATTCTGGGATGACCCGCTGGTGCGCTGATTGGTGGACGCTACATGCCGAGGCTGTGAACGGATGGGCTTGAGTTCCGGTGGCTATGAATCGTCCACAGCGTGCTGTTCGAGCGCAGTCGCGCTTGTGGACCAACGGGCAGACGCTATTTACGCTCGATAAGAGGCAGTGGCGCCTGCCAAGTCGCTGCTAGCCGTTTGTGGTTTAGGCATTGTCCTAGCATATCGACGCGGGCGGATCACCGGAGCGGCAAGCCTGCGGCGCATCCGCTACAATGCGCGCCGAATTTGTCTTGCCCGAGAGCCCGCCCATGTCCGCCTGCCAGACCCCGATCATCGTTGCCCTGGATTTCCCGACCCGTGATGCCGCGCTGGCATTGGCTGATCAGCTCGATCCCAAGTTGTGCCGGGTAAAAGTGGGCAAGGAGCTGTTCACCCGTTGCGGGCCGGAGATCGTCAACGTGCTGGCCGGCAAGGGTTTCGAGGTGTTCCTCGACCTGAAATTCCACGACATCCCCAATACCACTGCCATGGCCGTCAAGGCTGCGGCGGAGATGGGTGTGTGGATGGTCAATGTGCACTGCTCGGGCGGCCTGCGCATGATGGCGGCTTGCCGTGAAACCCTGGACAAGCTCGCTGGGGCCAAGCCGCTGCTGATCGGGGTAACCGTGCTGACCAGCATGGAGCGCGAAGACCTGGTCGGCGTTGGCCTGGATCTCGAACCGCAGGCGCAGGTGCTGCGTCTTGCTGGGCTGGCGGCGCAGGCCGGTCTGGATGGCCTGGTGTGTTCGGCTCAGGAAGCGCAAGCGTTGAAGCTCGCTTACCCAGCGTTGCAACTGGTGACGCCGGGGATTCGTCCCGCCGGCAGCGCCCAGGACGACCAGCGCCGTATTCTGACTCCGCGTCAGGCGTTGGATGTAGGCTCGGATTATCTGGTGATCGGTCGCCCGATTAGCCAGGCTGCCAATCCCGCCCAGGCGCTGGCAGCGGTGGTGGCTGAGCTGGCCTGATGCTGCTGCGGCAAGGCCGACATCGGTCTTGCCACACTGAATCTGCTGTGAAAGTTGTATACAATCGCCGCGTCTCGACTAGCCAGGTTTTCTCCATGCATCCCGCCGCCGAAGATTCGCCACTGGGCAAATCCAGCGAATACATCGCTACCTACACCCCGTCCTTGTTGTTCCCGATTCCGCGTGCCGCGAAATGGGCGGAGCTGGGCCTGAGCGCCGAGACACTGCCGTACCAGGGCGTAGACTTCTGGAACTGTTTCGAGTTGTCCTGGTTGTTGCCGTCCGGCAAGCCGGTGGTGGCCATGGGCGAGTTCGCCATTCCCGCCGACTCGCCCAATATCATCGAGTCGAAATCCTTCAAGCTGTACCTCAACTCGCTGAACCAGTCGGTGTTCAACAGCGCTGATGAACTTGTAGCGGTACTCGTACAGGACCTCTCGGCTGCGGCTGGCAAATCCGTTGGCGTGCGTGTGCGCAGCCTGGCGGAGGTGACGGCCGACGGTGTGCAGGCCGCGCCAGGTATATGCATTGACGAGCTGGATGTAGCAATCAGCAACTATGCGCAGCCGCAACCGGAACTGCTGCGCTGTGATGCCGCGCGAGTGGTCGAGGAAAGCCTGCACAGCCACCTGCTTAAATCCAACTGCCCGGTTACCGGCCAGCCGGATTGGGGCACGCTGGTGGTGCAGTACCGTGGCCTAGCGCTGGATCACGCCAGCCTGCTGGCATACCTCGTGAGCTTTCGCCAGCATGCGGATTTTCATGAGCAGTGCGTGGAGCGAATCTTTCTCGACCTGCAGCGCCTGCTCAAGCCTGAGTACCTGACGGTGTATGCGCGTTATGTGCGACGTGGCGGGTTGGATATCAATCCCTATCGCAGCAGTGGGCCCATCAGCCCAGATAATCAGCGTTTGGTGCGCCAGTAATGCAAAACCCCAGCTAATGCTGGGGTTTTCGTTAGTGCTGCGTGCGTTTAGATGCCCATATTGGCCAGGCTCTGCACGATATTGCGCAGGGTGCCGGCGAGGGTCGGGTGGCTGGCTTCGAAGCGTTCCACTGCGAGGTTGACCCCGTCGATCAGGGTTGCGTCGGGGGCAGCTGCAGCCTGACGGGCCAGTTGCAGTTCTATTTCCTGGGTCAGTACAAACAGTTCGGCACGTTCTTCTTCAGTCAGTGGCGGCTGTTCGGCAAGTTGGTCGCGCAGGTCTTGCAGTTGTTGCTGCAGGCGGCTTGCAGGCATGGAGTTCTCCCTTTGGTAATCGACAGATTGACTGACCTTGCACGTGGGCGAAAGGTTCGGCATGTCTTCAGGTTAATCCAAGCCGGAAGGCTTTGCTTGCTTTGGATCAAGCGCCGGGCAATACAGGCCTAGCCCGCTGTTTCAAGGTTTTTCACCTTTATGCCGACGTAGGCTGAGGTCCGCCAGGCAGGTGGGTAGGTCACTGAGTTGATCAATGACCGAGTGTACGCCAAGGCGGTAAAGACTCAGGGTGGCTTGGCTGCGCAGGCGATCGCGCTCGCCCATTGGCAGGCTTTGCCAGTCAGCCAGTGCCAGGCCACACAATGGGCCACTAATGGCCAAACCTACTGTCCAGAGGCCGGCGTTTAGCGCGGCTTGCAGCAGGCGCGGTTCACCACTGACCAGTACGCAGCCTTCAACCTGCTCAACGTGCATGGCCACCAGGCTGAGCCAGATGGCATCTGGAGCTGGCCATGGGCGATGGTGGTGGGGCGGGAAACCAGGAAGCCATTCTGGAAGTGCATCCGCCAGGCTGATGCTGGCATCGCGCGGCAGTTCATCTAGCCAGGCACAGGGCACCGCTTGCTGGCGCAGCTGTTCAAGCAAGGGCAGGGCAGATGCTGTGGCTTCAGCTTGTGCGCGTGCGGTCTCGCACAGTGCTTGCTGGTATGTCAGCCACTCTGCTGGCTCCGGTTCGCGACCCAGAGCGTTTGGCAGGTTCGACAGGTTTACCGCAGTCGGGTACAGGCGTTGCAAGGTGAGCGGGGCCGTGCGTGCGCCAAAGTCCACCAGGCAGCCGGACAGGCTAAACAAAATGGCATTGAAGGCGGGCGAGGTGGTGGGCGTTTGCATGGGCCGTCCTTGAAAATAGTCTAGTCCAGGTTAACGGTCTCAGGTTACAAGCAGATGAAGGCTTTATTTCTTTGCGTGTTGTCGCTGAATGCTGAGTTGTATGGCAACAGCCAGTAAGATTTTCAGCTATTTGATCGTCCGCTATGCTGCCTATTTAGTGGGCTGCCGCCTTATACTGCTCGGCCTGATTTGACGGCCTGCGGCCGTCTAAGCATTTTCAAGGAGCGACTGTGATGCGTGTAACCGGTGCGAGTTGGATTGAACGACTGAGCCTGTTGATTGCCTGTACCGGCGTGCTCTTGCTGCCTGCACTGGCGCAAGCCAACGAAGAAGACCCTTGGCAGGGCTACAACCGCTTTATGTTCAAGGTCAACGACAACGTTGATGCCTATACTCTCAAACCACTGGCCCAGGGATATCAGGCTGTGGCACCGCAACTTGTTGAAGACGGTGTCAGTAATGTCTTCCGCAATATCGGGGATCTACGCAATCTGGCTAACAATCTGTTGCAGGGAAAGTTGCATAACGCCGGCGTGGACAGCGGTCGCTTGATCTTCAATACCACCTTCGGCTTGCTGGGTTTCTTCGACGTGGCGACCCCGATGGGGCTGCAGCGTAGTGATGAGGACTTCGGTCAAACGCTAGGCGCTTGGGGGCTGGGCAGTGGCCCTTACGTGGTGCTACCGCTACTGGGGCCAAGCACCGTGCGTGATACGTTTGGCCGTGTTCCTGATTCGATGTTGACTGCGCCGATGCACATCGACCACGTCCCGACCCGCAATGTGGTGACTGGGGTTGAAGCCGTGAGCCTGCGGGCCAACTTGCTAAAAGCCGAGCGTATGGTCAGCGGCGACAAGTACATCTTTATTCGTAATGCCTATCTGCAGAATCGCGAATTCAAAGTGCGCGATGGCGAGGTCGAGGACGACTTCTGAGTCGCTGATGTGCATGTAAACGGCCTGAAGCCGTTCCTTATTGCTCAGCGCTCTCTGCAACGCCCATGCATGAATGGCGAACAACAAAAAGGCGGCCACTGAGGGCCGCCTTTTTGTTGTTTGAACGTGTCAGTTCATGGAAATAATCGCCAAGCCTAATGCCTGGCGGCCGTCTTCCAAGGTGCTGACGCGCATCACTTCGGCTTGCGCGTCCAGGCCGCGCAGTTCGTTATGCTCCGACGCGATGTGTACACGCACTTTGTCGCCCGTCTTCACTGCGCTTTCGGCCTCCAGCTGCATGCCGGTGCTGGAAAGGTCGAGGCACAGGGCAGGAATCTCCTTGCCATCGTGGTGCAGGGTCACAGGTGCTTCTAGCCGCATGCGGATGTAATCGCGTTTCTCACTGTAGGCACGATCATTCTGGCTCATGGGGCTTTTTCCTCTTGTTATGGGGGTTGTCCTGCAGCTCTTATAACCTTGGCCGATTTGAGGTGTAAAGTCGTGTTGCGACGACCGGCGTACGCTTGAATCGCATAACGGATGGGAGTACCGTCTGCGCCTTAAAGCAAGCCGAGTTCGCGCGTGTAAGCTCCGGCCCTCACGCACTAAACCCAACCCATACCCGGCGCAGTTTGCCTGGATACCTCATGCACAAAACCAGTGCCACGCTGCTGATTATCGATGACGACGACGTAGTGCGTGCGAGCCTCGCAGCCTACTTGGAAGACAGTGGTTTTCATGTGCTGCAGGCCGCTAATGGCTTGCAGGGGCTGGAAGTCTTTCATGCCGAGTCGCCGGATCTGGTGATCTGCGATCTGCGCATGCCGCAAGTCGACGGTCTTGAACTGATCCGCCGCATTAACGCCCTGCAGGTTGAAACCCCGGTGATCGTGGTGTCCGGTGCAGGCGTGATGAGCGATGCCGTAGAGGCCCTGCGTCTAGGCGCTGCCGATTACCTGATTAAGCCGCTGGCGGATCTCGCTGTGCTTGAGCATTCAGTGCGTCGTGCGCTGGACCGCGCCAACCTGCGCCTGGAAAACCAGCGCTACCGCGACGAGCTGGAAACCGCCAACCGCGAACTGCAAGCCAGTCTGCACCTGCTGCAGGAGGATCAGAACGCCGGTCGCCAGGTGCAGATGAACATGCTGCCGGTGACGCCGTGGCAGGCCGATGGCTTGAGCTTCGCGCATCAGATCATTCCGTCGCTGTACCTGTCGGGCGACTTTGTCGACTATTTCCGCGTCGATGACAGCCGTATCGCTTTTTATCTGGCCGATGTTTCCGGGCATGGCGCGTCTTCGGCATTTATCACCGTGCTGCTGAAGTTTATGACCACGCGCCTGCTGTACGAGTCTCGGCGCGGCGGCAATCTACCGGATTTCAAACCCTCCGAAGTGCTCGGCCATATCAACCGTGGCCTGATCAACTGCAAGCTGGGTAAGCACGTGACCATGCTTGGTGGCGTGATCGACCAGGCCAACAACCGTCTGACCTACAGTATTGGCGGTCACTTGCCGCTGCCGGTGCTCTATAGCGACGGCCAAGCGCATTACTTGGAAGGACGTGGCCTGCCGGTTGGGCTGTTTGTCGAGGCCGAATACAACGATCTGGAACTCGAACTGCCGGAGGCCTTCAGCTTGACGCTGCTCTCCGACGGCATCCTCGATCTACTCCCGGGCGATACCTTGAAAGACAAGGAAACGCTGTTGCCGCAGCTGATCAGTTCTGCGGGCGGAACCCTGGATGGCTTGCGCAAGGCTTTTGGGCTGGCCAATCTGGGGGATATGCCGGATGATATCGCCTTGCTGGTGTTAAGCAGGAACCTTGCATGAACCCTGGGATAAGCCCCGGTCGAATCCAGTTTGCCGAACAAAACGGTACCTTCATCCTGAAGTTTGTCGGTGAAGTGCGCCTGACGCTGTGTTCGGCACTGGATGCAACCATTGAGAAAATTTTCACGGCGCTGAATTTCTCAGCCATCGTGATTGATCTCACCGAAACTCGCAGTATCGACAGCACGACCCTCGGGCTGTTGGCCAAGTTGTCGATACTCTCGCGGCAGAAAATCGGCCTGTTGCCGACAGTGGTGACCACGCACGCCGATATCACACGCCTGCTGCAGTCGATGGGGTTTGATCAGGTTTTCAATATTGTCGATACGCCGGTGCCATGCCCGGATTGTCTGGACGACCTGCCGTCTCAGGATCAGTCAGAAGAGCTGGTGCGTGCCAAAGTGCTGGAAGCCCATCGGATTCTCATGGGGTTGAATGAGTCCAACCGCGAAGCCTTCCATGACCTGGTCAATGCCCTCGAGCATCATTGATTCGAGTGGCTAAACAAACGGGGCGCTCATTGAGCGCCCCGTTTGCTTTCAGGCCATTTAGGCTTGAGCGGTGAGCAGTTTTTCCAGCTTTTCCTGATCGCGGGCAAACAGACGAATGCCTTCGGCCAGCTTTTCGATGCCCATGGCGTCTTCATTCATCGCCCAGCGGAATTGGCTTTCGCTCAGGCTCTGCTTGGCTTCGGCAGCTTTGCCAGGGCTGAGCAGGCGCGCCAGTGGTTGCTGATCATCGGCCAGTTGCTGCAGCAGCTCGGGGCTGATGGTCAGGCGATCACAGCCAGCCAGTTGTTCGATCTGGCCGATATTGCGGAAGCTCGCGCCCATCACCACGGTCTGGTAGGCGTTGGCTTTGTAGTAGTTGTAGATGCGCGTAACCGACTGCACGCCGGGGTCTTCTGCGCCGACAAAATCACGGCCTTCGGCCTTCTTGTACCAGTCGTAGATACGCCCGACGAAGGGCGAAATCAGGTACACCCCAGCATCGCCACAGGCCTGAGCTTGGGCGAAAGAGAACAGCAGCGTCAGGTTGCACTGAATACCAGCCTTTTCCAGCTGCTCGGCGGCGCGGATGCCTTCCCAGGTCGAGGCGATCTTGATCAGTACGCGTTCACGTCCAATACCGGCTTCTTCGTACAGGCCAATCAAGCGCTCGGCACGCTGCAGTGTGGCCTGGGTGTCGAAGGACAGCCGGGCATCCACCTCGGTAGAGATGCGGCCTGGGATGATCTTGAGGATTTCACCGCCCACAGCGACGCCAAAATGGTCACAGGCCAGGCCTAGATCGCCTTTGCCGGCAGTCACTGCGCTTTTCAGCAGTGCGCTGTATCCAGGCATGGCAGCGGCTTTAAGCAGCAGGGAAGGGTTAGTGGTGGCATCAACCGGCTTCAGGCGGGCGATGGCGTCGAGGTCGCCGGTATCGGCGACCACGGTGGTGAACTGCTTGAGTTGATCCAGCTTGGAGGTCATGACACAGCCTTGTCGTTGCAGATGCACCGACATTACCCGAGTCAGCGGCCTTGCAGCAATTGCGCCGCTTGATCGAACAGCGCCAGTGGTTCGTTGGTCTTGTGAATGTCCACCGAGAGCAGCTGGCGAAAGCGCCGTGCGCCATTGAAACCCTGGCCCAGGCCGAGCATATGGCGGGTGATGTGGTGCATGCTGCCACCTTCGGCCAGGTGCGCGGCGATATAGTCACGCATGCTCTGCATGGCCTCGAAACGGCTCAGCACTGCGCTCGTTGAGCCAAACAGCTGCTGGTCCACTTGGGCCAGCAGGTAAGGGTTGTGGTACGCCTCGCGACCCAGCATGACGCCATCGAAGGTCTGCAGGTGCTGCTGGCAATCTTCCAGGGTCTTGATGCCGCCATTGAGGATGATTTCCAGCTCGGGGAAGTCCTGCTTGAGCTGCGCCGCTACATCGTAGCGCAGCGGCGGCACTTCACGATTCTCCTTGGGCGAGAGGCCCTCCAGGATGGCGATCCGCGCATGCACAGTAAAACTGCGACAGCCGGCATCACGCACGGTGCCGACGAAATCGCACAGCTCGGCATAGCTGTCGCGGCCGTTGATACCAATGCGGTGCTTCACCGTTACCGGGATATCCACTGCGTCCTGCATGGCTTTCACGCAGTCAGCGACCAGTTGTGGATGGCCCATCAGGCAGGCGCCGATCATATTGTTCTGCACACGGTCGCTGGGGCAGCCGACGTTCAGATTGATTTCGCTGTAGCCGACAGCCTCACCCAGCTTGGCGCAGGCTGCCAGATCTGCTGCTACGCTGCCGCCCAGCTGCAGAGCCAGCGGGTACTCCGCCACGCTGTGGCGCAGAAAGCGTGCGGTATCTCCATGCAGGATCGCCCCAGTGGTGACCATCTCGGTATACAGCAAGGCGTGCTTGGACAACTGGCGTAGAAAAAAGCGGCAGTGACGGTCTGTCCAATCCATCATTGGGGCACAGGAAAAACGGCGGGAAAGGGGAATAGTTTGCTGCATTGAAGATGCCGGTAAAGAAGTATCAGATGATTTTATCAGCCTACGCTATGCCACGTCCGCTTGTGGCTGTCAGTTCTTCGGTAATTAACGACACGCAGTTCTTACTCGTTTTTAGCAAGTCGTGAATGGCTGAAAACGGCCAAAAGCAGCTACTCGTGACCGGCGGATCTTGACCCATTCCGGTTGGTTGAAACCGCTACTGTTGCCAGCCTATAGCCAGATCGTTGTGTGTCAGTCGCTTCCCAGCTTCAAGTTGTTCGGCTGACGCTTCTCTATGGAGTACTTGAGCAGCGCCGCGCTGCGGAAGAAGCCATGGGCAAACTTGCTGTAGGGCATGGTTAGAAAGAATGCCATCACCACCCCCAAGTGTATGGCTAGAAGCAAGGCCATTGCCCCAGTATCACGCCAGGCAAGTAAGGCCAGCCCCGTCAGGCTGACCAGAAGCAGTAGAACAATGAAACCGCGATCCATTGGGCGCTGAGCAGCATCTCCATGGGCTGGATCTCGACGATAGTTCAGCGCCAGTAAACCCACAGGGCCAATGACCAAGCCGATGCCACCGACTATTCCCAGCATCACCGGCAAACTGAGCACAGGGTAAGGCGCCTCCCAACCCAGCAGGTAATGATACAGCGTGGCTACGCTGGTGGCGGCAAAACACAGCATGAAACCGTAGAAGGTCAAATGGTGAAAGCGACGCCGCCACAGGGTGAAGCGATCATTGGCGTTGTTGCAACCCAGGCCATGGCCACCGTCGAGGTATTTGAGTTTGAGCACGGCCCCCGAGGCTTCTGCCACTGCGGCTCCACTGACGATGGCTTGCGTCTCGGCTGGCGAGATCCGCCGCCAGAAACGTGTCACCCCAACCAGCAGCGCCAGAACGGCAAAACCGAAGACACCGCCAAACATCAGAGCCAGGGTGTTATGCGGAAAAATCGCATAAAAATCGCCTGCCAGTCGCCCGGGAAACAAGGTCCCTCGAGCCAGGAGGGTCAGCACTAGAAACAGCGCCAAACCGGCCGCAGAGGCCAACGCCAGGGTCAGGCCGTTGTGCTTATAGAGCGCGCCGAATCGGGCCGGCCAAGCGTACTCGGTGTAGGTATCGAGCCGGACCTTAGCCATGGCTTGGGGCACATTGACCGCGAATTCATGAGGTGCCGCATACTGACAGGCATGCAGGCAGGCGCCGCAGTTGTGACACAGGTTCGCTAGGTAATGGATGTCCGCCTTTTTGAACTCAAGGCGCTTGGTCATCGCTGGGAATACGGCACAGAAACCCTCGCAATAGCGGCAGGCATTGCAGATATTCATCTGCCGCTCGACTTCCGCTTCATCAAGGTTGAGCACCGAAATCAAATTATAGCTTTCGGCGCAGTCACTTTTTTCAGGGATATGCGGATCAGACAACTGCATGTTCTTGTCCTTCACGAGTCACTTGGGAGGAATAGCCGGCCGCTGCGGCAGCCTGGGTTCCGGCAATACGGCCGAAAGCAGTACCGATACTCATGCCAACGCCGGCTGTATAGCCTTTGCCCAACACATTGCCGGCCATCATTTCACCGGCAACGAACAGGTTCGGGCTGGGCTTACCTGCAAAATGGACGGCAGCGGTCTCGTCGGTTTTCAGGCCCAGGTAGGTGAAGGTGACGCCGGGCTTGAGGGCATAGCCATAAAAGGGGGGAGTATCAATCGGTCGAGCCCAGTGGGTTTTCGCCGGACTGAGTCCTTCGGTATGACAGTCATCAAGCTGGGTATGATCGAAGCGGCCCACGCGGCAGGCCTGGTTATAATCTTCGACAGTCTTGATGAATACGGCCTCTGGAATATCCAGCTTACGGGCGAGTTCCCCCAAGCTGTTGCCCGTAGTGCCGGGAAATACAGGTGGCATGAAGTTGCCAATGGCCTTCTGATCGATGATCGAAAAGCCGACTTGGCCAGGCTGCTGTGCCACAAGGCGGCCCCAGATGGCGTAGCGCTTCGGCCAGAAGTCTTCGCCCTCATCGTAGAAGCGCTGTCCTTCGCGGTTGACCACCACCCCGAGCGAGACGCAGTCGATACGGGTGCAGATGCCGCCGTCATAAAGCGGCGCACGGGCATCGATGGCTACCATATGGGCCTGCGTTGGGTCGCCAATACTGTCTGCCCCGGCTGCGATCATGTGCTGCAGCAGGACGCCCATATTGAAACGGGTTCCACGGATCAGGAAATTGTCGGACGGCCACTCGCCTCTCTCGTTTTGGCCCCAAGCTTCGCGCAACCATTCGCGGTTGGACTCGAACCCACCTGCAGCCAGCACGCACGTGCGCGCCTCAATCCGCTCTGCGGGTAGGCACACGCCATTCACTACGCGCTCAGGGATCTGCGCAGCCACAAAGCGGCCATCCGCTAACTCCAGCGTATCAACCGGGGAGTCATAGCGAATCTGCACGCCCAACTTCTGTGCACTGCGGTAGTAAGCATTGATCAGAGCTTTGCCGCCACCCATGAAGAACGCATTAGTGCGCGCAACGTGCAAGGCCCCTGACAGTGGTGGCTGGAAGTGCACGCCATGGCGGCGCATCCAGTCTCGGCATGACGAGGATGCCCGGATGGTCAGGCGTGCAAGCTTCTCATTGGTGATACCGGAGGTGACCTTTAGCAGATCCTGCCAGTACTCCTCCTCTGGATAAGCCTCGACAAGCACGTCTTGAGGCACATCATGCATGCAGCGCAGGTTGCGCGTGTGCTGAGAATTGCCGCCGCGCCATTCACGTGGCGAGGCCTCGAGCAACAGCACGCTCGCGCCAGCCTCACGGGCCATGAGCGCAGCGCACAAGGCGGCATTGCCGCCACCAATCACTAAAACATCAAACATATCGCCTCCTATTTGCAGGAGTCGATACTTCCGCCCCCCACTGTGAGGCGAATGTAGAGTGTGCCCGAAATGCTCGAAAGGCCCATTCCAACGAGAGGGCTTTAGTTTTATTAAAGACTTATCAGCGAGTCTTCGGCGGCTCGTTCAGCAAGCTTGATCCGGGCCAGCAGCCGCTGCGTACTAGCTCGCGGGCGACGTCCACGATCACTACGCGCGCGGCCAGGGCCGCAGGAGAAAGCTCATCGTCGGACAGGCTGGCCAGAAGATTGCGTCGCCCTACATGGGCATCACTGATCTGTACCACCCGCAAGCCGGACTCGCCTGAGCGAGCCGCCGCTGCGCCGGGCTGAATGGTCGCCGCATAGCCGGCCCTGACCGTATCCATCAGCACGGCCAGACCATCGATTTCCATGATGACATTAGGCTCTATACCCGTTCGCTCAAAGGCGCTCATCAAGGTGCTGCGCAAACCATGCTGCAGGCTGGGCATAACCAAAGGCAGGTTACCCAGTTGCTGCAACTGGATGCTTTCGCCGGTGGGGGCTCCCTTGAGCGTGGGAGCCGCGATGACGAACAGGGTCTCATCGAGCAAGGGCATAACACTCCAGCGCTTGCCAGTGTCGGTTTGAAACAGCACAGCGAGATCGAGCTGGCGGGCATTCAGCTGGGTCGCTAGGTGACCCGAAAGACTCTCCACCAGATGCAACTGGATATCCGGATACTTCTCCCGCATCGCGCTAATCAGCGGCAGGGCCAGCACCGATGCGGTAGTGGGCGGCAGACCGACACTGACGTATCCGCTCATGCGACCCCGCTGCGCCGCTTGCACGGCATTTTCAGCCTGCCGCAGCGTGAGCTGGGCGTGATGCTGAAAAGCAACACCTGCATTAGTCGGCACCACACCTGTCGTAGTACGGCTAAGAAGGCGCGTGCTCAACTCACTTTCCAGCTTGCTGATTTGCTGACTCAAAGCCGAGGTTCCGATGCCCAGTTCGAGCGCGGCGCGACCCAGGCTTTTGTGCTCCAGAACAGCCAAGAAATAACGTAACTGCCTGAGTTCCATAAGCTCATACCGCCTTACTGCTGACGTGAGGCGGCCGCCGAGATCTCAGTCTAAATTACGAGGCGGCGACGCCAGAAGGAATGCAATGGGCCAGTTACGGCTTGAGTTTTCAGCCCATGTGCCTCATCAGTATGCGTTAGCTGAGCGTTCCGCACGACCATAGATTCAGCGAAATGGCCGATGTATACCAGACACAAGCGATCAGCTCGCGGACAGCCGAAAGCGGTACAACGTATGCTGAAAAACGTTGTACCGCTTGCCGAGTACTAGGCGGGTGCTGGCGCTACTGGGTCAGCCCAAACTCACCAGCCAAAGACTTGAATTGATCAACTTGCTTATAGACAAACGCTTGTACTTCTTCGCCCGTCATTGCCATCGGCAGCAAGTCGCGTTGCTCGCGCTGCTGGGTGAAAGCTTCGTTAGCCAACAGCACATCAAACTGCTGTTTCCACCAGTTGTAATCCTCGTCGGTCACTTCCGGCCCCATATAGAAGCCACGGACAATTGGCCAGGTCGCATCGCAGCCCGACTCCTTGAGCGTCGGGATATCGGCCAATTTACCCGGCAAGCGCTGATCTGACATTACTGCTAGAACCCGCACCTTGCCCGCTTCAAGCTGTGCAGTAGACTCACCAATTCCGCTGGTTATAAGCTGCACGTGTCCGCCAAGCAATGCGGTAACTGGCTCGCCGCCTCCTTCAAAAGCAACGTAACGCAGCTTCTGAGGATTGACGTCGGCACAACGGGCGATCAATGCAGCTTGCATCCAGTCCTGACTACCAATAGTGCCGCCGGCCCCAATCACCAGGCTTGAGGGCTCTTGCTTCAACGCCTGGACCAAGTCGTCGAAAGTGCGCAACGGCGAATCTTTAGGCACGGTAATGGCACCGTAGTCGGTGCCGATGGCCGCTAGCCACCTAACCGCCTTTTCGTCATATCGACCAAACTTACCCTGGGCTAGATTGAGCAGGGAGCCGCTCGACCATGCGGTAATGGTACCTGGAGCATCGGGACGTTGTGCGACCACCGCGTTGTATGCAACGGCACCAATACCACCCGGCATGTAGGTTACTCGCATCGGTTGCTTGAGTAGGCCGGCGTCCTTCAAACCTACCTGTGCGAGCTTGCAGGTAATATCGAAACCACCACCCGGTTTTGCCGGCGCGATGCACTCTGGACGCTTGGGTTCAGCCTGCAACTGCGACGAAAGTAACAGCGCGGAGATGGCAAGTGTTAGTGAGGACAATACAGCCTTCATTCAGGTCTCCTTCAGGAGTCTTCTTGTTTTGGAGCATGGCACTACCCAATCATGTCGAATCTGGCGTGCCGGTAGCGCGAGAATAATTTCTCGCATGCTGCCGGTGGAAACACGAGCCAGACGCCACGCAATGAGCAGATGTTAATGAGCAGATGCAAGACACCGCGGGTTAGCGGTTTGCTGCGTCGATTCAAACGATAGGGAGCCTATAGCCGCACCGAAAGCCCACATGCGACATGGGGTGTTTATTTTTGCTAAAGACCAAGCACTGTTGACGAATCGCTGCCGCGCACGCTCATGTCTTAACGACTGGATGGAATCGCTAATCGCACAAATAGAAAATCCCACCTCTAGTGGGCGGGTCTTCGGGTGTCTCCCGGGGGCTAGGCACTAACTAATTCTCGGAGCAAGGGACACAAAAACTCGCTTTTCTGAAGCACTGCTACCGGCCAAAAGAGGTCGTTCATTGGGTACAAAGGCATGGGCGCCTCACCGCGTTGTGAGTGCCATATTCTATAAAGGATGCGTAGTCAGCCTTGCTGCCACCAAGTTGTGAGTCAGCCAGTCACTAAAGCTGCGCGTCAGCTCGCTGCTCTCGCT
>Ga0209542_10009545_pt1 | contig 17774 bp, 14 predicted proteins | sample RifCSPhighO2_01_FD_184028 | JGI IMG/M metagenome (GOLD analysis project Ga0209542, IMG submission 184028) | Soil microbial communities from Rifle, Colorado - Rifle CSP2_plank highO2_0.1 (SPAdes) (version 2) | ecosystem: Environmental > Terrestrial > Deep subsurface > Rock core/Sediment ...
CGCCGGACAGGTGGTCATGGTGGAAAAGGACGCGCGCGTGGTGGAATGCCTGCGTCAACACGTGGCAACCCTGCAGGCACGCAACGCCGATGTGGTGCAGGCGGATGCCGTCGATTTTCTGCGTCAGACGCCGCAGCCGTTTGACATCGTTTTTCTAGACCCGCCCTTCAAGAGCGATCTCATCGCGCGTTGCGCGGAGCTGGTGGAAACGAACGGCTGGATCAAGCGCGGTGGCCTTGTTTATGTCGAGGCACCCAGTCAGATCGATGTGTTACCCTTGCCGGCGACATGGGAATTGATCCGCAGCAAGAAAGCCGGGCAGGTGGGATATCATCTGGCGCAAAAAACCGGATGAGAACGAGGTCATCTTGATTTTCGTCAAGGGGAAAGCTATGTGCAGTGATATGCTTTGTGAAGTTCCGGGGGCTTGAATGAAAGTCATCGCGTTGTATCCCGGCACGTTTGACCCGATCACCAACGGCCACACGGATCTGGTGCGCCGCGCGGCGCGCCTGTTCGACGAGGTGATCGTCGCCGTGGCGGCCAATCCGCAGAAGCAGCCTTTGTTCAACCTGTCGGAACGCGTGGAACTGGCGCGCACGGTGCTGGCGGATATCAAAGGCGTGAAGGTCACCGGCTTCGACAATCTGCTGATCGATTGCGTGCGTCAGCACGGCGGCAATGTGATCCTGCGTGGGTTGCGGGCGGCCTCGGATTTTGAATACGAGTTTCAGCTCGCCGGCATGAACCGGCGACTGGCGCCGGAAGTGGAAACGGTGTTCATGACGCCCTCGGAGCAGGAGATGTTCATCTCCGCGTCGCTGGTGAAGGAGATCGCGCTGCTCGGTGGCAATGTCTCGGATTTCGTGGACGCGCGCGTGGCGGCTGCGATGGCCGCTAAAATACGCTAAGATACAAATGAATTAACCCAACATATTTTACAGGTATTTATGTCTTTGCTGATTACCGACGAATGCATCAACTGCGATGTCTGTGAGCCCGAGTGCCCGAATGGGGCCATTTCCATGGGCGAGGAGATCTACCAGATCAACCCCGATCTCTGCACCGAATGCGTCGGCCACTTCGAAACCTCCCAGTGCGTGGACGTCTGTCCGGTGGATTGCATTATCCTCGATACAAACCATTCGGAGTCCAAAGAGGAATTGCTGCAGAAATATCAGGCGCTGATTCGGCAAACGGCCTGATTTCGATTTTCTATTTCGCAAAGGCGGCTTCGGCCGCCTTTTTGTTATGGTATCGCGCGCCTTGCGCGCGATCTCAACAGCTAATTGCGGGTGGCTCCGCCCCTGCACCCTGGGTCCATTTCTTTTGTTCGGCCAAAAGAAATGGACGAAAGAAAAGGCCGCCCGGATGGCGCAACATCCCCCTGCGCTTCGCGCCTCGGGCACGGCGGTCGCCCGACAGCACATCCCTGTGCTGACGGGCGACGCGCGCGATCCCTCGCGCGTCCCTGCGGGCGTTCGGCCCTAGGCTTGCGATGCTCGGGCGCGCCATACGGGATTGGAAAAAACCACGGCTCCGTTGGTGTTTTCAAATCCCCGTAGCGCACGCCGAGTACCGCAGCCCCACCGGGGGCTTTTAAGCGAGCCCGTGTTTGAGCCCGAGGCGCGTAGTGTGCGCCCGGCGAGCGGGTGCGTCGCATTGTGACGCACCCCGGGCACGAAGGAGAAGTCGCGCGCTCCGGGGCGTCTTCTTTTTGGTAACTTTTTCTTGGACAAGCAAGAAAAAGTTACCTGCCGTGGGTCAGCCACCCACAAGTACACGCGGCCGATGGCCGCTCGACATAAACGAAAGCGAAACTTCTAATAGTTTTTCGTCTTTCAGTTTAATATTTGTCTGACATGGCTTATCTACTGCGTTTTCTGTTATTTCTGATCGCGGTTTTGCCGCTCACGATGTGGGCGGCTGAACCGCGCCCACCGGCCGCTGGTATTGCCAGCGCGCATCCATTGGCCACACAGGCAGGCCACGAAGTCCTCGCGCGTGGCGGCAATGCCTTTGATGCGGCGGTCGCCGTGGCGGCCGCGCTGGCCGTCGTCGAGCCCTACAATTCCGGTCTGGGAGGCGGCGGTTTTTTTCTGCTGCATCGGGCGCGTGACGGCTTCGAGGTCATGATCGATGCGCGCGAACGCGCGCCGCTGGCCGCGACCCGGGACATGTATCTCAACCGTGAGGGCCAGCCCGTCCCCGGCCTGTCCATCGACGGTGCGCTGGCGGCGGGCATTCCCGGCACTCCCGCGGGTCTGGCGCATCTCGCCGAAAAATACGGCAATCTCCCGCTGAAGAAAAGTCTCGCACCCGCCATCCGGCTTGCGCGCGACGGATTTCCCGTGACTTTGCACTACGGCAAGATGTGCCTCCGCCAGCGTGACCGGCTGGAAATATTTCCGGAAACGGCGCGAGTATTTTTCCACAACGGCTTCATCTATGGCGCAGGAGAAAGGTTGCGTCAGCCGGAACTCGCACGCACTCTCGATCACTTTGCCGCCAAAGGCCGCGAGGGATTTTACGGCGGCGATATTGCCCGACGCCTGGTGGACGGCGTGCGCGCCGCCGGCGGCATCTGGAGCCTGAAGGACTTGGCCGACTACCGCGTGATCGAGCGCGAGCCGGTGCGTGGGGCCTATCGTGACGTTCGCATTACTTCGGCGCCGCTGCCTTCTTCGGGCGGCATTGTCCTGATGGAGATGTTGAATATCTTGCAGGGGTTCGATCTGGACTCGATAGACAAGGCTCAGCGCGATCAAACCATCATCGAGGCGATGCGTTTCGCCTACCGCGACCGGGCGCGCTATCTCGGCGACCCGGATTTCGTGCGCGTGGATGTTCCGCGCCTGATCGATCCCGCCTACGCCGCGAAATTCCGGGAGGAAATGCGTGGCCGAGAGAAGTCTCCCGTCGCTGCACCCGCCAAGGCCGCGGGCGAGGGCGCCAACACCACGCACTTTTCCGTGATCGATCGCGATGGCAACCGCGTGGCGGCCACCTTGAGTCTCAACACTCCCTTCGGTTCCGGTTTCATGCCGCCCGGCACCGGTGTCGTGCTCAACAACGAAATGGATGATTTCGCGGTCAAACCGGACGTGCCCAACAACTATGGCCTCGTGGGGTCCGGTGCCAATGCCATCGCGCCCGGCAAGCGGCCGCTGTCCAGCATGACCCCGACGTTTCTGGAGAATGACGACGCGGTGGTGGTGCTAGGCACGCCCGGCGGCAGCCGCATCATCAGCATGGTGTTGCTGGCAACCCTTGAATTCGCTCACGGGCACGGTGGTCCCATGGAATGGGTCAGTCTACCGCGGTTTCATCACCAGTATCTGCCCGATATCGTGGCGCACGAGCCGCGCGCCTTCGACGATGCGGAGACGCAGACATTGGAACAGCGCGGGTACCGGCTCGAAGCCGTGCGCGGCGGTTATGGCAACATGCAGGTGGTGACGTGGTACAAGAAAACCGGCCGCGTGGAAGCGGTGTCCGACCCGCGCGGCGAGGGGCTCGCACAGGTCAAGTGAGACGGGTCAGGATTCGAACGTAAAGCCTTTTTCCCGGAACAGGCGTACACAGGCATCCACGGCCAGCGGATCGTAATGCGTCCCGCGGTTGCGGATGATTTCGTCCAATGCCTTGTCGATACCGAGTCCGGGCCGGTAGGGACGGTGCGAGGCCATGGCTTCCACCGTATCGGCGACCGCCATGATCCTGGCTTCGAGAATGATTGCGCCGTTTTTCAGTCCTTGCGGATAACCCGAACCGTCCAGCCGTTCATGGTGTTGCCGCACCATCTCTGCCACTGGCCAGGGGAAGTTGATGCCTTTCAGGATATCGTATCCCGCCTGCGGGTGGGTTTTGATCAGATCGAACTGTATTTTACCCAGCTTTCCCGGGTAACTCAGGATTTCGGCCGGCACCTGAATTTTGCCGATGTCGTGAATCAGGCCGCCAAAATGAATGCCCTCGATCTGCTGCTCCGGGAGTCCCATCTCGCGGCCGATGGATTCAGCAAGTTTCGCAACGCGCCTCTGATGCCCGGCGGTATAGGGATCGCGCATCTCAAGGGTTGTGGCGATGGCCTGGATGGAATCCACCAGGCTCTTTTTAAGTGTTTCCAAATGATGCTCATGCTCATGGGCGATCTGGTCGCGTTCGGCCCGCGTGCGCAACGTGGCAATGCCGTAGGACAGGTCGTCCACGAGTTCCGTCAGCAGTTTCACTTCATCCGCATCGAAGGCATCCGGTTCATCGGAATAAATGCTGATCGCCCCGAGCATGCCCTGGCTGTTGGATAATGGCAGGGAGATGCAGGAGGCGTAGCCTTGTCTGACCGCATCCGCGCGCCAAGGCGCAAAAGCCGGATCATCATGGATGTTTCGAATGATGCACGGTTTTCCCGTGCGGATGACGGTTCCGGTCGGTCCCCGTCCGCGCTCTTCATCCGCCCAGGTCAGGTTAAGCGTTTGGAGATAACCCTCTTCAAATCCCGCCTGTGCCACGGGACGGACCGTTTTTTCCTCGTCATGCTCGGCGTATCCGATCCAGGCGAAACGGTATCCGCCGGTACTTACGGCCGTCTGGCACACGGCGGCCAGCAGTTCTTCCTCCGCCGTCGCCTGGATTATGGTTTGGTTGATCGTACTCAGCGCTCGCAGCGCCCGGTTGGATATTCGAAGCGATTCTTGAGCCTTCTTCTGTGCGGTAATATCCGTGAAGATGACGGCAAACTGGCCTTGGCGGGGACTGGACGCCAGCATATCAAAGTGCTTGTCCAGGTCGCGCGCGTAATTTTCAAATCGCGCCGGTTTTCCCGTGTGCGCTACTTGGCCAAAGGTCTCGATCCAGTAGCGTTCGGTTTCGGGGAGGACCTCCAGCACGGTTTTGCCGATCACCTGCTCGCGCTTCAAGCCGGTGATTTGCTCAAACGCCGGGTTGACTTCGAGAAAACGGTAATCGCGTGGTTTGCCTTGCTCATCCAGAATGATTTCATGCAGCGCAAAGCCGTTCAGCATGGTCTCGAAGAGTGTGTGGTAGCGATTCTCACTTTCGCGCAGGGTCTCCTCGGCCGCCCTGCGGTCAGTGATGTCGATGCCCGTGGCGAGCACATACTGCACGGCGCCGCTCTCGTCGGTCAGGGCGGTATTGGACCAGTGAATCAGGCGGCGGCCTCCATCCTTGGTGCGCCAGTAGTTTTCATGCTCGTTGGGAAACATGCCGCGCCGCAGGTCGTTGAAGACGGCACGTACGGAATCCAGTTCCTCGGGCAGCAGCAACGCGTCCCAAAGCGGTTTGCCCTCGATTTCCGCGAAGGAAAACCCGGTGACCGTTTCGCAGGCGTGGTTGAACTGGATAATGCGCCCCTCGCGGTCGAGCACCACCACCAGGGCGCCCAGCGTATGCATGACGGCGGAAATGAAGTCGCGCTCCTGTTGCAGCGCGGTTTCCATGCTTTTGCGCTCGGTGATGTCCTGCATGATATGCAGGGAGGCAAAATACCCGCCGGCGCGATCGCGCAGGGTGAAGAAACGACACCGGTAGATTTTTCCCGTCTCGAGCGCTAAATCTTCTTCCACCATTTCCCGCTTTTCGGAGAGCGTGAGCGAACAGTTGGCAAGCGGCCCCTCGCGGCGGGGGAAGACCTGCCAATAGAGTCGTCCGATCACGTCCTTGATGTCCATGCCCGCCAGTTCCGCGTAGGCACGGTTCGCGCGCACGATGCGTCCCTGGCGGTCGTGCATGAAAATGGGGTCAACGATGGCGTCGAAGACCGCCATCCAGCTTCGATGGATATGCTCGATCCGTCCTTCCTTGGTTTCCAGATCGCGCAAGAGGGTGGTGAGGGTACGGCGACTTTCCTCGAGTTCGTGGATTTTCGCCCGCAGGTCGGCGATGCGGCCTTCGTAATCCAGGGCGCGGGTCGTCAGCGGTGCGCCGCTGTCATCGTGCCTGATTGAGGCGCGTACCGGCTTGGCCGGCATGCCCGATGAGTGGCGGCCGTGCATGGCCGCCGCTGGCCCACGGTGAACACTGTGTCCTGAATTCCTTGATTTGCCCATGTCTTCCCCTAATCTGCGCAACATGGCATGCAAGTTTTCTGCCACGGGACCGGAGGAACACAATGGATACCTTCTCCCTGTGGTCGGGTTTGGAAAAACGGGGTATTCCCGGTCTTAGTCTTTAAGGATAGCAGGGCGCTATCCGACGGCTGAAAGCTGATTGAAATCCTGGGGAATTGCCGAAATCAGGCAGATGCGGCGGCGGATTCGTCACCGGTCTTGTCGAAACCGAGGACTTTCAGCACCGCCTCGATGCGGCTTTCCAGATTACGTTCCTGATCGCGGATGCCGTCGCGGATCTGTTCGAGTTCGTTTACGCGTTCCTCCAGCGTGTCGCTCGCCTGATGAATGCGCTTGATGGACTCCAGGCGCCGGCGCAGCTGTACCTGATGTTCGCGTACCTGGGATTCCATCGGCGACATGATGGTCTTGAGCCAGTTGTCCGCGTCGCGGTTGGCCATCTTGTAGATGGCGCGGATCTTGGCCACGGAGGACTCGAAGAATTTGCGCGTGAGCGCCCGCTGCTCCGTGAAGACGAGCGACACGCCCTTCATGTACTGCTCGTGCTTGTCCTGGAGCCGCTTGACCTCGCGCAGGTACCGCGTGACCGAAAAACCGCTTGGCTTGATGTCCGAGAGCCCGTGCTCTTCCTGGAATTTCTTGTACACGCCCTCCATCATCGCCTTGATTTCCTGGGCCTGCCTGGCGGCCTCTTCCATGGTGGCGTGCGCGTGCTTGAAGAAGTTATCCATGCAGGTCTTCAGCCCCGCCGTGGTCATGCTGGTTTCCATGTCCTTCTTGGTGTGGGCGATGATCGAATCCAGGTTTCTCAGGTTCAGGTGTGTGTACAGCACGTTGGTCTGCTGGGAGAAGATGCTGCGCGTGGCCTGGAAACGCTGCAGGCTTTTCTCGAAGACTTCCTTGTCCGCCTTGACCTTCTTCATCATGTGCTCGATGACGTCCATGTTCTTGCCGGACAGGCCGCCGAGTTCGTCCATGTGTTCATAGGCGTTTTTCAGGCGTTGCGTGATGATCAGGCGCATGGCCTTGATGACGTCTTCCATGTCGCCGCTGATGTTGTCGCGCACGATTTCGCGCTTGGCCGGAATGATCTCGTTGCCCAGCGCCTCTTCCAGCGCCAGGATGCGGGAGCGCTCGAGAATCTTGCTGTCCTTCCTTACTTTTCCGAGCAACGCCTTCTGCGCCGAGACCGGAAAAATATTATGTTCGGGAATGGAAAGATGTTTTGCCGTGTCGCGGATCTGACGATCGATCTCGCGGTTAACTTCATCGGCGTTGCGCAGCTCGTCCCACAGACCGTCGATCTTGTTGAGCACCACGAGCCGGCCCTTGTTCGGGCTGTCTTTGCGCACGCCGATATGGTCGTGCCAGACGTCGATGTCCGATTTCGTCACGCCGGCGTCCGCCGCGAGGATGAACAGCACCGCGTGCGCGGAGGGCAGCATGTTGAGCGTCAGTTCCGGCTCGGCGCCGAGGGCGTTGAGGCCCGGGGTGTCGAGGATCACCAGCCCCTGCTCCAGCAGCGGATGCGGAATGTTGATGATCGCGTGGCGCCACATCGGGATTTCCACCAGGCCGTCTTCGGCGATGCGCATGCCGTTCTGGGATTCTTCCTCGGCGATATGGAATCCCATGGTTTGGGCTTCCTCGCGCGCGACGTGCTTGACCTCGGTGATGTGTTGCAGCATCTGGATCATGGTGTCCGGCGACTGCGTATCCAGCGGCAGGGTCTGCCATTCCTCGGGGAAGCCGCGGAACTCGGTGATGGTGGTGCCGCTCTTGCGGGTTTCGATCGGCAGCAGGCGCAGCAATGGCTTGCTTCCCGGCTCGTACTGGACTTCGGTCGGGCACATGGTGGTGCGTCCGGCGCTCGACGGCAGGATGCGTTGCCCGAAGTTGGCGAAGAAGATGGCGTTGATCAGTTCGGATTTGCCGCGCGAGAACTCGGCGACAAAGGCGACGTACAGTTTGTCGTCGCGCAGCGTCGAGAGCACGTGTTCGAGACGCTGGTCGACCTGGGTGTCGCTCAATTCCTGCTGTTGCAGCCAGGATTTGAGTTCGGCGACACCCGCGGCGAGCGTGGTGCGCCATTCGCTGTATTCCTCGAAATACTGCTCGAGGTTCTGATTCTTGGTGGCGGGTTGCATCTTAAGAAATATAGTTTCCCTTCGGGAAAACTCCTCCCTGTGAGCCAGTTTTTTGTACTAGATCCGTTGCTTTAGTTTGGAGCGCTGGAGCAAAACCAACGCTCGATCAACGGGTTCGATAAGTTACATCCGTCGATACCTTAAGTCTAGCTTACTGCTGGCATTTCGGGCAGTAAAACGCCGTCCGTTGCCCGAGGCGCTTGGCCCGGATGGGGCTGTGGCAAGTCCGGCAGGGTTCGCCCGCGCGGCCGTAAACCTTGAGCGAAAGCTGGAAATAGCCGGGTCGGCCGTCGCTGGCGCGGAAGTCGCGCAGAGTGGTGCCGCCGGCCCGGAGAGCGTGACGCAGCGTTTCGCGAATCGACTTGATCAGCCGGTGGCACTGGACTCGGGGGATTTTCCCGGCGTGGCGCGTGGGGCGGATACCCGCCGCGAACAACGCTTCATTCGCATATATATTGCCGATGCCGGCCACGAGGCGGTTGTCGAGCAGGGAATCGCGAATGTTGCGCTTGCGGCCGTGTAATTTCTTATACAGGGATTCGCCGCTGAAATCCGGCCCCAGCGGTTCCGGCCCGAGATGCTTGAGAAGTTTATGGCGCAGGGGATCGTCGCGGGTCCACAGCAACGCGCCGAAGCGGCGCGGGTCGCGCAGCCGCAGGCAGTCGCCGCTGTCGAGCACAATGTCCACGTGATCGTATTTGTCCGCCGGATGCGTGCAGGCGACCACGCGCAGACTCCCGGACATGCCAAGATGCAGGATCGCCGTGCCCGCGGCGGTGGCGAGCAGCAGGTATTTTCCGCGCCGCGTGACGGATTCGATGGTTTGTCCGGCCAATTCCTTTTCGAGTTTCGCCGGCACGCGCCAGCGCAGGCGTGGATTGCGCACGATGAGGCGTATGATAATCCTGCCGGCCGCGTGAGGCTCAATACCGCGGCGGGTGGTTTCGACTTCGGGCAACTCTGGCATTATTGGTTTACTAATAAAAAATAAAACCACGGATAAACACGGATGAAGGTTTGAAAATTAATTGTTCGATTTATCTTATCCGTGTTCATCTGTGGTTTCAGAAATATTACTGTAAAGAAATGTTCAGCAGGCGCTTGCCGGTCGCTTCGGTGAAATGGTATTCCAGGTTCTCATCCTGCCGGTGGAGGATGAAATCCGGTTTGTAAGCGAGGATACCCAACGGCAGTTTTTCGTTCTTGCCGTTTCGTATGGATGTGATGTCGATTCTGCCGATCGATTCCTTGCCGGAGTACTTGTCCACGCTCAGTGCGCGCGCGTTTTGCCACTCCGACACGAAATCGTTGATCCGGTCCGAGGTCAGTTTCTTGTCCACCGGCTGCCGTCGCCAGACGCCGTCTTTCAGGCTGAGCATAAAGCCGGGCAGCCTGAGCGAGGTGAGCTTGCGGTCCTCTTCGAACAGGCGACTGTCGATGAAATTGGTATAAGGATAGGTCGCGGCGGAGAGATGATAGCTGGGGATCAGCGCCACCTCGTTATTGTGCAGAACGTAAATCTGGTTCTTGAGCGGATGCAGCGCGCCAAAGGCGATTTCCTCGTTTTCCAGCCACACGCGTGCCGACGGTTTCTCGAGGCCGTACTGGGGGAGATCAGCGGTAACGGCTGGAAAGCGTGTCTCAACCGGTGCCGACAGCACGTGCAGCAGGGTTTCGACGTTTAAACGATTGACGCGCGCCGGCAACGGCGCGGTGAGTTTCCATTCATTGCCGGTTTTCTCGAGCGCGATGGCTGGCTGCTTGGGGCGTTCGATGCGCACATGCGCGACGGCCGCGGCCGACAGGCCGGTCAATGGCGGGCCTGGAGTGTCTTTTTGCTGACCGGAGCGTTGCACCACGATCCAGGCAAGTGCGGCGATCAGCGCCAGCAGACCGGCGTTGAGCAGCCAGCGGCGTTTAAGGCCCGAGGCAGCCTGTGTGCCGTTTCCGGACGATTCGGGCTTGTCGGTTTTTTCAGCTTCCGGCATCCATGCCTCCGTTCAGCGTTTGCGCCGCCGCAGCCAGATGAACACCCCGCTGCCGATCATGAGCAGCGGCAGAACCACGAGGAATCCCGTGGCGATGGCGATCTGGACGCTGCGCGACAGATTGAGCGTGCGGTCGCGCGCGGTCTTGACCGGGATGTTGACGTAGGCGTCATCCTGCGACAGCCAGTTGACGAGGCTCATGCCGAGATCGAGGTTGCCGGCATTGGCAATGTAGCTATTCGCCACAAAGTCCCCGTCACCGAAAACGACGACGCGCTGCTCGCGCTTGTCCAGCGGGTGCGACAACGCCACCGCGAGATTAAGTGGGCCGCGAATGTCCTTGCCCTTGTCGAACTGGATCGGCCCGTTGAGCGCACCGGTTTCCGACCAGCTGGAGGCGCGCGTGTCCATCAGCACCGATCCCTGCCAGCCCTCGGGCGCCCTCAGGCTGATGCCACCGGCCTGGGGGAATACCGTGTTGTCGCCGAAATTGCGCACCACCGGATGCGCGCCGTATTTGGCGATCACGATCGCCGCGGCATTGCCGGTGATGGCCTCCGAGGCCGGGTCCACAATCACGCCCGGCTGGAATTCGATGCCGAGTATTTCCGCCAGTGGCTCCAGCCCGAACAGCGGGCCCGGGTCGTGCAGCCAAAGCAGATTGCCGCCGCGGTCGAGATGATTCTGGATTTCTTTCACCTCGCCGGGCAGCAGGCGCGTGCGCGGGCCGGCGATCACCAGCACCGTGGTGTTCTCCGGAATCTGCGGATGCTCGCCGAGCGAAAGCGTGCGGGTCTTGAAGCCGCGTTTGTGCAGTTGCGACGCCCAGGTCGAGAGATCGAAGTTCGCCGGCTTGTCGGGACTGCGCTCGCCGTGACCGCTCAGGAACACCACCCAGCGTTCGCCGCGATGCCCCAGGCGCGTGAGCGCGTTGGTGAAATTCTCCTCGTTGAATTGCGCGGGCGGGATGTTCTCCTTGGCCTCGCCGTACTCGAGCACCAACTCGCCGTCGAACTGCACGCCGGCCCTGCGCACCCGCTCCGGGGCGGTATCCGGGTTGACGAACTCGATTTGAATATCCGGTTTGTATTTCTGGTAGCGCGTTACCATGTCCTGGATCACGCGCCGGGTTTCGCCGCGCGGGCTGGCAAAGGCGGTGATCTTGAGCGGCTCCTTGAGCCGCTCGATGACCGCGACGCTGGCCGGCGAGAGCGAATGGCGGCGCGCCTGGGTCCAGTCGAACTGCAGGTGGTATTCGCGCGCCAGCCACTGCAGCAGCCCGACGGCGACCAGAAACAGTACGACGAAGCTCACGTTCATGAGCCGTAGCTGCCATTTGGCCCGCGGGGTATGGCGCATAAAGGTAGCCCTACTTCGCTTCGCTCGTTCGTATTGACATATGACTGGTATCCCTACTTCGTTCGTCCTGACAATAAGATAGTTAGCCCCCCAGCCGGTCGGCATCCAGGCGGTGGATGCTGAGCACGAGGAAGGTGGTGATGAGCAGCACGTGATAGACCGCGTCCGCGCTGTCGAAAATCCCGTCGAGAAACGGCTTGTAATGATTGAAAAGCGAGAGATACGCGAGCCAGTTGCCGCCGGCGAATCCCTGACCCGACCAGTCGAGAATCCAGAACAGCAGCAGGGCGCCGAAGGTGCTGACGGCCGCCACTGTTGTGTACTGCGTCAGTGTGGACATGAAAAGCCCGACGGCGGCGAAGCCCGCGAGCAGCAGCGCCAGCCCCAGAAAGCTTGCCGCCAGCAGGCCGAAATCCAGCCGGGCCCCGGCGAGCAGCGACAGCGGCATGAGCGCGATCAGCACCAGCAGCACGAGCAGGAACAGCAGGATGCCGAGATATTTCCCGAGCACGATTTCGGTCATCGACAGTTGTGAGCTGAAAAGCAGCGAGAGCGTGCGATTGCGCCGCTCCTCGGCGACCAGACGCATGGTCAGCAACGGCACCACCAGCAGCAGGATGATCGCCGCATTGCCGAGCAGATCGGGCAGGATGATTTCGGTTACGCCGGGTGCGCCGTCCATCGCCATGAGTTGTGCCTGATACATCTGGATAATTTCAATCCGGCCCAGGAACAGGTATGCCAGAATCAACTGCACCACGGCGAGGATGGACCATGCGAGCGGCGAGAGAAACAGTGACTTCAGTTCGCGCAGACCGATGGTGAATATCACGCCCGGCCCCCCAGCGTGTCTGTGATTGTCGGCGCTTCCGTCGTGACGGTATCGCCCGCGGCCGAGGTCAATTCAAGAAACACCTGCTCGAGCGAAAGCCGTCCGGGGCGGATTTCATACAGTCCCCAGTTTTTTTCCACCGCCAGGCGCAGGATGTCATCGGTCGGGTTGTGGCCGGTTTCATGGAAGATGTGCATCCGCCCGTCTTTCTCCGCCTGCACCGTTTTTACGCCCGGCAGCTGTTGCAGTGCCTCAACCATGGGCGGGCGACGGAAGGCGACGGTGATCGAGGCGGATTTCATGTGATGCTCCAGGCCCTCGATGCTTTCATTCAGCACCAGTTCACCCTTGTTGATGATTTGCACGTGGTCGCAGGTGGTCTGCACCTCGGGCAGGATATGCGTGGACAGGATCACGCCGTGCTCCCTGCCCAGTTCGCGGATGAGCGCGCGGATTTCGCGGATCTGGATCGGGTCGAGACCGACGGTGGGCTCGTCCAGAATCACCACCGGCGGCAAATGGATGATCGCCTGAGCGATGCCGACGCGTTGCTGAAAGCCCTTGGACAGGTTGCCGATGAGGCGTCGGCCGGTGTCCTGCAGGCCACAGCGTTCCTTGGCGTTCGCGCGCGCGCGGCGGCGTTGCACGCGCGGGATGCGGTTCAGCGCCGCGCAGTAATCGAGGTATTCGTCCACCGTGAGTTCGCGGTAGAGCGGTGGTTGCTCCGGCAGGTAACCGATCTGGCTTTTGGCGGCGCGCGGGTCGTCGAGCAGATCGTGGCCGGCGATGGTCACGCTCCCGCCCGAGGGCGCGAGGTTGCCGCTGATGATCTGCATGGTGGTGGTTTTGCCCGCACCGTTGGGGCCGAGGAAGCCGAGCACTTCTCCCTTCCGGATCGTGAAGCTGACGTCCTTGACCGCCTGCAGCGTGCCGTAGAAGCGCGTGAGATTTTTGATTTCAACCAGAACGGTGTCGCTCATTTCACGCAAAATTCCTGATGAATGACATGTTCTGGCATGGGCCGCCATTTAAGGGAGCGGGGGGATGAATGTCAAATGCAGCGCGGTTGACAGGCCACGCCATTTCCCCGGGTGACGCCGGTGGTAAAGCGTCGTGAAATTCCGCGCCTATCCCGGTGCCAAAGGCGCCCGTCAGTCATGGTCTAATCCGCTGTAAGTAATGGATTTTTCAGAGTCTGCCTTCCTGGCATGGATTATGCCTCTTATCAGACAAGAGACAAGCAGAGAATCATGAATAAAGCCCTGACATTATTGAGCGCACTGATCGCCGGTTTCGCCGCCCTCATCTGGACCGGCACCGGCGAGACGTCCGACCCGGTGCTTGCCGACCGCGAGATCCCGGCGGATATCGCCAGCCGTTGCGCGGTTTCCGTGACCGGGGAATTGGAGGTTTGCCACCAGCCGGAGTTCACCCGTCGCTGGGTGGCCAAGACCGGGAGAGGCGACCTGTTCGTGGTGACGAATGAATTATGCCAAGGCAGCGGTTGCCGCGCTTGGCTGGTGGAAAAGGCTGGCGGATCCGCCGTTACTCTGCTCGCCTTCGACAGAAGCTTCCGCCTGCAGGAAGGCGCGGGTGGTTATCCGCTGATCGAAACCTATTCCGAAATTTCTTCCTCGCAGGGCGCCTACAGCCGCTTCGAGTGGAACGGCGCGGCTTACGCGCGCACCGCCAACCGTCTCGTGTATCAGGTGGATGGCACGGAATGCGGCACACGCGAGGAATGTAACACCGCGGCACGCGAGGCGCTGAAACAGCATCAGGTCGACCGCGCGGTGAAAATCCTGGAGAACGTTAACGGCGTCTCCTGGATTTAGCGCCCAGTGCCCGAGGCGAATGCTCTTTCGGCAATGGGCGCATGTAGCCGCAATGAACTAAGTTTCCTTTGGCACTATTGCTACTGTCTCCGAAAGAGCTACGTCTCGGGATCCAGCGGCTAGACGGCCGTATCCTGCCCAACCGATTCCCATCGTACTCCAGATAATCATGCCGGCACTGTGTGCCGGCTTATTCGTTTTATATCTGTGGTTTTCTTCGACGACGTTTTGGGGAACAATAGGCGTCCGATCATAATGAAGCGTCGAACCTGCATAAAGATCTTCCCATGACCCACAAGATACACATCCAATCCAGCGGGCATGAATTTACCGTCAACGAGAAAGAAACCGTCCTGGCCGCGGCTCTGCGCCAGGGTGTGACGCTGGCCTACAGCTGCCGCAACGGCGATTGCGGCACATGCAAGGGAAAGGTTATCTCCGGCAAGGTCGATTACGGAACATACAATGAGAAGGCGATGAGCGCGGAGGAAAGGCGTGCGGGTGCCGCGCTTTTCTGCCAAGCGGTGCCGTTGTCGGATCTGGTGATCGAGGCCAAGGAAATCAGCGCCGCGGAAGGCATCCCGATCCGCATCATGCCGTGCCGCGTGATGAAGCTGGACAGGCTCGCGCACGACGTGATGCAACTGTCGCTCAAGCTGGCCGAAGGCCAGCGACTGCAATTTCTCGCCGGTCAATATATCGACATCCTGCTGAGCGGCAACAAACGGCGCAGCTTTTCGCTCGCCACCGCGCCGCACGCGGATGAATTGCTCCAGCTGCATATCCGCCATGTTCCGGGCGGGTTGTTCAGCGAGCAGGTCTTCACCACGATGAAGGAAAGGGACCTGTTGCGTTTTCAGGGTCCGCTCGGGACTTTTTTCCTGCGTGAAGATTCTGATGTACAGGGAAGTACAAATGCCGCGGTAGACAGGAAGTCGGGAGCGGCGGATCGCCCGGTGATTCTGGTCGCCGGCGGCACCGGCTTTGCGCCGATCAAGAGCATTCTCGATCATGCCTTTGCCCAGGGCACGACGCGGCCGCTGCATCTGTACTGGGGCGTGCGTGCGCAGCGCGACCTGTACCTGCACGATCTGCCGCAGGCGTGGGCCCGTGAACACGCTCACTTCCGCTACACGCCGGTGCTTTCCGAGCCTCTGCCCGAGGACCACTGGAGCGGTCGCAGCGGCTGGGTGCACGAGGCCGTGATCGCGGATCACCCCGATCTGAGCCGGCATGAGGTGTACGCCAGCGGCCCGCCGCCCATGATCGAGGCGCTCAAAAAGGCGGTAAAAACCCATGGCCTGCCCGATGACCGGCTGTACTATGATTCGTTTGAGCACGCCCACGCGTCGGCTTCCGGAGCGGGGTAGGGTGCGCTGAGCGCAAGCGAAGCGCACCGAATACGTTTCGATAGCTGTAGGGTGGGCACTGCCCACCTGATTTTGTAAGCGCGGAAGATTGGATGGTGGGCAATGCTTCCAGCCCGGGGTGCAACAAAACCCGTTGCACCCGTTCGGCGGCGTGAACACACGTTAAGTGTGTTCACGACAATTTCGCCGGGAGCGAAATTGGACGCGCGTTAGCGCGCCCCGGAGGGGTGCGCGCCAGGGATGGCGCGCATCAAAACTCCGCCTCACCCTACGTGAGAGGAAGCATTTATTTTTGAGACGAAATTATGCGAGAAACCCTAATAAGCCTCTGTTGTTTTGTCCTGCTGGCGGCCTGCGGCGAGCAGAAGAAGGATGTCAAAGACACGGTTTTCGCGCCGCAGATCAAGGCGCTGGAGAAAGCCCGTTCCGTGGAGAACACGCTCAAGCAGGGCGAAGAGAAAAATCGCGAGGCCCTGGAGTCGTCCGAAAAATCCGGCACAACGGAGCAACGATGAACACAACCATCCAGTTATATGGAAAGCCCGTGCGCGTGGAACTGACTGCCGCGGCCGAGCGCGCGCTGGCGAAACGTGCCGAGCCCCTGTACACCGAGGTGCAACTGATCTTCGGCTGCATGGTCGCCAAGCGCGTGTGGTTCCGCGACGAGGCGAACGAGAACGCGGTTCCCGTCACTCCGAAGCTCAGTGTGTGGTTTAGGCCGGCGCGTTATGAGAGGGCGTGCAGTTTTGACGACATCGACAGCGGCGCCGTGGCCAGCGACTTCCCCATGGCCGTGGACCGGAAGGGTTTCGTTCCGGACGTGGTGCACATTGATTACCGCGCCGGAAAATGGGTCGGCGATTTCACCTATTCGATGGATATTTTCCGCGCGCAAAATGCGGCGCTTGAACCGCCGCGCTAAGAACTGTGTAGTCTAACGCGCCGCGCGGAAGCGGGAGGCGGGCGATCCTTGTTCGCGCGCGGGGGTGGCGCGCAGTTCGTTGGCGTACATCTCCAGTCCGCGCCGGTAGTAGTTGAGCGCCTTGTCTTTTTCTCCGAGACGTTCCATCAGATTGCCCAGCTCGTGGTAGGCCTCGGACGGGCCGTGCAGCGTCAGGCACTGTTCGAAATAGCCGCGCGCCTTGCTGTCCTGCTTGTTATGCAAGGCGAGACGCGCGAGCGTCAGCAGCAGTTTCGGGTCACCGCGATGCGATGACAGCCAGCCTTCGGCCGTCTCGAGCTGTTCGGCCGCATTCTTTCCCGGCGCCTGGCCGTACAGTTCGACCAGGGTAGAGTCCCAGCCGTCCTCGATGGCGGCGCGCAGCACGGATTCGGCCCGCTCCATTTCACCTTGCTGGATGAGCTGGCGGGCGTAGATCGCGATCATCGAGGGATTGCGCCGCAGCGTTTTCGACACTCCGTTCCAGGCTTTTTCCAGCACGCCCGGCTTGCCGGAAGGCAGCGAGAGCTTGAGCAACTCGCGATGCGCTTGCAGTTCGAGTGCATCGACTTCCTTCGTGGTCATGGCATAGCTTTGGCGCAGGTCCGGGAGCAGTTCGATCAGGCCGGTCCAGTCGCGCAATTCCAGATGCACTTGCGCGAGCAGGTTCAGCACCTGCCGGTGTTTCGGCGCGTTGCCCCGCAATTCATTCAGGGTCGCGAGCGACTGCTCCAGCTGACGCGCCTGGTGTTGCAGATAGGCCTGCGTCATGCCGATGGCGAGGTCGTATTGCGATGCGTTTTTGTGCGCCAGCGCCAGATACTCGTCGCGTTTCTCGCTGTTCCCCTGGCCCTCGCAGGCCATGGCGGCGCCGAGATAATTCAGCAGGGGTGTATCGCCATGCCGCATGCCGGCGAGCAGTTGCACCTCCGCCTCCACCCAGTTTCCCTCCGCGAGATTGGTCAGCCCCTGGATGAGCGCCGTGCGCGCCCGCCGCGCCTGCCGGCGCGCGCGCCAGCGTCCGACGTCGCGGGGAATGCGCCACAGGCGGAGGATAACGTACAGGGACAGATAAAACAGAAAGGACACGACGATCATCAGCGGGATGAAGAGCGTGAGCGACATCTCGATGCTCCACGGCGCGTGCGCGATGAGCACGTAGCCCGGATTGTCGAGGGCGTAAAGCGCGATCAGCGCGGCGGCAAACAGCAGCG
>Ga0209542_10009546_pt1 | contig 17772 bp, 23 predicted proteins | sample RifCSPhighO2_01_FD_184028 | JGI IMG/M metagenome (GOLD analysis project Ga0209542, IMG submission 184028) | Soil microbial communities from Rifle, Colorado - Rifle CSP2_plank highO2_0.1 (SPAdes) (version 2) | ecosystem: Environmental > Terrestrial > Deep subsurface > Rock core/Sediment ...
AAAACTTTTCCTGGCCCATCACTTCAAAGGCCGCGTTGGGAATTTCGTTGACAATACTGCCGTCGGCGGCCAGGCCCATCTGGTTGCCGTTTTGGTCAGTGACGAAAATATCGACGGGGCTGTACACAGAGATGGCTTTGCCATTGAGATGGCATTGAGCAATATCTTGGGTGATGAATTTTGGTTTCACCTCTAAGTTGCTTCCAGAAATGAGGTTGACGATTTGCTGGCGACTGCCGTCTTGGCTTAGCATTTTTCCGTGGTCAGCATTTAAAAAGTAAAATTTATTACTTGAATTAACGGGCAAATTCGTAGAACTTGAAATGGGAACCGTACCATCGCCGGTTTTAAATTTTACATTTTTGTATTTTACCAGATCTCCGTACCGATATTCTACAATCTGTTCCATCGTTCCCTTTTTGCATCCGTCAATGGCATACAAATCAATTCCTGCGCTGCGCAGATCAAAATTATCGAAATCCGCGGTGTGCAAACTTTCGGCACCGGTTAACGCTAGAGAATTTAAACCGTGATCATTGGTTGCATAATTTTTAAATTCATCGTACGTTAAGTCCTTTTCAGTGTAGTCGAATAAATCAAACAGCGAACCCTCGTCAATTACTTTCACGAAACTGCCTACGGTATTGTAATATTGTTGAGTTGGAAGTAAATCATACGCTGTGGGCATGTTTGCGGAAATTTTTTTGATTTCACTCTCGGAAAGCCATGGAATACCAAAATTATCTCCCTGCAAAAGTGCTTTAATTGATTTTGGCGCGCCGGTGTTTGGCACTCCGACAAATATCGCTTTTCCAATATAGTGGCTTACCGAATTATCAATGGCATATTTTTTCACCACAAGGCCACCTAAGCTATGAGCAATAACATCAACCTTATCACCCCCCGTTTGCGTCAAAATATCCTGGATTTTTTCTTTTAATAAATCCGAGTTAGTTTTACCGTCTGGATACTTTCCGCTAACCCCATACCGCCAATCGTAAGGGAAAGTAAAGAGATCTTGATTTTCAATGTATCCCTGGTTTTTGAGTTCGGTAATAAGTCCCTCGCTATAGTCAAATATAATATTAGGTTTTCTTATAATATCCCCTATACTTAAACTATTATGGGCAGGATATAAGTATTCACTAAAAGAAAGTGGATCCATGAATTCATCTCCTATATCAGCAAAATTATGATTTAAATCTAACCACAATTTTTCGCTTCCATTATTATATATCTCAGTCCCTACCAACCCCGGCACAATCAAAACCGGCGTTTTATAATTAACAAGATTTTCTTGAATAGCATCAAAAATGGAAACACCATCTCTGCTATAAATTCCCACTGTATCTAGGCCCGATGTCCAATTTGCTAATCCGGAATGCCACCCTGTCCAAGGCCCTCCATCAATATTATACCGAGCTTTATGATCAGAACTCCTCCATTGTATTTGAAATGCAATCCATGGATTCGGTGCCGGTCCAAGTGATGTAAATCCACCCACATCGCCATTATAATAAGCATATCCAAGACTTCCCGCTACTTGAATCTTTATAATTGAAGTTGATCCCTCTTTTAGTTCAATCTTGGGCTGTCCAGTAAAATTCCCTCCCCCAATACTACGTGCATAAATAGTGATTTGACCATCATTTAATAGTGTTCCTGTTTTGGTAACCCCACTAAAAAACTCGCCATTAAGTTCTGAAATTCTTGCACTTTGCTCTCCCTCATAAACTATATAATCAATAATTTGCCCATTATTACCGTCAGAAACCCAACCCCCCTGCCCATTAAGAGTTGAATATAAGGGATATGTATTAAAATTATCAGTGAAGATGGTTGCTGCAGTGATGACATTGGTGAATCCAAAAAAACTAAGTGCTACTACAGCTAACAAAATTATAATTTTGTTTTTCATAGAAATATTTTATTTTTTAAAAGCCGATACCGTTCCTAAGAGAGAACACAAAAAATAAAAGAAAACCTGTAATCAATAACAAAACTAACATTGGAAGAATTAGCAATATCTTGGATTTTAAATTCATTTTTCCTTGAGCTGTTATTATTGTACTGCTCAAAATTCCTACAAATTGTATACAAAGAACACCTAGTAGTACATATATGTTATCAGATTCAGTTAGAAAATTAGGTCTTAAAATTTTAGCATTATTACTATTTTGAAGAATATTATATATTAAATTAATTATAGGACTCCATAACACCTCCGGCACCACAAACATCGCCCCGAAAATCCATAACCAAATTTTTTGCATTTTTGACAACATATTTTTAAATATTTTTAGAACTTACGCAGTTGTGTCATTGCGAGCGGCGCCCGCAGGCCCGCCCTGAGCGAGGTCGAAGGGTACCGCGTGGCAATCTTATGATTATTCTCAACGAGATTGCTTCGTCGTCCTTCGCTGCGGCTCAGGACTCCTCGCAATGACGAAGCGGTGCAAATGCGTGAGTCCTAAAGTTACTTTTTTAATTGTTCCTTGACCAGTTCCACTAGTTGGGTGGGTGTTATGCTGGTTTTTACAATGTATTTATCCGGCTTGATGTACTGCATATTTAACAGCGACTGACTGCTGTAATTGCTTAAAATATACACGGGAATATCTTTCGTTGCGTCGTGGTCCCTCAATTTGAGCAATATTTCAAGGCCGTTGATATCCGGCAACATTAAGTCAAGTAGCACCAAGGCCGGTTTTTCCTCTTTTCCTTCCTGAATATTTTTTATTTTTTTCAGCGCCACCTGGCCCAGCGTAATAGATTCAAAATGAATGCCGGCGGCATCAAACGCCATGCCATAAACATCAATGATGGCAAAGTCGTCTTCAATTAAAAACACTTTTTTAGTTATTGTTTCCATAAAATTGAGATTGCTTCGTCGTCGCGCTCCCGCGGGAGCGCGACGACTCGCAATGACAGTGATGGTTAAATATTGTCCACGGGTCTATTATTAATGACCTGCTCTAGCAAGTTGCTCCTTAATAAGATTTACCAATTCCGTGGGAGTGATATTGGCTTTCATAATATATTTATCGGGTTTTGCGGAATCCGCTTTTTGCTCGTCTGAAATAGTGTAGTTACTTAATACAAACACGACAATGTCTTTTGTGGCCGGATGATTCCGTACTTCTTTTAAAATTTCCATTCCCCCGATATCGGGCAACATTAAGTCAAGCAATATTAAGGCCGGTTTTTCCTCTGCGCCTTCTTGCATTTTTTTTATCCTTTCCAGGGCCTCTTTTCCTAACGTGATTACCTCAAAATTAAGTTCGGAAATTTTAAAAGCCATGCTATACACATCAATAATGGATTCGTTGTCTTCTATAAGAAAAATGTTGGGCGACGATGATTTTTTTGACATAATACTTCTGCTTCGTAAAAGAAATTCTAAACTCTAAATTCTAAATTCTAAAACGGTTTAGGATTCAGAGTTTAGAGTTTCGTTTTTGTTGGACACAGGATCTACTGGCAACTCAATATAAAAGGTCGTACCCTGGTTTTCACCTTTTGACTCGGCCCACACCTTGCCATTGTGCCCCTGGATAATTTTATTAGAAAGGAAAAGGCCAAGCCCGGTTCCCGTGGCAAAGGTTTTTTTGGCCTGGTCCCCGCGTTCAAAGGTCCTTTCAAACAAGTTTTTCATGCGCTCGGGCGGTATGCCAATTCCCGTATCCTTCACAATAATTTTTACCCCGCTATTGCTTTCCACGCGGATGGTCACTCCTCCTTGCACGGTATACTTTATGGCATTATCAAAAATGTTTGACAGCGCGGCCCGCAACTTTTCCTTGTCGGCGCTAATGGTATATATTTTTTCCGGTTTTTCCAATTTTAAATAAATGCCCTTGGACTCGGCTTCAAATTTAAGTTCGCCGACAATTTCATCTAATATGGGTCCTAATTCTATCCCCGGCTTTAATACTATCACATCTTTGCCCAATTGAAATTGGGTGATGTCTAAAAATTCATTTACCATTTTTATCAAGCTGGCCGTTGAGGCCTGGAATTTATGAATAATATCAAGGGTTTTTTTATTCTGCTTGCCAAACGCGCCATTTACCAACAAGTCCGCATACCCCATCATGGAAGTTAATGGAGTGCGCAAATGATGCTGAATGGTTAACAAAAATTGGTTTTTGGTAATATCCAGATTCTGCAAGTCCTCTTTGGCTTTTTTTTCGAAAGCATACGAGTCCTGTAAATGTTTATACAAATACGCCTTATCAAGCAAAAGCGCTATCACATTGATAGAGCTTTTTATGGACTCTTTTTCAAATGTACTGAGGGTTTGATAGTCCCTGTTAAAACCCAACAACAGCACCCCGAACGCATGATTACCGGTGATAAGCGGATACAATAGAGCCGTTTTAATATTTGACTGTTTTTTTATTTCTTGCAAACGCTCAAAGGTAATAAGTTCCTGCCATATTTCTTCAAGGTCGCCAATTGCAACTTCCTCTTTTGCATACACTACTTTTTTAAAAAGAGGGTGCCGTAAAACATCTTTTATAACAATGTCATGGAACAAAAAACCCAGCTTGTGTAAGGTTTTTACCAGCCGTTCGGACTTTGAAAAAATAAGCGGCTCAAGGGAATCGGTCTTTTTTTCAAATATAAACACTCCCACTAATTCCAGATTTAACGATGTGCGGATAATATCGGTTATTTCCTTTCCCTCTTCCTCGGGACTGGATGTTAAAATACTGGTTTGGTAGAGTTTTTCAAGAAGCGAAAGTGTTTTGTTCTTTACCGCAAGTTCGAGGTTCTGCTCGTATAATTTTTCCGCTACCTTTTTATTTCCAAAGAAATTGAATACCATATGATAAATTATATCACAAAAACAAAAAAGCGGCGCAACGGCCACTCAAGCATGGTGAATAATGCCCAACAACCGTCATTGCGAGGAGTCCCGATCGCAATCACGGACGACGAAGCAATCTAGAGATTAAGAGAGATTGCTTCGGGCCTGCGGGCCCTCGCAATAATGACGGGAGAAAAGCTATTATTCACCGAGCTCCACTCAAGAGCTGTGAATTACGAAACCCCCATGTTAAAAGAGTTTCGGGCTCTTTTTTCCAGATTTTGGCCATAAATTCGCTATAATTTTCAGCCAGACCCTTTGGGTAGGGCTGAAAATTCTATCAAATTTCTAGCTCAAAATCTGGAAAAAATAACTCCGAGGGGTTTCGTAATTCACAGCTCAAGAGGCCTTCCAAAAATTATTCTCCAAGATATTCCTCTGCTTTTTGAATCAAGTCGCGCAATACTTTCAAAGTTATTTTGTCGCCGTGATAACGCTCAATGAAGGTTTCTACATTAAACAATTCGCGTTCGAATGCATCGGGTTTGGGAATAAACTCGCCTAACGCGCACGAATCACTGACAAAAAATAGCATATACTTACCCCTATATTTGGATTCACCGGGTAAAGAATTGGGCAAAGATATTTTTAAATAAGGCATAGCGCCCATAAAATAAACTCCGGCTTCCTCTTCTGCCTCCCGCCTTAATCCGTCCATAGGTTCTTCTCCTTCTTCAAGATGTCCGCCAGGAATATCCCAACCCCGCTCGTTTCGGCAAGCTACAATTTTTTCACCAATGAAACCAACTAGAAACACTGCACTCACTTCTGCTTTTTCTATTCTTGCTCCTTTCGGGATTAAAGTAACTTTCATTTTTTACATGCGAAACATGTTTTTTACTTTTTATTATAAAATAGGTACATGAGCGTATGGACATCACATCCATATCGTACCCTCGTTTTTCCTCATCTTTTTTTGAAAGTCCAAAGGGCTTCAATATTTCCAAAAATTCTTTCTTTATTTCTTCGGGATTAGCGCAATCCTTATATGTTTTTACCTGATGATTTTTGGCTTAAACCACTGCTCTTGGAAATTAACGAGCTCAAGTATTTGTTCATCGCTCATATTTTCAGAGTTTTCAGGGACAATTATCAACTTATCATCATCGTCATCTGATCTGCGTATGATGGCTATGCATTTTCCGATAAATTCATCCAGGGGTTTGTCGACCCCCAGCAAATAAGCATCTATCTCTTCTCCGTCCGGAGCCTTTGTATCCGGCACAAAACCATAATTTACTTCGTAAATTATGTCGTGTTTTGGATGTTTTGAACCAAGTGGCCGGTTTATTTTTATTTTTACAGTCTTACCCAGAAACCCAATTGCATAATTTTCAATATTGCCATTCATAAAGTTATCCATACTTAATAAAATTAAAGTAGAGTTTTGTCATAATTTTTTAAATAACTTTCTATCAATTCAATATCTTTAAAGTCTTTTTTCCTGCCCATCGCTTTCTTAAATTTTATTGTCTCTTCAAGATTTAAAAATGGGATTCCATTAACAATAGTTGCCGTTCTGATGGCTTGATCTGTGGTGGTTTTATAATTTTCCCAATCTAATTTTGTGCCAATTTCAATATCTTTTCCAATTAAAAATATCTTACCCCATCGTATTTCTTCTTTATATATTTTAGATTCCCTAAGCTTTTCAAAAAATTCCGGTGCTACAATAATATCAATATCATTTGTATTTCGTATGCCAAGAGCTTCAAGAATACCAGCTCCAATTACAACATATTCTCCCACTGGAAAATGTAAATTTTTAACCCTCTCAAAAATATCCATTATTTAAATACCATGTAATTTCAGATTCGGTAACGGTTCTTTATTTTTTAGAAACCGTTCAAGCCAGCTAAACATTAATTCATTCGCTTCACCTCTAAATTCCATTAATCCATGATCGGCTCCTTCAAATATCACTAGACGAAACGGAACTTTTTGCCAATACAACTTCTCGGCCATTCTTATAGAATCATGGGCCTGCACACGCCAATCTCCTGTGCCATGCATAATGAGCAAAGGTGTTTTTTTATAAATTTTTTCTGGCCAGTACAACGCAGATCTTTTTATCTGTTCTTTTTTAGATTTTCCATATAATGATATCTGATGTTTACGCCAGCCCTTTCTAAATTTTGGGGCAGTTACTTCATCGGCCGCGCCAGCCGTAATAACTGCGACTTTAATCCATGCTACCAGCGATAATGCGCGATACGTCATCATTCCGCCGCGGCTTCCCCCAATCATGCCGATATTATTGTAATCGGCGCCAGGCCAATCTTTGATGACCTTTTTCAAGATTAACACATCCTCAATATTTTTATCTCCCCAATCATCAACACCCTCGCTTCCCGGACCGCCGGAATACTGCGAAGCAAAAATAATATACCCTTTCCCGGCCAATCTACCTAATCTGCCAAAACAATCAACCATAGTTATGGCGCCAAAATCTTTTGAACCGCCTCGGTTCCAAATAATCGCTGGCAACTTACCACGCTTCTTTTTGGGTTCAATAATATACCCTGCAATGACTAACCCACGGGAATAATATGTTATTGCATATACATTGATATGATTTTTATTTTTCAACGCTAAAGACAACATTACCGAAGGGTTTTTAAAGGTGCTTTTGATTTCTTTTGAAAAAGCGACTAGTTTTTTTGATATAAGAATTTTCTTCATAATCTATGTTAGCATTCTTTTATACTTATTAACTTTTCGTCGTCCGTTGGCACTTCCAATACCTTAATAGTTTGATGTAAAAGATTTTCATCTAAAACGAAACGACTTTTATATATTCATTATTTTTTTATAACCGTAATTATTTAAAAATAGTTCGATGTCTGAATAGTTTTTCCCGGCGAGCCATCCGGCTGCGCAAAATTTTTCCTGAGTAGTTTCTGCTAGACAAAAATCGGGCATTACAAATGCATCTTTTTCTTCTCTTGTTTTAAACTCAAAATCAACAAAAACCAGTCCTTCAAAATCATCTCGATAGACATCTATTTCAGCCACATTTTCCCCATAAGGATACTTATATCTTATTTTGTGCAATTTTTTGCCATCAACATCTTTTAATGCTGAAAACTCCTCTTCGGTAAGGCCGATCGTATGTTCTGATTGTTCAGACGAATCATTTTCATTCAATGGTTCTTTTTTAGTTATTTCACAAATTTCTCCTCTCTTGCGAATTCTTAAATGTGGATGATCAACGGATTTGGGAATATAAATATCAAAAATTTCTATCGATGGTTTTTCTTTGATATCCCCGGGAAGATATTTTAACAAATATGTTTTTTCTAATTCTATTTCCATAGGTATTTATTTTATTGGTAATTATATTCTGCCTGTTTTAGCGCGAAAATGCAATAAAAAAGCCCCGAAGATATCATTGATATCGCGGGGCTATTTTGGGAGAGGAAGAGAAGCTGAAATTACTCTATGATTACCAAAGAAATACTATAACGCAATACAACAAAAAAGCGGATAATATATTATCCGTTTTTTTTGTTATTAACTACTGCAAACTCGACGGGATTTGGTCGGGGGGCAGTTCGGCGATCGAATCCTAAACTACCTCCCATATTTAAAATATTACTCACCCTTTGTCCAATCAGAACGTTTAATTCCGGCCTGCCTAAGAATCCTACTTAAAAGATCTGGGCTAATATCTTCTCCGTGAGGATTGGGAATAGTAATAGAGATACTGTCTTTGATCATATAGGGATGCTTTCCTTCCTGATACGGCCCTTTAAAACCGAATCTTTTCATCTGATGGACAAAATCAGTCCACGAGAGAGGATTAAGTTTGGGCATAATTCTTTACGTTAAGAACACGGCTTGGTATTTTAAAATCAGGGATGGAGAGATTCTTACGTAATCTTAAAATAAGCCATCCTTCAAGAGAGTTAATAAGATTCTCCCGGCATTCTTCCAGAGTTCTGCCAACCGCCCAAACGCCACGAAGTTCTTTGATTTCGCCGTAAAAACGTTTACCATCGTCTATCATCTCATACTTGGCTTTGTTGAGATATTTTGAAATATAGTTTTGCAAAGTCATAATAATCTTATACTAACAAGGTTTAAAATAATATTCAATAGTTAGTTAGTCCGAATTAAATAGTCCGAATTAAAAACATGAAAACTTATTACCTCAAACTCGACGGGATTTGGTCGGGGGGCAGTTCGGCGATCTGGGGGCAGAATGCAAACTAAAACCAAGATTAGAAGTCAAAAAATGAGATGATTTCAAGGAACGACGACGAAATGTATCAAGTGGACGCGGATACATTAAGGAGGAAGAACGAAGAAATCAGCCATTTTTTGGCTTCCCTTCGGGCGGGGCAATTTGGTTAATTTTCTACGTTGCAACCTCGTCGGCTTATCGACTTTGCTGATAAACCTCCTTGTCGCATAACCCCTCACGCCCCCCACCGTCATTGCGAGGCACACCGAAGCAATCCCCGTACAAAACGACGAGATTGCCACGTCGCTTGCGAGCTCCTCGCAATGACGACACGGGATCACTGATCCTATTTTACACTCTTCCATAGGGGGTGTGAGGGGTTACCTTGTCGCGCCTTGACAATTAACCAAATTGCCTACGCTAAATTGGCTTTAGTTTGCATTCTGCCCCCTACTCCTGGACGGCTTCTTTGCGATTAAGTATCGCGCCGCTTCTCTCAATACCCATTAGACCTGTCCCTAAATAAGATTTGTTACGAAAATTACAAATTTTGAGCTGGAAATTTGATAGAATTTTTCGGCTTGCCCATAGGCCCGCCGAAAAATTATTGCAAATTTTCGGCCAAAATATGGAATTTGCAGTAAAATCTTATTTAGGGACAGGTCTATTGGAGCCCGTATCTATAAAAGATTATACCGGTTAGCAATCAAGGCCATATATTCATCATACTGGTGAATATTTTTTCGGATGCTTTGCAGCATTAAATCGGTATCAATTTTTTCATACTGATGAATGATTTGATTGCGCAATCCCACCGAAGGGGCAATTTTTTCAGAAAATTCCTCAGGCAAAACGCCAGCTTTGCCCAGTATTGCAAAGGTGCCGAAATAATCATCGGGAACCTCTAAATTTTCCTCGCTGATAATATGCTCATTTATTCCCACGGCACCGTCAACTACTAATTGAAAATAGCGTTCTAAAGCGGATTTTGACCTATCGTCTCTTTTAAGCGCCTCATCAGTGACTTCTAATTCAGCTTTAAGCTTCACAAGGTTTTCGCGCATGGTATTTAATTTAGCCTTTATAATTTCTTTATTAACCATGTTACTTGATTGATGAATATTCTTTAATATAGCGCTTTGTGCGATTAAACCTTATTTCACGCAGTGATTTTGTTTCAACAAACCTATGCAAAGTAGCTAATCTAGCGGCAGACAAAATCCCTGGCGCACGCTCAAAAACAACAACTGCTGCGCCGAGCGCATTGTGGGCCAAAAGCGGAGATGCTTTTTTTAAATTAACCACCTCAACAAATTTTAAGCCAAGCAATTTACTAAGTTCATCGGTTAATTCTATCAACGAGTTAAAATCCAAATATCCTATAACGCCAATATCCAAGTCGCTATTAACCCTTGCTTTTTTGGTGGCATACGAACCAAAAATAACCATTAATTCAAGATTATATTTTTTGGCAAGCATTGGTCCTGATTTTACTAATTTTTCTTTTATTTCGTTTAAAGTTTTCATAGTATTTAATCTCATTTGGTAATTATAGCATCTCCAAACTCACAAAACAAGAACGCGTGGCGGCCATTACGGCCGCCACGCGTCAACTATCTTTATATCAACCCCACCTCAAGCTCGACGGAATTTCATCTGGGGGCAGTTCGGCAATCTAGGGGCAGAATGCAAACTAAAACCAAGATTAGAAGTCAAAAAATGAGATGATTTCAAGGAACGACGACGAAATGTATCAAGTGGACGCGGATACATTAAGGAGGAGGAACGAAGAAATCAGCCATTTTTTGGCTTCCCTTCGGGCGGGGCAATTTGGTTAATTTTCTACGTTGCAACCTCGTCGGCTTATCGACTTTGCTGATAAACCTCCTTGTCGCGCCTTGACAATTAACCAAATTGCCTACGCTAAATTGGCTTTAGTTTGCATTCTGCCCCCTACTCCTGGACGGCGTCTTTGCTTAAGGTCTCCTACGACATAAAGATTGACTGCAAACCAAACCTTTCAGCGGTAAATTTCCAAAAATTCGTCGGCTTATAACGTAGTATAAACCTCCTTATTTTTGATAATTTACCGCTCTGAAATCTTTCATTTTCGTCACAATCCTTATGTCACAGGAGGCCTTGCTTCGCGAGATGCCTTGCCGAATAGTTTTTCGTACTGGGCGACCAGTTTGTCAACGATAGCGCGTACGTCGCCGTTTTGTAAATTGATTTCGCCTTTCTTTTGGTCGATAATTTCAATCCCCTGCACCTTGCGCGCCTCATCCCACGCCAAAAGAGATAAATAGTGGCTGGCCCCGTTTCCCCCATTTTCCACGATAAATGGTGGCTGTCCCCATCCCCCATTCCCCCATTTCTCATTTCCCCATTCACACAACCTTTCTTGTTTTTGAGAAAAAAGCGAGCATACCCATCCGTAGGCCTGTTCGCTTTTTAGTTGGCACCGAGAATCTTCTCGTTAAAGAAGGTTCATTTTACTGTAGTGCTGCTGGTGGTTTTCACGGTAGTTTTCGGCGTTGATTTTCTCAAGCCACCACGCCACCAGCTCATCCAGTGAATCCTTGAGAATGTCTCCCACGACCACCTCGTGGGTAACGCCATCAAGGTCGGTAGGGATAACCGCCAATCCTTTGGGGTTGACCATGAAATACGCCTTGTCTCTTGCGGAGGCAGGTGCAATCATGATTTTGGAGCCAAAGTCGGACTTCTGAAGCAGTTCGGCCATTTCTGCTTCAAAAGTGGAAGTTTCGTGAAGAATTGGCTGGCGGAGTTCCTGCTGGAACTCGTAGTCAATCAGCTCATAAATCTTCCAGGTGTTGATGACATCCATGAACGGCTGGAGCAGTCGTGCAATGGCCAGGAAATCGCCAGAAGTTGCCTCTGAGTAGACCGTCCCCACTCGCAACAATCTGGGCTTTTCACTTGGCCTGGTTTTGTAGTGCCGAAGCACTTCCAGACAAGAGAAAAACGTGTTTCTGTCCGCACGAGACCTTGCGTGAATTTCGCTCGTAGACCCATCCAGTGGGATATTAAGCGAAGACACGTACTTGCCGATTTCCCCTTCAAACCGTGAGAAGAAGGAAGTGTTGGTGGAGAGGGCGATGGCCATATTGGCTTCATGCAGAATACGCATGACTTCGCCAATACTGGGCACCAGCAGTGGTTCTCCTCCTGTGAGTACCACCGTCTTCACTTTCAAATCCTTGAACTTCTCAATGATTTCAAGGAGCAGTTTGGGCGGCAAGGCCCGTTCAGTCTTGGGAGGCCCATAGCAGTGCAAGCAACGCAGATTGCACGTGCCGATAATCTTCCAGTCAACCGTGTCAATCAATAGCACGTCCTCCAAAAGTGGTGTTGAAAGGGCTAAGTTTGTTTATACTCTATTTGTAGTAAAAATCAAAGAAATTTTTCTCAAAAAGTCTATTAAAACAGGCTTTCAGTTGGGGGTGAATTTTTTCATCCTTATCAATCATTTTTTTTGCTTCAGAAATTGGAAAAAAAATACCTTCAGACACTTCTCCATCAGTAAATGAAAACTCATCACCTGCCTTTGTTGCAAAAACTTTAATTAATCTTTGGTGGCTATTATCACCTGTAAAGATAAAGGTATCAACTTCTTCAATTGGAGTTGTAATGCCAATTTCTTCTTTGAGTTCACGAACAGCGGCTTCTCGATGGGTTTCTCCAGAACGGACGTGACCGCCCGCCGAAGTACAGTAATAATTTGGCAGAAATGATTTTGTAGCCGCCCGCTTTTGAAAATATATCGCTGGATTTTTGGGATGCAAAACAAGAATATGGACAATTCGATGAAGAAGTTTTTTATCGTATATTTCTTCTTTGGCGGCAGAACCGATTACCATATTATCATTATCTATAACATCTAATATCTCAATGTCCTTCATTTATTATTTAAAATATTAAAATTTTACCTCAAACTTGACGGTACTTCTTCCGGAGGTAGTTCGGCGATTAAGTCCTGGACGGCGTCTTTGCATACCTCGCGAGAGGCCTTGCCGAATAGTTTTTCGTATTGGGCGACTAGTTTGTCAACGATAGCGCGTACGTCGCCATTTTGTAAAGTAATTTCACCTTTCTTCTGATCAATAATGTGAATCCCCTGCACCTTGCGCGCCTCATCCCACGCCAAAGGAGATAAATAGTGGCTGGCCCCGTTTACCACCGTTTACCACATATAAATAATCTTATTTTATTCTGCCTTTTTAAGAATAAAAAGGCAATGCATGATATACTTATACAAAACCCAAAAAAATTCATTGACAATTATGATCATAAAAGTTAGGTTACATATAGAACCTTTGTCGTACGAACTTAGAAAAAGGAGTCACAAACATGGCAAAAATGTTGAAAAACATGTTTAGTCTAGAAGGTATTGATGGATCCGGGAAAACCACGCAGATACCCCTTATTAAGGGATCTCTGGACAGGGCCGGCTTCACGATTCGGATTTTCAAAAGTCCGAATACAAATCTACTGGGGGAGTTTATCAGAAAGAACGTGAGAATCTTTGATCCTTGGTTACGAAACAGATTGTTTATCTTGGATATGCAAGCGACATTAATGGATCAGGAGAAAAATTTCGATCCAAACGTCGTCTTGCTTTGGGATAGATACATCGATTCATTCTACACCTCAAATCCGGAAATGACTCTGAAAGAGGCGGACTTACTGGTGGCAGAAATGCCTCTTCCAGTCAAAACATTCTGGTTGGACATTGAACCGACCGTCATCCTTGCACAGAGGAAAGAAGCCATCGATGAACATTCGGACCCGGAGTGGCTTAGCTTGAAGCAACAACGATATGAAGAGTTGCTTCAGAATAATCCACAAAGGATCCTTCGTGTTGATGGACGAAAACCGATCGAGGCAGTAACCATCGAAATAGTGGACGAGATAATAAAAGTAATGAGGACATAGAACGAGTTCTCAAAAAAGTTTCGTACACAGAACACCGGCTTAAAATCTGGTGTTTTTTATTGATTAGAAAAAATTAATTATTATGTTTTAGAGATAATTCAATCAATGCCTTAATCAATTCTTTTGGTTTATCCTTTACAATTACCGCCCCATTAAATTTTCGCTGATTATTAATTTTATTATAAAAATCAAGAAAATAAGTTAATGTTAAACCTGAACCGCTTAAAATACCAATATCCTTACCTTCATCAAGGGCTATTGTTAATTCATTTAATGTTCCAACGCCACCGTTAAGTGCAACAACTACATCACAGCTCCTTATAAGGACTACATTTCTTCCCTTATGACCAAAACCAGTAAATATTAAAGCATCAAAAATAGTGGTCGGATTTTTAAATACATCAACATGATTTTTATAATTATCAGCAGGGGAAATCCCGATACAAAGACCACCATTTTCAATTGCTCCTCTTGCCGTAAATTCAGAGACACCCGCACCACCGCCAGTTAGTAAAATACATCCACTATCAGCAATAGCCTTACCAGCTTCATAGGATATCTTCTTATATTTATCATCAATTTCTTCATATCTAGAAGAACCAATAATCGCCACCTTTAATTTTAACTTTTGTTTTTTAATAGCCATTCTTTATTTAATTCATTTGCTTTCTCTTTTTTTAAGCCAACTATGACCTCGATTCCCGCACCTTTTAATTCTTCAATTCCCCTCCCCTGAATTTTAGGGAAGGGGTCTTCTATAGCAATAAAGATTTTTTTAACACCAGCTTTAATAATTGCGGTTGTACATGGCGGAGTTAATCCATGAAAACAATGTGGCTCCAATGTTACATACATTATAGCACCCATGGCCTTGATGCCAGCTTTTTGTAAGGCCTGTATTTCAGCGTGAGGACCGCCAATTTTACTAAAAAACCCATCGCCTATTTTATTATTATCATTATCTACTAAAACACACCCAACTAAAGGTCTGCCAGGAACCATTCCATTACCTTTTTTTGCTAAATCCAACGCCTCATTCATCCACATTATATCAATTTTTTCTTGCTCTGTTAACTTTTTTTTATTAAATAAAAACATTTCATTATTATTAATATTAAATTTTATTTCTGTTATTTAAACTTTTTGAGCAATGATTAAGATTCCTGGCTTTTTGTTACCGTGGTATGATAAAAAAGTACATTTAGATAAACTTATTATATTAAATTTATTTTTTGTAATAAGTCTAACTAATTCATTTTCTTTAAAATTATGGGTTCGATATAATTCCTGTCCAAGGTCATTTCGTATAGATAATGTACCCGATTCTTTAGTTATAAGTTTATCTTTCTTATATCTTTTTTGCATTAAAGGATCGTTAAAAATAAATTCGAACTCAGCTATATGAATATATCCAAACGGAGCTAAGGTTCTGTGAATTTCACGAAGTGCAACATTTCTATTGTCTTTATGCAGGGCAGATAAAATACCTTGCATTATTGTAGCAGAAAATATGTTATCTTCAAAAGACGTAGATAAAATACTTTCTTGATAAATTTTTACTTTTTTATCTATTTTTGCACCCAATAGTACTTTCCTTAAAGATTCAACTTCGTTTTTATTTATATCAATTCCTATTACATTGTAACCTCTTTTAAGACATTCAAAAACTATTCTTCCCCAACCACAACCAACCTCAAGAATAGTAGAATGTTTTGGCAATAAGGACCAAAAATGTTCCTCGATCGGAGTTGTACTGGGAGTTTTGCCGACAGATATTTTTTCCCAAAGTTTTTCCCAATATATTGATGGCATATTTTTTAAATTTCTACTTTTACTCTGTCACGAAGATATGGATAAAATTATTGCCATTCAATCGTTGCGGGTGGTTTATTTGTAATATCATATACAATCCGTCCCACATCTGTTTCTTTTACTATCCTTGAAGAAATTTCACTAAGAAACGGGTAAACGGCTTCAGAGAAATTAGCTGTTAGGGAATTTTTAGATTCCACCACCCTTACAACTATAGCATATTTATTCTTTACTTTTTTATCTCCTTTAACACCTAAGCTGGAAACATTTATTAATATCGCAAATGCCATCCATATCTTGCTTTTAACATTAGATGAAAACAGTATATCTTCAATAATTTTTGTACACTTTCTGACTATCTCAACTCTTTCTTTTGTTACTACGCCGTCAATTCTTATTGCAAAACCAGGTCCGGGAAAAACTTTTTTTTCAACAACTTCCAATGGTAAATTTAATTCTTGGGCGATTTCTCTAACCTGATCCTTAAACAATTCTCTAAGCGGTTCAATTAATTTAAATCTCATTTTCTTAGGTAACCCACTAACATTGTGATGTGGTTTTATTTGAGAAGAAAATTTTGTTACGCCGCTTTCTATTACATCTGACCAAATTGTTCCTTGTGCAAAAAAATCTATATTTTCTTCTATTGAAATTTTCTCAAATTCCTTAATAAAAGTATTTCCAATAATTTTTCCTTTTTGAGAAGGATCCTTAATCCCCTTGAGTTTATTTATAAAAATTATTGATAAATCTTTAACTAAAAGATCTACATCACTATCTTTACAAAACTTTTCTACCTCTATCTGTGTTTCATTTGGCATTAATCCAGTATTAATATAAACAGCTAAAAGTTGTTTTTTAGGCAAAAACTTTCTTAAAAGGGCTGTCATAGTGAGAGAATCAACTCCTCCAGAAACTGCTACAAGTACTTTATTTTTAGCCAGATTTTTTTGAAATATCTTACTTGCTTCTATAATCCATATTTTTGGACTCCATGATGTAACTTCTTTAATTTTACATATTCTTTTACAAAAATTTTCCAGTATCTTTAATCCTTCAGATGTATGACTTACTTCTGGATGAAACTGTATACCATAAATTTTTTTAGCCGCATATTCAATTGCTGCATGTTGTGAATTTTTCGTTACAGCAGTTGTAATAAATCCTTCTGGAAGACGTACTACGCTGTCCTCATGACTCATCCATACAATTGATTCTTTTTTAATACTCTTAAATAGTTCTGAATTATAAGAAGAATCTATTACTAATAACTCTTCTCCGAATTCTTTCTTAATTGTTTCAACCTTGCCATCAAACATTTTTGCAAGTAGCTGATGCCCATAACAAATACCTAAAATTGGTACATTGTATGATAATATTTTTTTCCCAAATTTGATGCGATTACTATTAACTGATTGAGCGCCGCCTGAAAGAATTATTCCCCTTAAACAAAAATTAGAATATTTTTTGTGATAATTTTTAAAATTAAAATCAGCTGGCTCGATTTGAGAATAAACTGATATTTTTCTTAATACTGCCTTGATTAAATGGGTATATTGACTACCAAAATCTAGTATTAAAATCAAATCTTCCATATTATTTCAATAATTCTAGTAATTTTTTTTGATATGATTTAATATATGGGTCAAGTAATTTTACTTGCTCTAATGGCAATGCTTGTATAAAATCTTCAATTTGATAAAGAGAATGTACAGTTAGGCCATATTTTTTTGCAATAATTTTATCCATCCCATAACTTAAAACAACAACAAGTGAAACTTTTCTGTTTACTTTTCTAATACTCTCTAATGATTTTTCCATTGAAAACCCAGTAGCAAGAACATCATCAATAATTACAACCGATCCTCCGCCCGTAATTGGATCTCCTGCAAAAATGTTTGCATTTTTTGGCTTTTTACGAGTAAGTACGAGTGACACTTCAAGC
>Ga0209542_10009547_pt1 | contig 17772 bp, 13 predicted proteins | sample RifCSPhighO2_01_FD_184028 | JGI IMG/M metagenome (GOLD analysis project Ga0209542, IMG submission 184028) | Soil microbial communities from Rifle, Colorado - Rifle CSP2_plank highO2_0.1 (SPAdes) (version 2) | ecosystem: Environmental > Terrestrial > Deep subsurface > Rock core/Sediment ...
AGGAGGATCTCACCTGCGTAGCAATTGGAGGAACGGCAATGATGTTCCTTGGCTATAAAACCACGACGAAAGATATCGACTTGGTGTTCAAGACTGAGCAGAGCCGTCGCGTATTTGTGCATGCGATTGAGCAAATTGGGTATAAGGAGAAGTCTTTGGTTGCGCTCTATGATGAGAAAAAAAGGGGGATGGCTGGAAAGCCTAAAGTATACAGCAGAAGTGATGAGAGATTTGACCTCTTTGTCAAGAGCGTCTTTGGATACGATGTAGACTTTGACATGACGAAGATTGTCCAGCGCATGGACTTTTTAGGAAAGCATGAGCTTAATGTGTTTGTCCTGCCTAAAGAGGAATTGATACTCTTGAAGGCCTTAACGCGAAGGGACAAGGATCATGAAGATATGGTCACGATTATCAAAGCAGAGAAGGCGATCAACTGGGACCACATCGTTGACATGGCCATCAGTCAGCGGAAGAATCATCCATGGATCCTTATTGACTTTGAAGAAGCAATGCAGAACCTTAAAAAGATAACATTTATTCCAAGCATGCATTTTGACAAGATATACAAGGCGCAGCATAAACGTGAGAAGTGAGGGTTATCTCCTTCGATACACTCTCGGATCCCAGCCATATTCTCCTATTGCTTTTGCTCGCTGAATGCCAGACGCAAGTTTCGTAAGCTCGCGATCTTTGGTAAACACCCGGGGAATTGCTCCTTGAGCAAATGCGCGTTTCATATGCGTGTCAACGTAATTCCCATTCGCCACATAGAAAGACCCTCCATGAGGTAATTGCACCAAACTGAGAAGCAGTTTAACCACAAACTCGTATTCATTTCCGAAACATCCAACAACATTGGAGATGTACGCTTTATTTGGATTGTTGCTAGCCCTGGCATCCGTTATATCACTGTGCACAAAAGTGAGCCGTGGTATATTTCTGCGAATGCGATCCATTCGTCCGGGATGGGAGAAATACTCACAACGACCCGCAAATTCTTGTTTATATACTCCTCTAACCATCGGTTCCCTAAGCTCCTCAGCAAAGAATTCGTTAAATCGTCCTTCCATTATCAGGCGTTTAATATAAAGACCATATTCAATTTGAGAAAGCTCCGAGTCTATGCTTTGGACAGCATATGCGCGTTCAATGAGTGCGAGAGACTGGTCCAGACCTATCGCCAGGATGATATCTCGCTTATTTGGCGCAATTCCTGCCATTATAGCCTTAAGGCTTTCATTCGTGACAGGATTTGCCCATGGCAGCAATGCGCATGCTTCCAACTCCTCTCTTATCATACACTTAAGGATCCCCTCGGATTTTATAATAATTTATTGTCTGTAGCATAACGTAAGGCTTGAGAACGGTTTTCCACAACATTTATAAATGGTTTCACTTTAAAACCGCACAGAGTAAAAAGGGGTGGAGAGAGGATACTCTCAATGAAATGAAAAAGGGGCAGATCACGTTCTTTATAATCCTTGGTATTATTTTGCTGATCATTCTCGGAGCGTATTTGGCGCTTGTGAACCTCAGGCCGCAGCGCGACATCATCCAGCCGAAATACCAGCCGTTATATGCGTATATGACGGGCTGCGTTGAGTCAACCGCGCGAGAGGCGATTACAAGAATCGGTGAGAACGGCGGTTTCTTGTACGAGCCTCAGGAAATCTCCCGTGATCCGTATGCGTATTTGACGTCCACGCTTGTCGGCGTTCGCGAGGATCCGTTCTGGTGGACTGAAGGAATTTCTCGAGTGCCACCCGAGGAATATCTCGAGGAGCAGATCACGCGTTACGTCAAGGAAAACCTAAAAACATGCCTGAACTATGCTCCGTTCGAGAACGAATTTATAATTACGGAGCTTCAGGAAATTCCGGACATCACGACTGAACTGGGGGAGGAAGCTACGATCATACGGGTAAGTTTTCCGTTAAAAGTTGTTGATAAGGCTACAGGCGAGGAAAACCGCAACCTCAAAAACTTTGACAGAACGCTTCAGATCAGGGTGAAAAAGGCGTATGAGCTCGCGAAGAGGATCATGGACCGCGAGAACCAAGATACGTTTATCGAGAGAAAAGTCATTGAGCTTATCGGCTTGTCGTCAGAAGAGCGCATCCCCTATACGGGCATAGACATCTCATGCAAGCCAAAGACATGGAAGGTTCCTGAAGTGAAGGAGGAGCTGCAGAAGCTCATCCGCGTTAACTTCCCTTATATCAAGGTTCAAGGCCTTCCGATTGATGAGGACAGAATTGTTGACTTTGATTCAGGATTGCAGTTCAAGGATAGTTATTTCGCGAAGCAGTACGTCTGGGACATCGGTGATGTAGCCATCCCGGACATGCGCGCTACTGTCATCTATGATGATTATCCCATGCAATTCGCGGTAACGCCGAATGACGGGGCGCTTCTCAAAAGCAACATGCAGAAAGGCCAGCAGGCCCTCAGTTTCCTATGCATCAACATGTGGCATTTCACGTATGACATCGTGTTTCCCGTCATGATAAGAATCTCAGACGATGAAAACCGGTATCATGAGTCGTTTATGTTCGAATTCCCGTTCATGGTCTCCATTCAGGATAACCAGCCGAAAAGGGAGGCGTTCACATCCACAATATCTCCATCCACAGGAGGTGGAGATGTTGACGAGTTCTGCACGACTGACGCAACGGATAAGGAAATTGTTTTGACAATCCAGGATGCACTCGACAAATCCCCTATTGAGGGGGCTGAGCTCCGCATGGCATGCGGAAGTATGGAGTGCAGTCTTGGGTACACGGATGATGGGGGAGAGCTCGCGCGGCCTCTTCCGTACTGTGTCAACGCTGTGCTCAAGGCAAACAAGACAGGCTATGAAGACGCTGAGCGATTTTTCCAAACAGAAGTTGAGGGCAGGGAGTATGTCATGACCATGCAGCCCTTTAAGCAGTTTGAGCTCATCCGTGTCGTGAAACATGCGTTTACAGACGCTGAATCTCCCATTGGCGCCGAGCAGCGTCTCGCGTCGGATGAGCAGGCAACCATAACGCTGAAGACCGAAACAGATGAATATTTCACACTCTATCCTCCGGACGGGGACGGCGAGCTGCCCCTTGCCGTTCCCCTTGTTCCTGAGACAACGTATGACGTGCAAATCTATCTCATTAAAGGAGAATCAATTATTGGGGGATATGAGGCTGCATGGAAGCCGAGCTTCGCCCATCTACAGACAGCAGATACACTTACATTTCATGTTTTGGCGTATGATGCGCCTTCCGAAGAAGAGCAGTTCCTCTTCCTTTCAGGATTGCGTTCATACTCCATCAAAGCGCCGGAGCCTGAATTAGAATGAATTCAAAACAGCTCATGAGTTTCTGCATCATTCTTGTACTCATGAGCATGCCGTTCGCGTTTGCGGAATCCTCTCCCCAGGTTTTAACAACGGTTACGGATATGCCTAATAGCATGTTAGGAGTGTTTGGAAAGATTGAGGGCTCTCCCGTTACCATCGTTGAATCTCGATCAACGCGTGCAGAGTTGTTGCTCACGCTCACACATGGCCCTGCTGATGTCACAACGACGGCAAGCATGGCAACACTGCATTGGATCACAGATGAAAATACGTCTGCCGTGATTTTGTATGGGCTTCAGGCTGATTCGTTAAATTGGACGAAGCAGGAAGAAACAGGCGGAGTACGACGCACAAACCACACGGTTACATTGACCGCGCTCGATGATGATACGACGTATTATTACCTCATAAACGCGACGAACGCGAATAACACCTCATCCACAGCGTCTGGAAATTTCAGGACAAAGGATCTTACGCGCCCCGCTCAGGTGACGGGCCTGCGAGAGATAAATATTGAGTATAGCACCGTGACGCTGCAGTGGAATGCGAATACCGAGTCAGATATTAGTCATTATATGGTATTTGTGGGTGGCCAGAATACGGAAAACTCCACGACCTCCGAACTGCGCATTACAGGATTAAGGCCTTCTTCGCAATATACGTTCAGAGTCGCTGCTGTGGATACGAGCGGGAATGTTGGCCAGCAGTCCATAGCACTTATTCTCACGACGCTTTCCGCACCGTTTGATGTTGAGCCACCGCGCACAAACCGTGTCGCTCATAATGTCACAGACACCGCTGCCCGAATATCGTTTGGCACGGACGAGAATGCTACTGGTAAGGTGTATTACGGCACGAATCGCACAGCACTTGATCATGTTGTCCCGGCAACATCGAATGGAACAGATCATTATGTTCTCATAACAGGGCTTACGAACGCTACCACATACAATTACATTGTGGAAGCGTGTGATGTAAGTTCAAACTGCGGGAATTCAACGAGTTTCACGTTCCGGACCGCGGACAGAGACACGTTTGCCCCGTTTTTGGATGTCACGCTGCCTTCTATTGTTGGAAGTGCCGTGATTTCAATACCCGTCCTTACAGAGCCCGGGGCATCACTCACACTAAACGTGAATGGCAATCAAACCGCATCCGGCATCGCAGACAGTAATGGGGGTTTTACATTCCAAAACGTTGCCCTGAGTGCTTCAAATACTATAGTGATCACTGCTTCAGACGCTGCAGGCAATAATATCTCTAGGACATTCAATGTGAGTGTTGACTTGCTCGATCCAAAGCTCGTGCTCGATCCGCTTGATGATCTTCTTGATACGTCTGAAATTGAGCTTTCAGGAGTCGTGAATAAAAACGTCACGCTTGAGATATCAATCATTGAAGGCGGTATTGATACAACTCCTCCAAGGCAGGTTTCAGGCCTTCAGGCAGAGCGTCTCACGACAAACAGGATCACATTCAGCTGGGAGGAGAATCCCGAGGGTGATGTGGAAGGTTATCTTATTTATCGCGGCGATGTGCTTATGACCTCTACGACGCGCAACGTATTTACCGATGGTGCGCTGAACACGGACACGGTATATACGTACCGCGTTGCTGCATTCGACCGCTCCTGTGCTATTGGAGTCCGTTCAGAGCCGCTCACTGTGCGCACGCAGCCCGGTGGTGTAAACCTCAGTGTTGATCCACGGCCATACAATTTCACGTGTTCAGACACAAGATCCTCTCCTGCGCAGCAGATTGACGTCGGCCCTGGTCTGTTTACGGTGAATATTACCCTCAATGAAGGGAGGAATGCTATCGTCGTTACCGCTCGCGATATCTCAAACAGAACGGATACGAAAACATTGAATACGCTTGTGGACACAGAACCTCCCGAGATTCGCGATCTCGCTCCGAGGAGCGGAACGTTTATTTACGAAGTAAACGCAAACAGTGTCACGATTGAAGGCATAACCGAGCCGAATGCGAAAGTTAAGCTCTATTCTGTCCGCAACGTATTTGTTAATGTGGACGATACGGAATTCCAGACGGAGCTCAAAGAGGAGACAACAGCAGATGATGATGGCGTATTCGAGTTTAAGCGCATTAATCTCATGAGTTATGCCCGGGGCTCTCTTGAGCCGAGGCAAGTGCCTGCTGGAACTGAGGATAACGCGGGCAGGTATGATGACACGGATTCCACAGAGGATATTAATATCCTTATTGAAGCAGAAGATGAGGCAGGCCAGAAAGGAGCTGTGAATGTTACATATCTCATCGGCAATTGCTTTACGGGAGATATCGCGTATAATATTATTCCATTGCCGCAATATCAATCTCCAGGTTTGCTGAGCGTCGAGCGCCTCGCTGAAGGCACGGAAACGATTTCATTCTACTTTAACGTGACTCCAGTGGGAACAGTAGATGGTGCTGAGACCGTTCTTGAAGGGGTAGACGTTGAAGATGCCTGTGATGACTATATTAAGGATCAAAAATATTACAATTGGAGCTGCAAAGCGCTGCGCGGCTGCCGTGAGCAGATCAATCCGCAGGGGAATCTTGTGTATGTGACATGCAGGCTTGGAAGATTAAGCGAGCTTGATGAGTTTGTCGGTGAAGACTGGAAGGATTTCTTTGAGTCCTTGTACCAAAACCAAATGCGTTTCCCCATCCGCGTCTCGGTTGATTATCGTATAGAGGAACCCGAGGACGAGTCCCTCCAAAATTTGGATGAAGAAGGCAGTGAAGGGGACGAGGAGGAAGCAGGCAGGACATCCTCGGGCCAGCAGTACAGCTGCGAGGAAGTCGCGTATTATATTGACAAAAGCGTGATTGACCCGAGAGAAGTCCTTCCGGACTGGCTATTGTATGATGGCGTTGACTTCCTGAATAAATCGATTGACACCTTGGGAAAAATTAACGATAAGCTCCGGACAGTTTTGCGATTTACGGCGATTGGATGCATTGGCAGTTTCGCGGGCAGGTTTGTGTTGCAAGTGAATAGGAGATTCGTGTGCAAATACGACGAAGTCAAGTCAGTGGTTGAGGGACAGGTTGCGAGCGCGGGCATAAGTATTGATGACTATAATACACGAACGCAGGAATGCAAGAGCTGCCTTGGATTTTATGTGGATGCGCTCGGACCAGAAGCGGGGGATGTCATTGGTGAGGCCTCGCTCGAAACCATTCAGAATCTTATGAATCCTGATGAGCAGTTTTTGCTTGAAACGGGAATGCAGGATATTATCCCAGACCAATGCATGGACGCGTGCTATCCAAAATGTGGTGCTGCGTGGGATCGCGAGGCGTCATTGTACAGCCTTTATCGATATACGTGCGATCGAGTCTTCTGCCATAGCGCACCTTCGCGATGGACGGAGAACAAGCAGGATTCTGCGCTTGTGCAGAATTTCTCTAATGATGGTCTTGCGTGCAGGAATGACCAGACTGTACAAGGAAGCTCGCTCATCGCGGAGCGGTGCACAGACATAGCAAAGCAGTATCCCGACATGACCCGGGGATTTACGTTCACGCTCGATCAAAAATGCTTCAATATCCTGAATACGGACGGCTCAAGGTCTATTTACATACTCCGGCCGACGAGAGTTTCTCCTGACGTCAAGGGCCTGTACCAGGCGGATCAGCCAACGCAGCTTGGATCTGGCCCCCCGATATTCGTGCTGCAGGGATCCGAAGACTATTATCTCACATCTCAAAACAGGACTTGCGCAGAGATGTGTGGCGTTGCGGATGCGACAAACGAGGGTAATGATGAACTCTTCCAGGGATTGAGCGAGCAAAGCCTCTTCTGGCAGAATTCACAAAGCAACGCAGCGTACAGGTGCTGGACTACAGCGATGTGCCAGAACGCGGTTGCGGATCAATCTCTGCGGGATAGAGAGGGTAACGTAATTCGAGTGGAACACGCGGCGCTGCGCGGGTATACGAGTGATTGCTTTTACAGCCTTGTGCGTGATGCCCCCTCCGTTCTGCGGAATCCTCAGGTTGTGAGCGACGATCCGGAGCGGCAGATGCAGTGCTGCTGCCTGAATGCGCAGACTGTCCAGTTAAATCAGTATTACACGCCATACGACGCATTCATAGAGAGCAGAATCGCGAAGGCGCAGCAGCCAGCTTCGGGAAGTCCTTTGCAGAATCCATTTGAGCTCGTCATTCAGGACAATAATTATTCTGACATGGTATGGAGTTATAGGTATTGGAAGACGGAGTTTGCGGGAAGGCAGTATAATCCTGATCGTTACATCAAAGAGCGCGATATGCCCGCGTGCTTCGGCCAGAATAATATGTTCTTCGATCTTGGAGTGGACAGCAGCTCGAATGAGCCCGGAAATCTCCTGAGAATGGATCCGTTCAAGCAGCATACGGCAGCATTGCAGTGCGCGTGCCTCTCCGGTATTTATAATCGCATCATCATGCTGCAGAATATTCTCGGGATGCTGCGCAATTGCCTCGTTGAAGTGCGCGAAACAGGGCGCGCGGATGGAGGAGTGTGCAAGGAAGTGTTTACGCAGTACGTGTGCGGCTTGATTTGGGATGTCATATCCTATGTGAGAGATGGCTGTGTTCCCATATTGGGAGGAGAGTTTGATCTCAGTGAAGATTCCGTTGGGCAGACTGCGAGGAATGGCGTTGATTCTGTATTTGAGACACTTGATGACCAGCGAAGAGAACTGTCTGAAGAGTATGGAAATGCTCAGTTGAACAATCTCTTTGGTCTTGGGGAAGGTGCTGTGGCAAAGAAAATATGCCTCGCGGCGTTTGGATTCGACTGGGAGCTTTCCCTTGACAACATTATTGACGCCGCGTATTCAACGCCCTTTGCCACGCTGGTTAGCGCGATCACGTCGAGCAGGGAGTATCTTGGGTTTAATCCAAGAAATGGCGTAACACGCTTTGAGTACAGGGCATCATGGCTCATTAATCCCGGTTGCGATCTTGACTATTATGATGTAAGTCTCGCCTGCGTGACGAGAGAGGACGAAGCCGCGAATCCCGATATTAATTGCGATAAAGTCCGCGATCCCGCGGGGATTGACTGCGATTGCCGTAACTTGGAAGGGGAAGGCCCGGAGTACAGGTTCTACAGGGGAAGAAGCGTTAACCAGAATGTACTCGTTGACATTGATCAGCATGACATCGTTCAGCAAAGGTATCGCTTTGACCATCTGAAGTTCAAGCTCGTCGTGGACAGGCAGATTACAAGGGAAAATCCGGAGCTTGCCGCAAAATGCTTCCCTGAAGGCCATGAGGATGGTGTGTTTTACTTCCCGATTGTGGACAGGAGCCCGCAGGATCTTGGCGACTGCCAGTTGGATGTCCTTTCGGGCCAGTTCTTTTGTGGTCCTGGCGACATATTATGGGATGCGAACGGCACAGCATATTTTGGCGGCGTGAAAATTAACGGTGAGGACGCCGGTAATACGGTCGAGATTGAGCAAGGCTCAAATCTCATGTTCCAGCCCACCGTTTTTAATCAAGGGCAGCTCAAGTGCCTGAACATTGTGTTGAGAAAAAGCAACGGCCAAGAGTCTGAGAAGAATATCGAGATCACGCACAATGGATCGTTTGACTTTAGCATTCCTCTCGCGCAGGATGTGGAGATTACAGGCGGAGGAGGAGCTACGCTTCCTGAGTTTACGGATTGCGTGCCTGAGCCGAGCGAGCCTCAGGATGGCGATAATATGGAAACTCCAACCGGAAGGAAAAGGATTTGTAATAGGATCATGCGCGAGCGAGATGCCGGGGACTTCAGGGTTGACCTGATAAGCGACCCTCCATCTGCAAGGCAAACCTTAACGTTGAAGATTCACTATGCGAATGGCGATACCGAAATCACGGCGAATGATGACGCTGCAAGCACGATCTCGTATCCGGATGCAAACCGCATAACCGTTAATGGGACGGAGCTTGAAATTAGCGAAATCCCTGATGATGGAAAACTCGCGGGAGAGATCACTGAGTTGACATATCGCGTTTCCATACGTCCGCGTACGGATGCCCGAAAAGAGACGTGGCGCATTACGTATGGGTTGCATCATCCCGCAGATTCCGAGGATCCAAATTGTGATGAGGTTCTTGAGGAAGCTATCGAGTACCAGAACGACGCGCAGGAAGGAACTGCAACTGTGGAAATCACGACGGTGCGCAAGGAAGAGGGATCGCTCGACTGCGACTACAGGGATGCTGGCAAAGCGAATCCGAAGGAATGTGATTGCAATGAGGATGGCAGCATTTCGGAAGGAAATGCTCAAATTAAGGGATCACTTAGCGTGCAAACAGATTGCGATGGGTCAGATTTCAGGTACTGTGGTTTTGTATCTGAGGCAGAAGGGTATATGTGTGCTAAAAAACAGTTTACACCGTCGTGTATCATTGACGGTACAACAGAAAATAAGGAAGCTTGCGATTGTAACGGCGATCACTCATACACCCGGCCTTTAAATCCACAAACTCATTCCGGTGATAATATCCGGTACGTGAAAGGAGATTGCGATGGCAAGACGTTCAAATACTGTGGTGGCATCGGTCCAGACACGCAAGGAATCTGCGCCGCCTCGCCATTAGTAGCGACACCATGAAAACAAATATTTTCATCCAGCCCTTTCTGGACATGAGAAAACATCCTTTGCTTACATTATCCGTTGTTCTCGTTCAGCTCGTGCTCGCGTTTCTCCTGTTGTTTGTCATGCTGCATTTCCAAACCCGAATGCTTGAGTCTTCTTCTCGGATTATGGACTATGTGAATAGCGTCAATCAGGATGCGATTGATGCGGATACTCCCGTGCGCGGTTTTTTAGGCAATGACCCCTTGCTTATAGGCCGGGAATTGCGCGCGATGTGGACGCTGTTATTGTATGAGCTCGTAAGCGTGCTTGCGCTCGTGATCATCGGAGGATCCATTGTTTGGACAATGACGCATAGGATAGTCCACGTATGCAAATTCAAAGTGGTAATGAGAATGTTTGTGCGTGGACTCGCGCTATATGGCATAGCGCTCATCCCCATTTCAGTCATCGGCGTTCTGCTTATGCGCTGGCTCGGATTCTCTTCTTTGTTCGCTGAGGCTCAACTGCTTGGATTCTTCGCCGTTCTTGGTGCGCTGTTGATTATTGTCTTATATTTCCTGTATCTCGCGCTTGTGCAGCTCGATTCGCCATCCCTTTTGCAGGTTTGGAAGAAGCTCTGGAAGAGAAGAAACCACGTACGTGTCCTCGCCGTATACGCTCTTGTGCTCGTGCTCATCGCGATTCCGTTGTTCATCATCGTGTATTTTGAAACGATGCTCATATCACTGCTATTCGTCTTCTTTATCCTTGTAGGATTTGTCCTTTTGTATGGAAGGCTATTTATGATAAGGGTTTTAAGGATTTGAGTTTCTAAGAGTTATAACCTGAACATTTATAAATCCACAATGACTTGTCTCTGCAGGGGGTATAGGATGAAGGCACAAACACTCACACTCATTTTTGGCATTGCGCTGCTCTTCTGCGCTGCCACGGTAAGCGCTTCGTATCATTCTGCGTACTATTATGATTATCCGCAGTATGGGAACAATTATGGGCGTGCGGTAGGCGTCCGAGACCGATATAATGAAGGCCCTGCATTGTATTATGGATCAAACTATAATCCATCGGCGCGGCGAGCTGAGCCCGTCATTGTGAAGTATTACGGATCGCGTTATCCACCCGCTATGCGGCCCGTATACGTCAAAAGCGCGTATGGAGCAAATTATGGATACACGACAGCACTCTCAGGTCAATACGTGAAATCAGCGTATGGCAGCAGGTATGGCCAAAGTTACTCAGATCTCAATGGTCCGTATGTCGAGTCTGGCTATATCATCCACACGGATTATTATCGCGGCAACGGAAGGTATGATGACGTTGTGCCGAGATATTACAGAGTGTATTGAGAATTTCTAAACTTCAATTTCTGCTTATTCTTTCTTCCAACATCGCATGCGCTATCTCAGCAAGCGCTTCGTATTCCCTGCGTGCTCTAGGGTCTGCCCTGTTTGCCATGAGTGTAAAGTATTCAGCCTGCAATCTCCGTATTTCTGTTTCATTACGGATTCCATACAGCCGCAATGCTGCTTCAGTGATCTTATAAGCATCAACAAGCCTTGCTCTGCTTTCAGGAGTAGCCGTTCCCTGAATATACCTGCTGCCTGACGCGTAGATGCGCTCGACGAGCGAAGCGGGCAGCGATGTGGGGGAATATGCCGGTCCTGTTGGCCTTATGGGATCAGGTCGTTGCCTCGGCTCATATGTTTGGTTCTGTGTAACTTCATCTATAGATTGTCTCACTTGAGGCAGCGTAGCTGGCGTGCGAGCAGGATTCCTTGCATGCAACGGATCATTCGCCTCAAGCAGTGGTCGAATACTGCGGCTATAGCTGTCAGACCAATTATACACTCCTCCCTGGACCCTGCCCTTTCTGAACCTATCCAGTTCTTCTTCATACAGAAGCAGTCCTTTCTTGTCAAGTATTCCCGCAGCAGCATCTTGATACAATGTTGGCGTGGGAGAGGGTTTGTATGCCATGCAGGTTCAAAGTATGCATAAAAATATAAAGGTTTCAGATAAATAAGACGATTATAATATGTAGAACTATGCAGCCTTGGCGAGTTCAGCTTTTTCTTTCTCCTTCCGCTTCTTGTAGAACTCTTTGATTGCGTAGGGCGCTTTTTCGTGGTCCAGGGGCGAGATTACTCCTTCATCCCGGTATTTACCTAAAATTTTAAGTGCATCGCCTAACTGGACACGTTTTGGATCTACAAATTCACCAACCCGCGTATATCTTATGATGTCATCAATGTGCTCATCCTTAAAGTGCGCTGCCGTGGCATTCGCTAGAACCGGAATAAGATTCTTATTAATATGTTCCTCATTTAAAATCTTGTTATATCGGTCAAATGTAAGGTGTTTTCCATAGTCGCGTACAAGTCTCTTTAGTCCTGTATAAGTCACTCCGGCATATGCCTGAAGCAGCATATCATTCTCTAGCTCGTCCTTGCCTGAAATACCGGATTTGAAGGCTTTTTTTGCTTCCGCGACATGGTAATCTGCCAACTCTTTTGCAACGGCATCATTAACTTTTTCATCCTCGAGGCGTTCATAATCGGGAATTCCCTCTTCCGTAAGAAGATGCTTGTCAATAGCGTTTTGATACGCTTTACGGGCACTGTGCTTCGTGCGCTCAATCAGGCCTTCAACCTTTTTGGACTTTCTTAAGTACTCGCGAATATGCTCCGGGGGATCTTCTTTTTTTGTTGCCATTCTATTTCATACGTACCATCAGAACGACTACATATAAAGTTTTCGCTTTATGAGAAGATAGAAAAAAGAAAAATTAGCCCCGATAGGGCGATTTGAACCAAGCGGGTATTTGCGCATTTTGCTTTTCGTAGAGCTCCTGGATTCGGGCAGCTTCCACAATGCCATATTGCCGATGGAGATCAAGCAAAAGTCCCATGCCTTGCATATCAAGCTTTTTTGGCTTGATAAATTCGGGTTCTCCAACATACTTCCACAGCTTCTCCTTAAAGTCATCATCATCCTTAAGATGGCTGAGCTTGCGTTGCTGAGCAACGTTGCCAAGGGCTTTTTGTGTCTGCTGGCTAATCGTAGCATAAAGTCCATCAAAGCTCGCTTTATCCTGCGCTTCCTCAATCATATTCTGAATGCCGGTTGCAGATATTCCGAACACGGTTGTTGCGAAAGCGTCTTCCCAGAACGGATCAACGCTTGCTCCCTTTTCGCGTTTGCTATAAAGAGCCGTTGCCTTTGCTACGGCCTTTGCGATAGGTACTCCATATTTTTGTCGTGCTTTAGAATCTGTAAGTTTTGACCGGTCAATCAAGCCTGTCGCTCTGTCGAATAGTGTTTCCTCCGCTTCGATAAGACCTTGGCGGAGCATATGTAGCGCTCCCTCAATATAGCCTCGGCTGTTAGTTTCTTCCGCGTTGAATTGTCTTACGATATCGTCAATTGCCATTGTGTATCCTCCTTTTTATCCTTCAAAACGGCGCATACCTGGGCATGAGCCCTCGTGTTCTTGTTCCTACGGCTACATAATGCCGGTCATATGAAGGTCCCCTGCTCAACCATGCATTCCATCCAACTGTTTGTGTTTGGTTTGGATGCCCCAGCATGCATGGATCGGTTTCTACCGACACGACTCCCAATCTTTTGAGCTGCTCAGCATCAATGAGTTGCCCCGTGTGGGTTAATGGATATCCTTCTGGATTGCCTGCTAATCGTGCTACTAGCGCACTTTGATCTGGAGTCAAAACCACAAGCTGATCAAGCAGATTTCGTATTACGAGCTGATCCCATATAGATACTTTCTCAACCCTCGGATCATCTAACGGTATTCCCGTCGCGCCTTGCAATGAACGTTTAGTTCTCATACGTTAAACCCCAATAATCTTATTGTCACTACTAGGTAATAACTACTTATATATAAAGCTTTCGGCCAATGCCCGTCCCCGCGCCGGTCGAACCGGGGGATGCCCCATCCGGGGTGGTTCGACGACGAGTAGAGCGAGTCGAGGCCGCGGGGAGGACGGGCTTTCCGTGGCAACAATGGATTCGTGCAGATGTATGATCTCGCTCGTTTTTGCAAACCTTTAAATACACCATTCCGCTTGCCGAAACGTTATGTCCGAGAAGAAGAAAGCAGAGAAAGCTTCTGAGCTTGACAATCTTAAGATTCCCGGGCTGCCTCCTGAGGCTGAGCAGAAGCTGAAGGAGATGAAGGACAAGATTGATTCTTTTAAAAAGAAGGTGCTTGAGAAGTTTGACAAGTACGTCATGGGAATGGCGTTATTGCCTCCTCCGAGAAAACCCGCGTATCCTCCCGGGGCTATTCCACCGCAGCATCCCACAATGCAGGGAGCTCCCCCGCCTATTCAGGCTCCTCAACAGCCTCCGCAGGAAGACTTCATTGACATTCTCGTTCTTGTGGACGACTCAGACAGCACAAAAATGCCCAAGTTCGAGTTAAGAAACAAACTCGTTACAATTATTGACGGCATGGCGCAGGATATTGACCCTAAGCTCAGGGCCCAGGTCATGATTCTCAGTGAGCTTTGGCAGAACGCGTATGACGCGAAATACGAGATTAATGGATTAATCGCGATGAGCGCCCCGTTATTCGATAAGGGGATGTTGGCGGCTATTAAAATCGCGGAAGTCCATAAGACGATGGTCATTAAGAAGTTTGAGCGGTATATCGTAAGCTATGTGCTTGCAGGGTCCCTAACGCAGGGAAAAGCCACGGAAACAAGCGATATTGATGTGTGGGTTGTTATTGACGACACAGATGTCAAGAAGATGACGAGAGCAGAATTAAAAGACAAGTTACGGGCTATTATCATTGGTATGGGAATTGAGGCTGGTGATCTCACGGGCGTTAAAAACAAGCTCAATATTCAGGTGTATATCCTCACAGACTTCTGGGACAGCCTAAAAGAAGCGAATCCCGTCATATTCACATTATTGAGAGATGGCGTTCCGTTCTATGATCGCGGCTTGTTCATGCCCTGGAAGCAGATGCTTAAGATGGGCAAAATAAAGCCGAGCCAGGAAGCGATTGACTTATTCATGAATTCAGGAACGCAGATGATCCAGCGCGTGCAGTACACGTTAAAAGCATTGGGCATGGAAGACACGTTTTACGCGATCCTGACACCGAGCCAGGCAGCCTTAATGCTCTATGGCGTCTCTCCTCCAACGCCGAGGGAAACTCCTGAGCTGATGCGCGAGATCTTTGTGAAGAAGGAGAAAATGCTTGAAGAGAAGTATATCAAGATTCTTGAGAATAACATTAAAGTCAGGAAAGACCTCGAGCATGGCACTCAAAAAGAGCTGTCCGGAAAAGAAGTGGATCAGCTCGTGAAGGACGCCCAGGATTATCTTGAGCGTATTAAAAAGCTGTTTGAGCAGATCCAGAAGATCAAGGAGGAAGATGATGTTGTTCAGTTATATGACACGGTTGTGACAATCATCAGGGACACGCTGAAGCTGGAAGGGATTGAGAAAGTCGAGGATGAGGCGGTTGTTAAATATTTTGAGAAGGAGCTTGTCCATTCGGGAAAGGTCCCGAGCAAATTCCTGCGCATGCTCAAAGACATTATGAAGGCGAAGAAGGATTATGACGAGAAGAAGCTCAGCAAAGTTGAGGTAGAGAAGATCAAGAAGTCAAGCCGTGAGATTATCAAGTTCCTTATAGAGTATATGCAGCGCAAGCGCGGCAGAGAGTTTGATCGCATTAAGGTTCGCGTAAAGCATGGGGATCGCTTTGGAGAGGTTATCCTCTTTGACACGCACGCGTTCATCATTCACGATATTGATAATGAAGACAAGACGATTAGCAGAGCCACAGTCAACGAGGACGGGCGATTTACAGAAGTAAAGGGTTCTTCGCTTGAAGAATATGAGAAAGAATTAGCAAACGCAAAAATGCCGAAGAAAACGTTCATCAAAGAGAAGACGTTTGAGGATCTGAAGAAGATCTTTGGAAAAGACGTTGAGATTCTGCTGAATTATTAGAATTTCTTGAGAGTCAATTAAGTGATGGAAATCCCCGGATCATGTTCACGGCTGCACGGTACGAAACGAATCTTTTATCGAGTTGGCGACTTACTGACTCCAATGCCTCAACCGCATCCTGCCCATCACTTCTGGCACAATCAGCTACATGTTGCACTGCAGCGGTGACCGATTCAGCGAGATTCGGGACTACACAACCAAGATACATCTCTGCAATTTCTTGCGTTTCATTAAGTATACCAAAAAACTTGTCATATTGATGACTAAAACTCACATCCCCTAATTGCCTATAACCATATATTTTGCATAAATCACGCAGCCAGTCACAAGCGTATTGGGGGAACATTCTGGCTTCATCCGCGAACACCCAAACAGGATGGTACTCATGCCCGGTTTGTGCACTGTGCAAGATATCGAGCATTATGCATGATCCGTACGCCGCATGATCCGCATCTATCGAGGTTACGATCCGATCCCACTTCTTTAAATCTTCCTGCATTCCCGGCAGGTGAAATTGCGTTTGGCCTGTCGGAGTAATCAGCACTGAAGACAGCCTTGGAATAACCGTTTCAAGTGACTCACACGGCGCGACATATGTTCTTGGAATTTCAATGTCACCATCATCGTGCTTCGCAATCGCTGCAAGACAAATGTCCATCAAAGGATTGTTAAAATGCTCTCTGAGCAATCGTTGCCTTCGCTCTTCAAAAATGCGTTCTACTTCTTCTGCCATCTTACTCCCACAGCGCGGGCTGAATCCTGATAACTTCCGGGGCTAGCGCGGGAGGTCTCTGTGTCATATACTTCCACACCCTCTTGTACAACGGATCTTTAGCAGGCCGTTTCGGATTTCTGTCTTTGATGTACATGCCCGCGGCCCAAAGCATAAATCCGAGTCCTGCCTGCACCTTTTTTGAAAAACTTTCGGGAAGCGCATGGCCATTTACTGTCGACTGCGCGATATCATAAACGCACGAGCCTGCGTACGCCGCACCTATAGTGAAGACTCCAAGGCGCATTTTACGATTTATATTTTGCATATTTTCCACGCTTGCATCAAGAGTCTTAACGTCTTGAGTATCATGCCTATCAAGATTGCCATCACGTCCTTCGGCATTGAGAATAATATCCGGCAGTCCTGAAAAAGCTGCTGATGACTGGAATATAATGCCCGCCGCTATATCTGGAAGGTACATACGTAGTATTTGGAACTCTCCTAAGACACCTGCTACCATGCACCCCGTTGTCACAAGGTAACGCTTTGATTGCGGAATCTCCTCTCCTATGCTGTAGAATTGCCTGTGCAGAAAACGGTCTAAGGCATGCACGGGCTTTAAGAGCTTTTCGAGTGTCATGCACTGAGGAAAATGCATGAGATATATAAATGTTACCACTTATTAAGGACACATATATGAAAACGGATATGGGTGGACACACAACCATGGAATCAAAGCGTAAGCAATGTCATGACAAAGTATTATGCACAGTCTCTCTCGTATTCCTGCGCTGCCAATTGAGATTCCAGATGGTCGGCATAAAGAACAACGTACACCATCACCCCTGCGGGAGTGCCGTCGCGCATCGACTGGATGAATTCACGGGCAGTATACTGGTGGTCACATACGGGCTGCTCCTGCGGAAATCCTTCCCGAAGATATGAAGCATAGTCTGTGTCGCCGTCCAACACAAGAATATCAATGACTTCCCTTACCATTGTGTCACCCTGCGGCAAGCCATACGGCTTATCTATGATACCCTGCTTTGTCCACTTTGTTTCGAGTGCGACAAGAAATTCCAGGTCAGGCTCCCATTCCATGTAAATCCAAAGTCACTGTCAATGTGACCTTCTCCCCGCACTAA
>Ga0209542_10009549_pt1 | contig 17769 bp, 20 predicted proteins | sample RifCSPhighO2_01_FD_184028 | JGI IMG/M metagenome (GOLD analysis project Ga0209542, IMG submission 184028) | Soil microbial communities from Rifle, Colorado - Rifle CSP2_plank highO2_0.1 (SPAdes) (version 2) | ecosystem: Environmental > Terrestrial > Deep subsurface > Rock core/Sediment ...
CTTCTAAACGGAAAATTGAAACCTTTTTCAAATATGTTGAATATGCTAAACAATATCCAACTATCAAAGTATATAATATCAGAATGCAGGCCATGAACTTTTCTAAAGGTTGTCCTGGCGGAAAAGATTTACGTGGGAAACTACTTAAGTTGAAAGAGACTACTGAGATAGAAAAAGTTATGAAAGAGTTTTATGATTGGTTGTGAAAGTTTTTGGTTGTATCTTATCACAATCCCTGGAACTCTTTTCTTCTTCCAAGTCCTTGCTCATGGTAATCTCTGAGAAGCAATTTGGAATGTGAATCGGTACCCAGAACATATATGGTTATTTTTACTGCTTCTGTTGCTAATGTAAAAAGTATTCTTATGGTTAGTTTGGAGTCATCCTTTAAACCCTTATCTTTTATCTTGATTTTTCGTAGTGAAACCACTGCCGCCGCTCGTAATTGGGTTATTTTCTTTTTCAAATTTTCTATCTTTTCCAATGCCTGTTGCTGCTCTGCCTGGAAACGCGCTGCTTGCTTTTGGATTTTTTCTTGAGAGGGGTTGCGTATGCGCCTATCCAACACCAACTCTGCTATCGCCATTCTTGTAAAACCCCTAGAATTTACACTCAAAGATTTCTCAAGATTTTTAAAATTACCCGTCCTATCTAATTTTCTGGCCTGGGTATTTATTTTTCTCAGATTTTCCAGAATTTCATTAACATTTGGATTCTTTTTGACAGATTCTTGATAGCATTGAAGCGCCCACCCTTCTATCGCTTTAATTTGTTCAACAGTTGAACCTTCAACCACTTCTGCCATGATCATTAGCAGATTATTATCCTTTTAATAATTTCCCCCCCCCCCGAGTAGTAAAAAATTAGAATTTTCTTGAACCTCGCCACAGAAATTGCAAAGTTTTATATATAATTGTTATATCTCCTATGACAATTGATACAAAATGTATGACAAGACCGAAATTAGGATTCTGGAACAGATTTATCTTAATCCGGGCATCCATAAAAGAGAACTCTCTAAGCAGCTAAAGTTAGGAATGCCATCTATAGATTATGGGCTTCAAAAAATAAGCAAGTTAATTAAGCAGAAAAAAGCTGGGAATCAAATAAACTATTTCTTGGATTACTCAAAAGAGGAGCTCACGCCATCGCTGAATATTGTTGAGCATTCCAGATTTGAGAGACTTCCAGCAAAAGTAAGATTGTCTGTAACCCATTTTTTGAAGGAATTAGAAGATAAACCTTTAATTGCCATTATTTTTGGTTCTTATGCTAATGATACTTATACAAAAAACTCAGATATTGACATTTTGTTAGTTTTTCAGAAAATAGATGATTCTAAGAAGATTGAAAGTACTGCCAAGAGAATTAGCATGAACACAAACACGCAATTAAATCCAGTTTATCTTGATTATCAGGATTTCAAAGAATCATTTCATAATCCCACCAAAGAATTCTTCAAAAAGCTTAAGAAAGACAAGCAGATTTTGATCGGAATGGAATGGTGTAGGCAATTAATTGATGAAGAAGCCTAATTGGGAACTGTGGTTAAAGGACAAGAAAGAATGTAAATTTTGGTTAGACAGTTATATCCAGAAAAAGATTATCAAGAAAGTCTCTGATGAAGCAAAACTGCACCTAAAAAGAACCGACCATAATCTGACTTTTGCTAATTGGATTATTGAAAAACATAAAGATGAAATACCAAAGATTTTTGGCGGAGATAATTTTTATGATTGGGTGATCAGTATTTACTATTACGCCATTTATCATGCCGCTCTTGCTCTCATGAGTAAAGAAGGATTCACTTCAAAAAATCACTCTGCCACCCTTGCTTTTCTGATTTATCACCATTATCACTCAGAAAAAGCGCTTGATAAAGAAGATGTTGAATTGATTGTCAGCTCTTTAGACAGAGAAGATATTGAGACTCTTGGCATCTCAAAGGAATTGAGAGAGAAAGCGTGTTATGATGTCCATGAATCTTTTGAGAAGAAATTGGCTGAGCAGATCCGTGAACAAGCAGTTGATTTTGCGAATAAGATAAAGTTGTTGTTGAAGTAAAATTGCTGTGTTTCCAATAACTCTTCAAGAGATTCAACACATCCTCAAAAAAGAAAAGAAGTAATTACATCTATTTTTCTGTCATAAAATACTTATCTGTTACATATTCTAGCGTAAATAAAGACTTATAATTATAGGATCATTATCATCATATATGGATAAATTAGAAGCAATCAGTCCGATTGACGGCCGGTATCGGAGATATACTGAACCTCTAGCAGAATTTTTCAGTGAGAAAGCACTAATCAAATACCGAGTACAAGTTGAAGGTGAATATTTAATTTTCTTATCCGAACATCCTCAAATAGGTACAAGAACATTTTCTGAAGAAGAAAAAGGATTAGTCAGAAAACTATATGATGTTTCAACAGAAGATGCAACCGTTGTTAAAGCAATTGAAGTAAAGGGATATGGAAAAATAAAAGCAACTAATCATGATGTTAAGGCAGTTGAATATTTTATGAAAGAAAGGCTGAAAGGGACTTCTTTAGAAAATTCCTTAGAATGGATTCATTTTGCTTTGACTTCAGAAGATGTTAATAGCATGGCTTATGGATTAATGTTAAGTGATAGTCTTGAAAAAGTTATACTTCCAACAGCGCAACAATTATATGAAAAAATAGAAGGATTGGCTCACAAATATAAGTATGCAATGTTAGCGAGATCACACGGACAATCTGCTTCTCCGACTACCTTTGGTAAAGAAATGAAAGTATTTTCCTCAAGAATGAGAAGACAATTAGATCAGTTAAATAATCACGAGATTCTGGTAAAACTAAACGGCGCAACCGGCAATTATAATGCTCACCATGTTGCCTACCCTACCGTAGATTGGTTAGCATTTACTGGTGATTTTATCGAGAAATTCAACGCAGGAAGAAAAATAAAGCTGAAACCAAATCTTATCACCACACAAATTGAACCACATGACACATATGCTGAATTGTTTGATAACTTGCGGAGACTCAACACTGTTTTAATTGATTTCAACCAAGATATGTGGAGATATATCAGCGATGAATGGGTAACTCAAAGACCGACCGAGGGAGAGGTAGGCTCTTCCACCATGCCGCACAAAGTTAATCCTATTGACTTTGAAAATAGTGAAGGTAATCTAGGTCTTGCTAATGCGCTCTTTGGATATTTTTCTACTAAATTACCTGTCTCAAGATTGCAGAGGGATTTATCAGATTCTACAGTAGAAAGAAATTTTGGTGTTGCCTTAGCTCATAGTCTGATTGGTTACAAGTCAGCTTTGAAAGGTCTAGGTAAGATTGTTCTAAACGAACAGAGAGTGGTTGAAGAGTTAGAAAAGCATCCCGAAGTTATCTCTGAGGCAATACAAACTGTTTTACGGCGGGAAGGATCAGAAATGCCTTACGAGAGACTGAAAGAATTAACCCGGGGAAGAAAAGTTACGATGGACGATTTTAAAGTGTTTATTGATGGTTTAAATGTTTCTGACAAAATTAAAGAAGAATTAAGACAGATTACTCCTGCGAATTATACTGGGATTGCCAATCTTCTGGTAAAAATTTAAGATCTAAATCAATTCAAACATTAATCTTCATAAAATCTTCTGCCACCACCGAACTATCAAAATATGTTCGTGCTTCTTCAATGATCTCCGAAGACATTTTGTAGCGTTGGCTGATATGAGTAATAACTAACTTCTGCACATTGTTCTCAGATGCAATCAAAGCGGCTTGCCTAACCGTCATATGTCTGGACTTCTCGCTCTTCTCCCGTATCTCATCCAGATGTGTTCCTTCGCAGATCAGTAAATCTGCATCTTTCGCAAGTATATCTGCACCTTTGCATGGAATAGTATCAGTGACATAGCTTATTTTCTTTCCTTGTGTAGCATAAGTTACATCTTTAGCTTTGATTTTCTTTCCTTTTACCGTAACATCCTGTCCTTGCTGTAATTTTCCTAGTATTGGACCTTCCAATCCCAACTTTTTAGCTTTCACTACGTCAATGCGCAATTTATCTTTCTCTCGAAAACTGTAACCAATACATGGAACAGAATGCTCTAATTTCTGCACTTCTAATACAAAGTCCTCGCCCTCATAGGCCTTACCAGAGACTACTTCGTGCACTTCAAAAGGAATAATATCTTTGGCTGCAAAACTTTTCATCATATTGGTAAGATATGCCTTTGATCCCTTTGGACCATAAATATGCAAAACTTGCTCTTCATCCTTACCCATTCTATCCACACCCATTGAGCTTAATAATCCTGGAATGCCAAAGACATGATCCCCATGCCAATGGGTTATGCAAAGTCTGGTTATTTTTGCTGGTTTGATCCCGGCAATGCGCATCTGCCGTTGAATTCCCTCTCCGCAATCAAATAGAATATTTTCCTTCTTGTAGTTCAACAGAACGCCAGCATGGTTTCTAGTCTTGGTCGGTTGCATGCATCCAGTTCCTAGAAAAGTTATCTCTGCCATTACTGGCGTAAAATACTTTGTAATTCTTTAAGGTTTCTGATTTTTGGCTGGAAATCTTGGCGCTGCTTATGATCCATCAGAACGCCCTTAATTCCTGCTTCCTTGGCCGCTTCCATATCGCTGAGGATACTGTCTCCTACAAAAACACAATCATCTGCTGCCAATTTTGTTTCTTTTAGAACTTTCTTCAAGAATTTCTTATCAGTTTTAATCAGGCCTAGCTCATAAGATAAGAAGACATAATCAAACAGTCCTCTGAGCTGGAACTTATCTAATACTTGGTTTATAGAAAAATTATCAGTATTGGAAACTAAGATCAAAGTATGTTCTTTCTTTAGATTTTCCAATTCCTCTTGTACTTCTTCATATGGTTTAGCTAACATCCAGGACTTGTTCCACATCCCGATCAATGCTTCCATCTTTTCCTCATTGCATTCAACTTTAAACTCTTCACAAACCGCTTCAAATGCCTCTCGCAAGGAATCAAACTTCTTGGTCATCATAGCTTCTTCCATTCTGCTCACATACTCAGAAAAAGGAATATTTATGTTGAGAATCTGCTGCACTTGCTTGATAGGGCTCCAGACTCCATTCTCTACCAAGGTACCCCAAAAGTCTAACAAAATAGCTTTAACCATTCACCCACCCCTTTAAGCTATTACTTGGAGGAGTATTTATATTTTACTGAAATTGAGAACTAAGGTTTGTTTTTTAAGTATTTAGAACTCTTTATATGCATACCTATCGTCATCAAACGAATATCCTAGTTTTTGTTTTTCTAGAAATGATCTTTCCTCATAATCAACCCTAAACATTGACTGTATCCTATCCAAACCTAGATTTCTGGAAATATCCTCAGCAATCTGAACCAAAGTCTTGCCATTGCCTTTTCCTTGGAAGTCTTCAGGGACACCAATAAAAAGTTCTGCGGTCCCCCTTTTAGTATATCCTTCTCCTTTCAAATGGAGCTCAAGAGAAAAATAAGCAATATTTGGAGGATTAGCTTCTTGCTCTCTCTGAAATTCATCAAAATTTGTAACAACTTTTTTGCTTGCTCTTGCTGGAGAATATAAAACCCCAACCTCATAAAAATCTTCTCCTGAAAGAACATCCACCTCAATAAAATCATTTTCAGAATATAGTGTGCTTCTTTTGATAGTTTCTTCAACAACCAGTTTTGCTTCTTCTTCACTGGGGAGTGCTGGTTCCATTTATTTTCTGTTAAATTTAGGTATTTATATAAATATCTATATTGGAAAATATACCCCTCAACCAAACCGCCAATCTGACTGGCACTTGTCCTTTTTTCCTCATCATAAACACCTCTTTGGTTGACAGTTGAATAACTCTTTTGATTATATAACTCTTAGAGGGATTACTGCTTTTCCAAGAATACCTTTAAATAATATCATTACTTCACTTCTCTTATGAAAATCAAAGACAAACAGCTTCAAAGAATCGCTAAAATAGCTGTACCTATCTTGAAAAAGAACGGCGTAGTGAAGGCAGGGATTTTTGGTAGTTATGCCAGGGGAGAAGCAAAGAAAAGAAGTGATATTGACTTCTTAGTAAAAACGAAGAAGATGGGTTTACTAGAATTTGCCCATATAAAGGTAGAACTTGAAGAGAAATTAAAGAAGAAGGTTGATCTGGTGGAATACAATACAGTAAAACCCTTAATCAAGAAAGACATTTTAGCTGATGAAATTAGAATACTATGATCCGAAAACCACGACTTTATATTAATGACATTCTAGAGCAAATAGAATTAATTGGGGAATTTACAAAAGGCTCTACAAAAGAAAAATTTTTAGGAGATAAGCAAAAACAATATGCAGTTATACGGGCTATAGAAATAATCGGAGAAGCAACAAAGCAACTCGCATTCCATTTCAAAAATAAATATCCTGAAATTGAATGGAAAGGTATGGCAGGAATGCGCGATATTTTGATCCACGCTTATTTTGGCGTTAACTTGGAAAAGGTATGGTATTGTGTCAAGGAGGAAATCCCCGTGTTAAAGAAACAGATCCAAAAGATTATAGAAACGGAGAAGGATAAGCAATAAATTCAAACATTAAATATTTAAACCACTTCTCATTCTACAACTGAATGAATCCAGAACAAAAATTAGCCTTGATCAAGCGCAATACTCAGGAAATCGTTACTGAAGCAGAACTTCTCGATCTCTTAAAAAAGAAAAAGCAGCCGGTAGTATATCTTGGAACAGCCATTACCGGGAGACCACATATAGGCTATTATGTTTGGGTGCTGAAGATGGCTGATTTCCTCAAAGCAGGATTCAAAGTAAAAGTCTTGCTGGCAGACATCCATGGCGCTTTAGACAACTGCCCGTGGGATGTGTTAGAAAAACGTTACAAATACTATTCCAATGTTATCCCCTTAATGTTCCAATCTCTTGGTGCCGACATAAAAAACATCGAAATAGTTAAAGGCTCAGAATTCCAACTAAAAAATGATTACATCTTAGACACCTTAAAATTATCAACCGTGACTTCCATCCATGATGCTACTAAAGCTGCGTCAGAAGTAGTCAAGTTTGGTGACAGCCCCAAGTTGAGCGGAATTATTTACCCGCTAATGCAGGCGTTGGATGAAGAATATTTACAAGCCGATGTCCAATACGGCGGTATTGATCAACGAAAAATCCTCATGTACGCTCGCGAATACCTACCTAAAGTAGGATACAAATCTCGCGTAGAAGTCATGACTCCTTTAATTCCAGGATTGATCGGCAAGAAAATGTCTGCTTCAGATCCTAAATCAAAAATAGATCTCTTAGACGATGAAAAAAGTGTGCAGGATAAAGTCAAAGGCGCTTACTGTGAAGAAGGAAAAGTAGAAGACAACGGAGTATTAGCTTTCTTGAAATTAGTGATCATGACTATTAAACAAGATAAGAAAGAAAAATTTGTCATTGAACGACCTGCGAAATTTGGAGGAAATATTTCCTTCGGCAATTACGAAGAGTTAGAAGCAGCTTTCATCAACAAGAAAATTCATCCTTTAGACTTGAAAAACGCTTTAGCCAGAGAGATAAATATACTTCTGGAACTGTTTAGGAAGAATAAAACGAAGTTGGACAAGATATCGACGGAAGCGTATGTTTAATACTTTCTCTTATTTCACAATCTTCCCGGTATGACTTTCCACCGCAGGTTTCTGTGGAGGAACAACTTTTCCATAGAATACTCTAATTGTATTCTCATCAATCTTCAAGACAGAAGGATCATAAACATCATTTCCTTGAAACACTGCTATCGGTTCACTAAATTCAAGTCCGTCAGATGATTCCAGATAATAAATTCCCTTAGGAAGAGCGGCAAATCGTTCATCTATGGATGCTGCAAAGAGCACATATTTATTGTCCATTTTAATCAGAGCAGGATCAACCAGATTTGGAACTCTCATTCCTGGTTCTTTTACAAATTTAAGACCGTCAGAAGATATAGCTGAACCAATTCCATGTTCTCTCTCTGCTGCCGTTACATAATACAATCTTACTCTTCCATCTGGAAGCATTATTGCATCCGGAACGGAAGCCCAATCATTGTCACCGCTGGTCTCAGAATCTATCCTCAACCCTTCTCTTTGAAAAGTTAATCCGTCTGAGGAGATTGCAGAATAAATTTTGTGGACAGACTGTCCAGGCCCAGGCATTAAACTATTAGCGCCTTTGTAATACATTCTTATTTTTTCATCAGGAAGATCTATGATGGTTGGATCGCAGACCTGCAATTCAAACCCCTTTCCGGGGGAGATTCTCACTCCTTGCTCTTTTGTGAAAGTCAGGCCATCGCTTGAGAGGGCAGACAATATTCCATTATCTTTACAGTAATACAAGCGAGATTCTCCACCACTTAATTTATGTATAAACGGAACAGAACCATCCACTACTCTTGAACCGTCGTCTTTCTCCCACGAAAATGTCACCATTTCTGCAACTGGTTCAGTCGGTATATCCCCCGTTTCCGGAATTAAATCCGTTGGCTCTTCGGGAACTGCTTCCGGTTCGGATTCTACATTGTTTTCATATATCTCTTCATCTTGTGTTACTTTTTCAGGAACGCTGCAGCCAATTAAAAATATCAAAAAGAGCATCACAAATATTTTAAGTCGTACAAAATATAATTTATCCCTATTTTCCACTATCTAACATTCACTTTCCCTTTAAAACTACCTGCGCATAATGCTTGAAATATTTCTCTATAACTCTTTTCACATCAGCAACAGTTACTTTCTTTATTTTACGCAAATAATTATTCATCTCTTCCGCACTCTTAATCTGCTCCCAGAATAACATTTGATCCGCTACTTTTTGGGTGTCTTCTATCTCCAGCAAATAATCCCCTTCGATGAAATCCTGCGATTCTTTGACTTCTTCTGCAGTAACCTTTCTTAAGCTCTGAATTTCTTCCAGCATCAAGTTCTTCACTAACTCAATATTTTTTTTATCGATAATTGCATATCCCGCGAAATACCCAAAACTGTTATCAGCTAGAACTTGTGTTCCCACATCGTAGCCTAGACCGCGTTTACTCCTGATTTCAGTAAACATTTTTCCACTCTGCCCTCTTCCTAAAATTCCATTAATTACATCTAAAGTGTAAGAATCGGGATGCGCGCGAGGCACGGTCTTGAAACCAAGAACTAAATGGGTATTGAAAATATTTTTCTTTACAAAAATAGTTTTATTTTTCTTCAGCGTCGGCTCAATGGGGAACTCTATTTTCTGCACTTTTCCCTTTTCAAATACAAATTTTTTTCCGATCTCTCTCTTCCAGTTTGGTACATCTCCTACAATGGAAACCACCATATTATTGGGCACATAATGTTTCTTAAAGAATGCTTTTACTTTTTCCCTGTTTAATCCTTTAATTACTTTTTCATCTCCATAAGTGGGATATTTACAAGGATGTTTTTCAAAAAGATTCTGCTGCAATAAGATCCACTGGTGAAATCTGGGTTCATCATAGATCATGGCGATTTCCTTTAATACTACGTTCTTTTCTTTTTTGATATCTTTCTCTTTCAGAAGAGGATGTTGTAAAATATCAGCCAAAACATCAACTGCTATGGAAAAATGCTTCTTCAGGACCTTGGCATAAAAACAAGTTTTTCCCGTTGAAGTGTATGCGTTGAAATCACCACCAATCCGTTCAATCTCATTAGAAATCTCTTTGTTAGTTGGCCTTTTAATAGTTCCTTCAAATAGAATATGTTCCAAGAAATGCGATATTCCGCGTTCATCGGCCTTCTCATCGCAACTACCGACGTTAATCATGACTTCTACCACGACAGAATTACCCTTCTTAGGATAATAAAGTACAGTTAGACCATTGGCTAGAACCACTTTTCTCATGGGAAGAATGTTATTTTTATGGTTTATAAGGGTTGCGGAGTTGAAAACCGGGGCTTAATACTTTATTGAAATTAACCAGGAAATGTTTAAATAAGTTTTATTCATTTCTTAAAAAAGATGAAAACCTACACCGGCGGATGCCACTGCGGAAAAGTTCGTTATGAAGTGATCATGGATTTAAAGGGCGGCATGGCCTGTAACTGTTCCCATTGTAATAAGAAAGGATTTATGCTTAGCTTCGTTCCTGAGAACCAATTCAAGCTGCTCTCTGGTGAGAAAGATCTGACTGAATATCGCTTCAATAAGAAAGTGATCCAGCATCTTTTTTGCAAGACTTGTGGGGTTCAGTCCTTTGGAAGAGGCAAAGGTCCAGACGGCTCTCCTGTTGCGATGATAAATCTGCGCTGCCTGGACAATGTGGATCTCAGCAAGCTTCCTACTACAGAATATAATGGGAAGGATATGTGAGTATGAATTCTAAGGCAAAAGGACTATCCATCGCCCGTGAAGACATATTGAATTGGTCAAAACACTTAGACTCAGAAAGAATATTAAACGGTTACCTGCCTGAAGATGCAGTACCGGTAACACCATCTGAATTAAAAAATGTCGTAGCCGAGAGGCTTCAGCACAAAGGTTTTATCATTGTTGATGTAAGTCATGATAAACTGTTTTCTACACTTGATCCACCGCACGCCCTTCTCGAGTTTGCTTCAACTATCGGATTAAGTAAGCCGTCTGTCCCTTCACAATATAGGGAAGGAGAAAAAAAACAATATTACTCTGCAGATATAAATCTCATCTCGCCGGTGGCCAACTCCAAGCACAGTACATTTGATAGCATTCAGCCACAAGGCATACACACCGACGAGACCCACGCGCCCATAAACACCATAAAAACATCTCTTTTGTATTGTAAAAATCCAGCCTCAAAAGGCGGCGAAAATAGGATATATGATATAGTTGGCGCAGTATATGATTTAGTTCAAGAAGACCTCGACGCTGCACTCTCACTGTTTCGTGAAGATGCTTTCACCAAATTTAGTCCCAACAAACCCATCTCCACCACAGGACCGGCGGTAGCTTTTGATACACGGGGACGTTTGGTGACTAGATATGCCCAGATATATTGTAAATGGCTTGATAATCAAACCGTTCAGAAAGCAGCTGAATTTTTGAAGAAACGTCTCAGTGAAGAAGCGCCCCCGTTCAGGCATATCGCACTTAAACTTACGGCCGGACAAATTTTGGTACTTGCCAACAATCAAACAGCTCACGACCGGACAGGATTTACTTTGGACAACCCACCGCGTGAGGTTTACCGCGCTTTGTTTGAAGATGAACCAGTGAAAAAACCTTAAGATTCTCTCATACTTCTGAATACTCTGTTCATATCCATGATCAGCCGTAGCTTCCCAAACCTTTTTTAACTTCTCCACTATTCTCGTGGCATGAAACTCAAACAATTCCAATCTCACTTACAAAAAGAAGGGATTGATTTAGTCTTTCTCATCCATCCTGATTCAAATATAATCTATTTCACTCAGATGAAACCTTCTTTTGCTTTTCTTCTCATCACTCCAGACACTGCCTCGCTCTATTTGTCAAAGTTGGATATGCCTCCATCAGTAAAAAATCTGTCCGTTATCTCTCTGCGAAAAGACTGGGAAAAGAAAGCCTCCGATCCAAAAGTGAAGAAAATAGGCATCAACAAGAGCAGCATCTCCTTAGCCTATGTAGAAAAATTACAAAAGATGTATCCTCATGCGAAATTAATCGACATCTCCTTAACCTTAAACGAATTACGGGCCCAAAAAACTCCAGATGAGATACAAAAAATCACCAAAGCCTGTTCAATAACTTCGCAAGCATTCAATTCACTCATTAACAAATTTTCTTCAAAGAAGTTTAAAACAGAACGTGATGTTGCTTTTTTCCTGGAAAAATTCATCCGCGAGCATGACGCAGAACTTGCTTTTCCTACCATCGTTGGATCAGGAAAAAATAGCGCTGTCCCCCACCATGTGACTGGTTCTTCCAAGCTCCAGAAAGGTTTCCTACAGCTGGATTTTGGCGCTTCTTACAAGAATTATTGTTCTGATATGTCTCGATCTTTATATATTGGGAAACCAACGGCTGCTGAAAAAGACCATTATAATTTATTACATACCGCTCAAACAGAACCAATAAAAGCAGTAACCTTAAACAAACCTTTTACTGAGCTTGATAAAATTTCTCGGAAACATTTGGGAAAATATTCTTCTTACTTTATCCATTCTCTCGGCCACGGCGTAGGTGTGGAAATCCATGAAGCCCCTTCTTTCTCAGAAGAAGCTAAGCAAACCATTAAGCAAAATCATATTTTTACCATCGAGCCAGGCATTTATTTCCCTGGTAAATATGGGATTAGGATCGAAGATACTTTATTGTTTGATGGCAAAGCCAAAATTTTGACTACCTCTCCTAAAGAGTTGGTGATCCTGAAATGATCCTTTTTGCACCACAAACCTTTTAAAAAATAAGTGGAATTAAGCGATATATTTATAAATAAAGTGATGGGGCTGTAGTGTAGCCTGGAAAGGGTTACCAGCGAAATCAATGATTTTGAGGTTGCTCTTGAGCAACTATCACTAATGGTTTGGGTGAGCTTCGGCGATGACCGGAAAATACAAAAAAACCATTGAACCCCGGTTCGAATCCGGGCAGCCCCACTCATATTAATCATGTCAACTACAAAAAGATTCGGAGCTCGGTACGGAGCAAGCTTAAAGAAGAAATTTGCTTTGATTGAAGTTCAACAACGGGCTAAGCATAAATGCCCTTCTTGCAATAAAATGAGCGTTAAACGCTTGGCTGCCGGTATTTGGCACTGCCTTAAATGCAAGATTAAATTTGCTGGAAAAGCATATACTGCTAATTAGGTGCTACAATGTATTACATCTGTTTCGACTGCGGAAAGAAAGTTGAGGACGAGTACACGAAAGTTAAAATACGCTGTCCTTACTGCGGTGGAAAAGTTCTCTACAAAGATCGAAGAACAGTAGTCAAAGTCAAAGCAAGATAAGTCTTGCTCTTTTCAAAATGAGCTCTCACATCCATCAGTTGCAGCTACTGCAGCAGAACTTGCAGAATATTCTTCTTCAGAAGCAACAGCTTCAAGCACAGCTAACCGAAATTGATTCGGCCTTGGGAAATCTGCAAGGCACTGAAAAAGTGTATAAAATTCTTGGCCACCTTATGATTTCTGCTTCTAAAGAAAATATTTCCCAAGAATTAGAAGAAAAAAAAGAAACATTTACCCTTCGTTTGAAAAACTTTATAACCCAAGAAGGGAAACTTAAGAAAGGTATGGAAGAATTACAAAAAGAAGTTATCAAAGAATTAGGTTCAAAGAAAAATGGATGAACAATTTCAAGAAGCTATTGCACAGTTGGAAGCGCTGAAAGAAGAATTTAATTCTAATAAAAGAGTGAAAGAAAAGTTAGGCATCGTTATTACTATTCTCACCAAAAATGCAGATTTAGCGGTGGAAAAAGCACTCATCGAACTAGAAGAATTAAATTCCCTTAATTTGCCTTCATACCATCGAACCCAGGTTTGGGATGTAGTCAGTTTGCTAGAGAGTTTAAAGAATTAAAAATTTCTAAATAGTGTTAGTAATTCAATCTTTCTTAACTTTTAATTTCGACTTCAAGAATAAAGTATTGGGAACATATAAGGTATCTCCATGTTCAGTTTTGATCTCTGTTTCTAAATAGCCGATTTTTTCAACTCTGCCGGCGATTTCACGTACTTCTACAGTTCTACCTACAGTAATCTTTTCATCTTTTTGCAACACCAGCCAGGCCACTAAATTAGGAATAACATCTTTCAATCCTACAATAAAAGTTAGGATCAGCAGCATTAACACTGCTCCTAAGATAAGATAAAGCACAATAGATCTAATTCCAAGATGATCTAAGAAAAAAACAATGAATACCAGATAAACAACATATGAGACAATCGCGCTAATCCATCTCTCTAAGTTGTAGGTTATTCCTACTTTACCCATGATATGATTTAGTTCAATTTCTTTCAGAATCTTGGACAATAATTTTTGGGCCAGTATTCCTAAACCAAACCCCACCAGTAAGATTATAACTCCCTCAACTATAAGGGAAATGTAAGATTTAGTAGTCGCAACCACGCCGGTAACTGTCTCATTAACCATATGCTTTAATCACCAGATTGGTTTATAAACATTGCGAATAAATAGGCTTAAAGATTGCCATGGTAGATTACAACAAGCAGATTAAGGAATTTGAAGATGAACTGAAGAAAACAAAATACAATAAAGCTACTCAGGGCCACGTTGGGATCGTCAAGGCCAAGATCGCTCAACTTAAAGAAAAGCAAGAATCGCGCGTTCAGAAAAAGACCGGAAGTTCTGAATATGGTTATTCTGTACGAAAATCTGGTGATGGAACGGTTCTTTTGTTAGGTTTTCCTTCCGCGGGGAAATCAACTCTGCTCAACAAACTTACTGGCGCTAAATCTGAAGTCGCAGCCTATGCTTTTACGACCTTGACGGTCATTCCCGGAATGATGGATTACAAGCAGGCAAAAATCCAAATTCTCGACGTCCCAGGAATTGTCAGCGGTGCAGCTTCAGGGAAAGGAAGAGGCAAAGAAGTCCTCAACGTCATCCTCAACGCTGATCTAGTATTGATGGTAGTCGATGTAACTCATCCAGAGCATTATCCTGCTATTTTGAAAGAAGTATGGGATTCTAACATCCGACTAAACAAAACTAAGCCGGAAGTATTCATCAAGAAGAAAGCCTATGGCGGTATTAATATCGGGAAGACCGTTCCTATTGAGATCGATGACGACACTATTAAAAAAATTATGCGTGAGTTTAAGATTGTAAGTGCTGACGTTTTGATTCGCAGCCTGGTGGATGTTGATGCTTTTATCGATGTCATTGAAGGCAATAAGAAATATGTGCCGGCCATCACTTGCGTGACAAAAATGGACCTTACTGACGCGGCAAAGGTAGACAGAGTAAAAAAAGAATTGAATGCGGACATCTGCATTTCTGCTGAGCAGGATCTTAACATTGGATTGTTGAAAGAACTGATCTTTGAGAAGATGGATTTCATGCGCGTATGCCTCAAAGAGCCAAAGAAAGATGCTGACACCGAAAAACCATTGATAATTAAGCGCAATTCAACTATAGAAGACGTTTGTAATAAATTACACAAAGATTTCGCCAAAAAATTCAAGTTTGCAAGAGTGTGGGGAAAATCAGCTAAATTTTCAGGCCAGAAATTATTCTTGAAACACGTCTTGCTAGACAAAGATATATTAGAGATTCATTTACGGTAATCATTTGCTAAATATTTTGATTAAGGTTTCTAATTCTTTCTCTCTCTCTTGGTGCTCTTTTCTCTTTTTTACAATTTTCTTAGTCCATACCGCACCAACAGTACCGAGAATCAAAGTAGCTGCTAGGAATATGTTGCCAGTGAAATCATTGTCACTGTGATATGCATGTAATGAGCCATACCCTCCCCCAGCAGCAAGTCCCAATGTTGCCACACTAAAGAACAAGGCGTTGTCTTGTTCTCGTATTGCCTGGCCTTCTAGATTTTGTTGCGTTTGTAATTTAGACCGAAAATTCCCTTTTTCCTTTCTTAAATCAAAATACGGATTTGCATCATTTCCGATTTTTTTATCGTAATAAATCCTCTTTAATGGATCATTAAGAATCTCATACGCCGCAGTTATTTCTCTGAATTTTCCTCCACTTCTATTATCTGCACTTATGTCAGGATGATATTGCAGCGCTAGCTTCTTATACGCTTGTCTTACTTCATCTTCTGAAGCATTTTTTCTAATTCCTAAGACCACATAATAATCTTCCATAGCTGATGTTTGGGAAGACCATTATAAATATCTTACCACTAAACTTTTATAAAAAACACATATTCTTCAGTATCTATGTGTGGCATCATAGGAATATTCAACAACCAGAACGCTTTCTCTAACATAAAAACAGCACTAGCCATCCTGCAAAATAGGGGGAAGGATGGTTTCGGCATAGCCAATGAACATGAGATTCAACATCATCATGACTTGAAGAAATTCTATCCTCTCAAAGACAAAAACATTCTCGGCCATGCTTTACATGCAGTTGTGGATCATATCTCTCAACCCATCAAGTTTAAAGGAACATTAGTTGCTAACTGTGAAATCTATAACTGGAAAAAACTGAATATTAAATACAAGTTCAATATCCAAAACGACGCCGAGCTCCTCTTAGCTTTCCTAAATAAATTTGGGGTAGAACAATTAGAGGAATTAGATGGCGTCTTTTCATTTGCCTATTGGAAAGAAAACACTCTTTACCTTGCTCGCGATATCCTCGGAGAAAAACCGTTATGGTATTCTTACACTACTAATACATTTGCCTTTGCTTCAGAAAAAAAAGCCTTAGAGAAGATTGGTTTGTTAGATATTCAGGAACTGAATCCTCGACAAATAATCAGATACGCTATAAGCAGAAATAAATTAGAATTTCTCAATCGCGATTTCTTTACTTATCTTCCTGAACACAAAGAATCATTCAAAGCGCTTAAAGAAAAAACCGCTGCCCTTCTTGACAAGGCCATTGAAAAACGAATTCCAGAAAAGAAATTTGGCTTGCTCTTCTCAGGAGGAATTGATTCTACTTACTTGGCAAAGTATTTCAAAGATCACGGACACAATTTTACCTGCTACACTGCGGTACTTGATATGGGATCAACAAATTCAGAAACTATTCCTTCAGATTTAGAAGCTGCTCAAAAAGTTGCCAAGGAGCTTGGTTTAAAATTGAAAATTAAAAAAATTAAACTGGAAGAGATTCCTCAATACTTGCAAAAAATAGTTCCTCTCATCGAAGATTCCAATGTCGTCAAAGTTGGCGTAGCTTTAACTTTCTACATCGCCTGTGAGATGGCTAAAGAAGATGGCTGTAAAGTCATTTTCTCAGGCTTAGGGAGCGAAGAAATATTTGCTGGATATGAACGGCACAAAAATTCTATCAATATCAATCAGGAATGCCTTTCTGGGTTACGAAAGATGTATGAGCGAGATTTATATCGTGATGATGTCCTTACTATGGACAACAGTATGGAGCTACGTCTCCCATTTTTAGATGTAGAATTAATCGATTATGCCCTTAAGATTCCGGAACAATACAAGATCAAAGGAGAAATAACCAAATATATTCTGCGCGAAATTGCTCTAGACAAAGGAATCCAGGAAGAATATGCCTTCCGAAAAAAAACTGCCGCTCAATACGGTTCTAAATTTGATTATGCTTTGGGCAAATTAGCGAAGCAAAATAAATTCTCCTCTAAATCCGCCTACCTCAAAACTTTTTATCCCACCCATAATGTGAAATTAGGGGTTCTCTTTTCTGGTGGGAAAGACTCTGCTGTCGCAGCCTACACCATGAAGCAGCAAAATTATGATTTAACTTGCTTGATCCACATCAAATCAGAAAACCTAGATTCATATATGTTCCAGACTGCTGGTACGGAGTTAGTTGAGATGCAGGCGGAAGCGATGAATTTACCGATTATTATCCAAAAAACTAAAGGAGAAAAAGAATCCGAACTACAGGATTTAGAAAAAGCATTTGTGGAAGCCAAGAAGAAATATCAAATAGAAGGAATTGTTTCAGGCGCATTATTCTCTACCTATCAACGGGATAGGATCGAAAAAATCTGTGATAAGTTAGGGTTAAAAATATTCTCCCCTTTGTGGCATAAGCCGCAGGACAAGCATCTGCAGGATTTACTGGCCCATAATTTTGAAATCGTACTAACCGCAGTGGCA
>Ga0209542_10009551_pt1 | contig 17768 bp, 22 predicted proteins | sample RifCSPhighO2_01_FD_184028 | JGI IMG/M metagenome (GOLD analysis project Ga0209542, IMG submission 184028) | Soil microbial communities from Rifle, Colorado - Rifle CSP2_plank highO2_0.1 (SPAdes) (version 2) | ecosystem: Environmental > Terrestrial > Deep subsurface > Rock core/Sediment ...
ACAAAATTAAAGAACTTAGAGATAGAGGAGCCAGAATTGATGGATATGGTGTTGGAACAGAAATGATAACTGGAAAACCAATTGCTGCGATACCAGGGGTTTACAAATTAGTTGAGGATGAAGATGGCCCTAAGATAAAACTCTCTTCTGGGAAAAAAAGTCATCCTGGAAAAAAACAAGTCTATAGGATTGAGAAGGAAGGAAGATATTTGAATGATGTTCTTGCACTTGAAAGAGAGGAAATTGAGGGAAGCCCTTTGCTTGAAAGCGTTGTTAGAAATGGTGAAAGGATTATGCCAAGGAGAGGCTTAAATGAGATAAGAGAATATTGCCTTAGAGAAGTTTCAAAATTGCCAGAACACGCGCTTGGGGTTTATGTAGAAAAACCGTATGAGATAAATGAATCAGAAGGATTAAAGAACCTAGTTTCAAGACTAACTAAACACTACGAGGTAGGAAAATGAAAAAGGCTAAATTAGTGAGTGTTGGAGATGTGATCAAAAGTGAGAAATTCGCATACGGAACATATGAGCATGAAATAAAGAAAAAAAGAGATGGAACCTCTAGACTGGCTTTGGATAAAAAGCTCATAAAAGTTGATGGTGGGACAAAGTCATCTTTAGTTGGTTTTGTTAGAGAATATAAAAGAAGCGGTGAGTCTGTCAGTGAGGAATGCGACGTTGGAGCCTATAATTCTGGTAGAGGAAATGCATATTTTGTAGTTGAAGCGGCGAGATATCAAGGCGGAGGAAGTGGGGGTGGAGTGAATGATGTTTATCCAGATGGATGGCATGTAGAGGCAAGAAGACTAAATACATCCCAAAAATACGATCCAAATGGGGAGGTAATAAGCTTTTATCAGACAGGCTTTTTTAACTACATGGTCAAAGATCCAGAAATTGTTGAGAAAATGAAAATTAATTTTGTTCGGGGGAAAAGAAAATGAAAAAAACAGTATATGTTGGAGTGAACATTGACTGGAGTAAGTCTTTTGTTGATAAGAATGGAGGATTTTATGCCGGAACGTCTCAGGCAGCCAAAGAACTCACAGCAAGACTCATGCCGTATATGGATATTGTCGTTAATACAACCGATTTTCATTCTATAAAAAGCCACGAATTTGCAATAAATGGCGGAATGTGGCCTTTGCATAATGTTGCCGAATATAAGACGATTAATGTTGAAGATTACGGATTAAAACCCGGGACTTCAATAAGTCCTAGACAAACAAAGACTATAGAAGCAGCCATAGATAAAAAAAGAACTGGCGTAGTGGTACCAAGGCATGTTTATTTCCAAGATGGAGTTTACCAAAACATAACTCCTGAAATGGTCGAGGATGCTTTTGAAGAGAGAATAATAACTCCTGAAGAATTTATGAAAGAAAATTTCAGCTATATCATTGCCCCTAAGACTCATTTCGATGCCACAACAGTTGTAAGTGAACATAATATGCCTGCAGATGATATAACTGGGGTTCCAAGGAGCGAATATACTGTATTCGATCTAATTGAAGAGAAATTCCCTAAGAGTGAATATGAAGTTGTTTATGTGAACACGGGAGTTGTGGATAATATATGCAGGCATTATACTTCTACAGGAGAAAAACAAAGGTTTGGAAGAAGAGTTGTGAATGTTATAGGCGCTACAACAGAACTTTACGGAATTGGTCTCGGGTTTGAGGATAAGCATCAGGTAAAGGATGCCTGTCAAAGGATTCAAACAGACATAGGTATTGAACATAAAACCTTAGAGGACATGATAAAAGAAATAAACCTTTTAAAAAAAGGTTTCCAAAAACGAGAGGAACAATAAAATGAACGCCGAAACACGGAGATTAAGAGAAGGCTTAGATAAAGCGAAAAGAGACTATGAAGAGTCTCAGAGAAAGTTAAACGACTATGTCTCTTCATGCCCGCATAAGTTTGGAGAGGTTGAATATGCTCCAATATACCAAAAAGGTTACGAAATTCCTGGAGATAAACCAGGAACAATGGGAAGTGATTGGAGAGGACCTATGTGGGTGTCTCCGGAAACAACACCAAGGTGGAGAAAAGAATGTAATTTATGCGGGCTGGTTAAAGAAACAACTCAAACTCAAGATAAAGTGGAGAAAATACCAAAATGGTGAATACTGTTTATCAAGATATGAAAAGAATTGAAAGAGACATTTCACCAGATCAAAAGATAGATTTCTATGCAAATAGAGATAAAATAGAAAGAATACTTCAATTGAGGAATGAGAAAAATGTTCTTATTCTTGGGCATAATTACATGCACCCTTTAGTCTATCAGCTCTCTGATCATTCTTCCAGGGGAGACTCGCTTGCATTGAGCAAATATGCCTCGCAAACTGACAAGCCTATTATCTTATTTGACGGGGTAAGGTTTATGGCCGAGACTGCTAAGATTCTTAATCCCTCTAAAAAAGTTCTTATTGCTGACTTAAGCGCTGGATGCAGTCTTGCAGATCCGTTCACAGGAGAAGATGTTCTAGACTACAAAAAGAGGTTTCCCGGGATTCCAACAGTCACGTACATAAACAGCTATGCTGAGGTTAAGGCCGAAGTTGATTAAGACTGCACATCTGCAAACGGCCCTGATGTAGTAAAGCACGCGGCTAAAGAATATGGAACTGACAAAGTCATTTTTCTTCCTGATTCATTAATGGGAGAAAACATTCAAAATGAATTCGATAGAGATGGAATAAAAATAGACGTAATTTATCCCGGGAAGTTCGATGAAAAAAGAGGCACTTGTGAAGTCCACGATAAATTTACACCAGAAATTCTTAAAACTATAAGAGTCCAATACCAGATACCTAAAGGTGGAGATAAAAGAGCTATACTTGTCCATTGGGAATGCTCTCCGGAAGTTTTGAAGGAAGCTGATTTTTACGGCAGCACTTCTGGAATGGGAAGATACATAAGAGATCATCCTGATCTTGAAAGAGTCTGGCTTGGGACTGAATGTGAGATGTCTGCAAATCTCGCTGCTGAATTTCCGTATGTAGAATTTGTAAAATCTTGCGCGGTATTTTGCCAACATATGAGGAAAATAACACTTGACAAAATTTTGTACAGCCTCGAAAATGACGTTTATGAAGTAAATGTTGACCTCGAAATAGCTTCAAGAGCGAGAAAATCTATTGAAAGAATGATGGAGGTTGAGAGATGAACAAGAATAATTATTCCGGAGCTTTGATAGGTTGTGCAAGCGGAGATACGCTTGGAATGCCTATTGAGACCTGGCCTAGAGAAAGAATCATGAGATATTTTGGAAGGATAAGCGAACCTGTTGATCCAATAATTCTAAAAGATAAAAAAGGAGAGATAATAAGAGAAGATGAATTTGGAAAAGTTAAGTATTTTTTTAAAGACTTAAAAAAAGGGGATGTAACTGACGACACCATACTTTCTGCAGCATTGGCAGAGTCAATAGTTTTCATGAGGGGACTTGATTTAAATGACATAGCGATAAGGCAGCTTAAAGCTTATGAATCTAGAAGAAACTCTGAAGGAAAAGTTTCTGGAGGTTTTGGAAAAACAACAACTGAGGCTTTCAAAAGACTAAGTGAGGGAGTTTCACCTACAAAATCAGGAGTTATTGGTGGCCCTGGAAACGCTCCGGGAATGAAAATGGGAGCAGTTGGAATGTATATGCACACGTTTGGAGACTATGATAATGGATTGGAAATGGCTGAAAAAATAGGGAAAATAACTCACCTCGACCCGAGGTCTCTAGTAAGTGGAGTAGTTCAGGCCCATTCTGTTTATTCTCTCTTGAATGGTCTTAGAAGGGACGAATTTGTAGATAGCATTGTTAGTGTTTGCAGAGAATACGAAAAGCCGCTTGATGAAAGATTTACTTGGCATAAATCAGGAAACATGCTTTCAAGACTTGAGTGGATATCTAATAATAGGAACACTTCTCCAGAGAGTGCATTCGATAAGCTTGGAGCGTCAAGTGCTGTCTACCAATCATATCCGTTTGCTTTGTTTATGTTCCAAAAATATTGGGATATGCCTGTTTCAGGACTATTGGAGACTATAAACTATGGGGGAGATTGTGACACTACAGGAGCTATTTACGGAACTTTAGCCGGAGCAAAGAATGGAATAAACCTTTTCCCTAAAAAATGGATTGATACAATAAAAGTTTCAAAAGATCTAATTAAACTTGGAGGGGAAATATATTCTCTTAGAAAATGAAACTTTCATTAATACAAATGAGTCCTGCAACAGGAGATTTGGAGGGAAATGCTGAGAAAATAATTTCAGAAATAAAAAACGCAAAGAAACAAGGAGAGACCTTGTTATTTTTCCTGAAATGGCTCTAACTGGATATTGTATATCAGACTTGATAGAGAATGATTATTTTGTTGAGAAGAACGAAGAGTTTCTTGATGAAATTGCTAAAGAAACAAATGGAATTTCGGCAATCGTTGGATTTATAGATTACGAAAGAGGTAAAGTTAATGAAGATGGGAGGGTTAGAAAATACAATGCTGCTGCACTACTCTCTGAAGGAAAAATATTGGGAATTGCGCATAAAACTCTTCTCCCAAGCTATAGGTATTTTGATGACAAAAGATATTTTACAGAAGGAAAAGAAAGAAAAGTTTTCCGGGTTAAAGGAATGGATATTGGGATCTCTATTTGTGAAGACATGTGGGACAAGGATTACGACATTAAACCTATAAAAGAGCTGGCTGAAAAAGGAGCTGAAATAATTGTCAATATAAATGCCTCTCCTTATTATTATGGAAAATTCAATGAAAGAGAAGAAACAATAAAGAGGCACATAAAGGAAACCGGATTGCCATTCATTTATGTGAATGCTGTTGGTGCTTCTGACAACGGAAAAAACATAATAACGTTTGATGGAGAAAGTTTGGTTTATGACAAACTAGGGAATTTAATAGCTTTAGGAAATCAGTTTAAGGAAGAGTCCATTATCGTTAATCTTAATAATGCAAGAACTATTGAGAGAATAAATTCTAGAGAAGAAAAGGAAATTTACGAGGGCTTAATCATGAGCTTGAGGGATTATTCTAATCAAGTTGGATTTACGAAGGCAATAGTGCCTGTTTCAGGGGGAGTTGACTCTGCTTTAGGAATTGCAATAGCTGTTGAAGCTTTTGGAAAGGAAAATGTTACCGCTTTCAACCTTCCTTCAAGATTCAATACAGAGATAACTAAGGGAATTGCTGCTGAGTTATGTAGAAATCTTGGAGTAGAATATAAAATAATTCCAATTCAGGAAATTGATAATACAATAAGGGAAGTTTTTAGCGAAAATGTCCATGAAATAAAAAATAAAATTGCTAAGGAAAACATACAGGCGAGAGTTAGGGGGATTTTAATGATGCTTGAGTCAAATGACACAGGCACATTGTTGATTTCTAACGGAAACAAAACAGAAATAGCCTTAGGATATTCTACATTGTACGGAGACATGTGTGGGGGAATATCTGTTATTGGAGATTTATCAAAGACTGATGTGTACAAAGTTTCAAAATATGTAAATGAAAGATATGGCAAGGAAATAATCCCAAGAGAAGTATTTGAGATAAAACCTTCGGCAGAGTTGAGCGAAGGGCAATTCGATCCGTTTGACTATGAGGTAGTCTCTCCTTTAGTCGACTTAATGGTTGAAGAAAGGGAAAGCCCTAAGGAGATTATTGATAAATTTAAGAATAAAAAATTAGGTGTGGGATTCACCGACAAGGTGTATATGAAATATTCTCTAGAGAGTTTTGAGGGTCTTGTTTTTGATACTTATAAGCTTTTGAGGAAGTCTGTGTATAAGAGACTCCAAGGCCCACCAATAATAACAGTAACTAAGAGGGCTTTCGGATTTGATCTTAGAGAAACAATGATAAACAAATGGGAGGGAAGATGAACCTTTTAAAAAAAGGTTCTCAAAAACAGACAAAATGAAATTCAAAACATTCAGCATAGTGACAGGGAGTGAAGTATGTGATGCTCAGTGCCCGTTCTGTGTTTCTAAGATGACTCCTGAAAATGGATTAGGAATGAAAGAGCCTGAAGTTAACTGGAGGAACTTTAAAGTTGCAGCGATGCTTGCAAGACAAAGTGGGATTGATACTGCAATGATTACTGGCAAAGGAGAACCAACGCTATTTCCCCATCAGATAAGCAAATACCTTGATGCCCTAAAAGGATTCGGTTTTCCTTTTATTGAACTTCAGACAAACGGAATTAGAATCGCTGAAAAAAGGGAAAAGTACGATCCTTTTGTTAGGGAATGGTATGATAAAGGACTTACAATACCTTCGATATCTATTGTCCACTATGATCCTGAAAAAAACAGACAGATTTATGTCCCGAATAAAGAGAAATACATAGATCTTCCTAAGCTGATAGATTATTTCCACAATGTTGGACTAAGTGTAAGGTTAGCGTGTGTCGCGGTTGATGGATATATAGATGGGGCAGGCAAGCTCGAAAAGCTTATAGAATTCTCAAAGATAAATAAAGTTGAACAGTTGACGGTAAGGCCGGTAAATAAGCCAGAGGAGACGAGAAATGAGGGAGTTTATGCCTGGACAAAAGAACATCATTTAAAACCGGTCCAGCTTGAAGAAATAAAAAGATATCTAGATCATAACGGAAGCATTTTATTAGAATTACCGCATGGAGGAAGTGTTTATGATGTTAATGGACAAAATGTCTGTCTTGGCAATTCTCTAACTAGAAATCCTGATCCAGAAAATATAAGGCAACTAATATTCTTTCCAGATGGACACATAAGATATGACTGGGAAAAGGAAGGAGCAATATTACTATGATAAATAAAAAAATGATGGGTAAAAATCAATCAAGATTCAAGGCAATGAAGGCAGTGTATACTTATTTCTTTCCAGAAGTAAGAGACCTAATCCACTCGACAGATGGGCTAGATTCAAGATTATTCTTGACTTCAACCACAAGATCTCGAGCACAAAGCATTGTTGATTCTATGAATTTCCAAAAAAGGCTTGTTGTTCCTAAAACTTCAAGCGGAAGAGTTGATTTAGATTCTATTCATGAGCCGGCCATAGAAAGAATACTTGAAATATATGAAAAAACAGTTCCAGGAATATCCGAATTTCCTTATAGATACTTTACTTCTGGATCGAGTGAAGGGGTATTCCATGTGATGTCTGAACTAAAGGCTAATGGTACTAATAAGATATATACGTTTGGAGGAGAGTATGAAGGGTACAAAGAATACGGAAAAACTCTTGACTTACTTACTGAAGAGGTTGATTTTTCATCTGAAAGCAAAAATATGAAGACTGGTAAGTGGTTTATTTCTAATCCATCAGCAAGAGATGGAAACATAATAAACAATGAGAGAATAAATGAGATTTGTGAAGAGGGAAATACCCTTTACCTTGATCTGGCTTATGTTGGATCAACTAAGAGACATAAATTCGATGTAAGCCATGAAAACATAAAAGCGGTTTTCCTTTCATTCAGCAAGCCCTATGGAATATTTAGATTTAGAACAGGTTTTACATTATCAAGAAATCCTGTAGATTCATTATATGCCAATAAATGGTTTAAGGACGTGTCAAGAGTATTGGCTGCAGTGAAGATTGCGGAGGAGATAGGGCCACAAAAGCTTCACAATATTTATGGAGGAAGGCAAAAAAAGATAGTAAATAAAATAAATAAAGAACACGGGCTAAATATGAAGCCTAGCGACGCTCTTCTGCTTGGAAACATCTCTAGAAAAGACAGTAAAAGTCTTCCTGATGAACAAAAAAATCTAATAACTGATTTTGAAAGGGACGGTTCTTATCGATTTTGCCTGACGCCTTATTATGAAGAATTTGAAAGAGGTGATAAAAATGAAAGATAAAACAAAAAAAGAGATAGAACAAAGATTGAAGGTTGGTCTTTTTGGTGGAAGTTTCAATCCAGTTCAAAGAGGACACATGAAGATAGCAGAAGAAGTTCTTAAAGAAAGAATTGTCGATGAGGTATGGTTTATTCCGTGCGGGAATCATGCATTTGGAAAGAAACTTGCTTCTGTTGAAAATAGGATAAATATGCTAAAGCTTGCAATTAAGAGTAATAAAAAGATGAAGATAATTGACTTTGAGATAAAAAGGAAAGAAAAAAGTTACACCTATGAAACTCTAAAGTACCTTAAGCAAAATTATCCCCATGAATTCTATTTTATAATCGGATCGGATATAGTAAAAGACTTTGGCAAATGGCATGCTCTTGATTACATAAAGAAAAACGTTGAGTTTATAGTCGCCATGAGGCCGGGATATAAAATTTCTGGTAAACTCTCATTTAAAGTAAAGAATATATTAGCACTGAACGAAAATTGCTCTTCAACAGATGTAAGAAACCTTGTTTCAAGCGGAAAGTCAATATCAGAGTTTGTTACAAAAGAAGTTGAAGAATATATCTTAAAGGAGGGACTCTACAATGGCTGATCATTATAGTAATCCGGCATCAACAATTGACTTGATTGTACCTTATCAGGAAGGAATAGTGTATGTGTTAAGGAAGCACGAACCTTTCAAGGGATATTGGGCATTGCCCGGAGGTTTCTTGGAAATGGGAAAGGAAACTCTTGAAGAGGGTGGAGTAAGAGAGTTATATGAAGAAACTAACCTCGTTGCTAAAACCCGAGATTTGAAGCTATACGGAGTATATTCAGACCCGAAGAGAGATCCAAGAGGACATGTTATTGCCCACGCTTACGAAGTTGGGAAATATAAAGGAACTTTGAAAGCTAAAGATGATGCTGCAGATGTAAGAGTATTTAAGGAGATTCCTGAGAAATTGGCCTTTGATCACATAAAAATCCTTGAAGATTATTTTAAAAAGAAAAGATTGAGGGTGTTAATATGACCACTAAATCAGAGAAATACACCTTTTTTTGGGATGGAGTATTTTCACAATGGTATCCAAGTTTCTTTAAACTAGAAGATAGGAGATTTAATTGCGCAGAACAATATATGATGTATCAAAAGGCAATAACATTCGGAGATAAAGATAGTTCAGATAGAATAATGGACTGCGCGAACCCAAGCATTCAAAAAAAGATGGGAAAATTAGTCAAGGGTTATGATGAAGAGGTATGGAAAGGAATAAGAGAGGAAATTGTTTACACAGGAAACTATGAGAAATTCAGGCAAAATCTTAAGTTATATGAAGAACTTAAGGCCACTAAAGGAACTGTATTAGTTGAAGCAAGTCCGTATGATTTGATATGGGGAGTTGGATTGGCTGAAGATGATCCGAGAATTCTAAATAGAAGAAATTGGAGAGGTCAGAATTTACTCGGAAAGATACTCACAAAGTTAAGGGAGGATACGGAAAATGGTTTCAATTAGAGAATACCTTCGTGAGTGGACAACATTCGAGAGAGTGTGGTTATTTTCATTTACGGCAATTAATATATACTTATTTTTCGCATGGGGAGACACATGGATAGGACTTACGGCATCAATTAGCGGAATGCTTTGTGTTGTGCTGACGGCAAAGGGAAAAATAAGCAGCTTCTATTGGGGCTTAATCAATATCTTTGCCTACTCCTATGTTGCCTGGCAAAGCAAGTATTATGGTGATGTAGGATTGAATATGCTTTATTTCTTACCTATGGCTTTTGTAGGAATTTATTTTTGGAAGAAAAATTACAAAAAAATAAACATATGTGAGAGAGTTATTGTACGAAGCATGACATGGAAGCAAAAAGCATGGGTACTCGTTGCTTCTCTAGTGGCGTTGTACATACTTGGAATGCTTCTTAGAGCCGTAAGCGGAACACTACCATTTATTGACTCCACTACAACAATATTCTCAATAGTTGCCACGATCCTCTTAACAAAAAGGTATTCAGATCAGTGGTTTTATTGGATTATGGTTGACATATGGTCTATAGTAATGTGGTTATACATATTCATGAGAGATGGAAACCAAGTAAGCATGCTTGTGATGTGGAGTGCGTTCTTAGTCAATGCAGTGTATGGATATTATAACTGGAGAAAAATGGAAAAAGCTCAGAAGGGGGTAGGCAAGTAAACAAAGAATAAAATGGGAGAAAAAAGCAAAAAACAGACTGTTGGTTTTCTAGGAGGAAAATTTTTACCTTTCCATCTCGGACATGTGTATTTTATAGTGGCTGCATCAAACATGGTTGACGAACTATATGTTATTCTCTCATCTTCAAAAAACAGAGACAAACAACTATGTGAGAGAGAGGGGATAAAATATATTTCTGATGAGATAAGGTTCTCATGGATTGGAGAGGCGGTAAATAATCTAAATAATATTAAGTTGATTAGGATAGAAGATGATCAGTGGGATGAGAATTATGACTGGGATAGTGGGGCTGACATGATAAAGAAAGCCATAGGAAAGCCTATTGATTTTGTCTTTAGCTCTGAAACTACGTATAATGAGCATTTCAAGAGAAATTATCCGAATGCCAAACATGTAATAATAGATGCTGGAAGAAATGTGGTTAGTATTTCTGGTACTAATTTAAGAAAGAACCTTTACACGCATTGGGACAAGCTTCCAGAATATGTAAGGAAAAATTTTGTGAAAAAAGTAGTTATTGTAGGAACAGAAAGCTCTGGAAAAAGCACACTTGCAAAAAAACTGGCCAAATTGTATAATACTAATTTCGTTGAAGAAGTTGGGAGAAAGTATTGTGATAAATATTCTAATCATCTTACAAAAGAAATGTTCAACCTAATAGCCATGGAACATTTTATGGAACAAGAAGAAAAGGCCACCAATAGTGATAAAGTTTTATTTGTGGATACAGAAGCAGTTGTAACTCAATTCTACTTAAACAAATATTTTCCAGGAGAAAAATTTCCACTAATTGAAGAGATAATAAAAATTCAAAATTATGACTTAGTTTTGTATTTAGAACCAGATATAGAGTGGGTTGATGATGGATTGAGATTTGAAAGAGAAGCTGAGATAAGAAGACAAAATAACGAAGAAATGAAGAAAATGTTCTCTGAAAGAGGAATCAATTTTGTAAGCATAAGCGGAGACTATGCTGAAAGATTCAACAAGGCAAGAAAACTTGTTGATGGACTTTTTTTAAAACACGTTGATGGAAATGGGGGAGAAAATGTTCAATAAAATTACCTTCATTAGCAAAGATGGGATTTCGTTGGATGGGGATGTTAAAGATAAGATTATGAGTCTATTTGGCGATAAAGATATTGGTTTTGTTTCATTCAAGGATGTGACTAAAGAGGTACTTAGAAATGCTGATCTTGTGATTACATTCGGTGGAGATGGGACATTTGTAAGGGCTGGGAATTTAATAGAAAACGCGCATATTATTGGAATTAACTCAAGCCCACAAACAAGTGAGGGAGCCCTCACTGAAATTAATATTAATGAGCTTCACTTACTGGATGAAATAATAAAAGGAAATTATAAGGTCGAAGACATACACCGGGCTAAGGTTAAGCTTAACGGCAAAATTCTTGACGAAAATGCTGTGAATGAAGTGTATATCGGAGCAAATAGTCACTTTCATAGTGCTAGATATGTAATAAAGCATAATGGAGAAGAGGAGGAGCATAGGAGTTCAGGAGTTATAGTAACAACTGGGGCTGGATCAAAGGCATGGTTTAAATCGGCTGGTGGAGAACCTTTTGGACCTAATGAAAGAAAACTGAGTTACGTTGTTAGGGAGCCTTACATTGGAGAAAGAGTCTTTAAATCAAAGAAGATAAAGGGTGAAATTTTGGAAGGAGAAAAAATAATATTCGAATCTCGGAGAGACTTCGGAGGAGTTATTGTAATAAACGAGGCAATATATGATTTTAATACTGGAGACGTTGCCGAGATAGAACTTTCTGACAAGCCTTTGAAGGTAATAAAATTGAAGAATAATCAATAAGATGATAGACAATAGATTTGAAATAAATTTAAGAGTGGGGGTTGTTGGCTATTGCCCTCCTTCCATATTTGACGAAGGGAAGGCCTTGGATTATATTAAAGGGGCTTATAATCAAATAAGAAAAGATTTCCCGTATAGAGGAATTACAATTGTTGCAGGAGTCACAAACGTTGGGGTTTTAAAGTTGGCTTATGAAGAGGCAAAGAGAAGGGGTTGGAGAACTGCAGGGGTAGGAAGTAAAAAGGCTTATGGTTTTGAGTGGTTTCCCGTAGATGAGAAGCCAATAATAGTTGGAGAAGATTGGGGGGACGAAAGTGAAACCTTTCTAAGCATGATAGATGCTTTAGTCAGAATTGGAGGAGACAAACAATCTAAAGAGGAAACTGATGTAATGAAAAAAATAGGGGCGTATGTTTTAGAGTATGATTTGCCTTTATTGGATTAAACGGAAATGATAAATGAAATACATTCAATGTCCAGAAATTTACACGGGTAAGGAAAAATCCATATTCATAGCAGGTGGAATAACAAACTGTCCAGATTGGCAAGCAAAGCTTGTGGAATTACTCAAGGATGAAAAAATAGTATTGATTAATCCTAGAAGAGATGACTTTGATGCTAGTAAATCTTCAATTGATGAAGAGCAAATTAGTTGGGAATTTGATCATATTGAAAAGGCTGATGCAGTTTCTTTTTGGTTTCCTAAAGAGACTCTTTGTCCGATAACGCTTTACGAGTTGGGAAAAGAGATTTCGTCCGGAAAGCAAATATTTATTGGAATTCACCCAGAATACAAAAGAAAGAAGGATGTTGAGATACAGTCGAAGCTTGCAAATTCAAAAGTAAAGATTGTTTATTCTCTAAAAGATCTAGGCAAAGAGGTAAAAAGCTGGGCAAGAAAGTGAAAAATAGTTAGACGATTTTTGGCTTCTCGCCTGCAAGAATCATATTTGTGTCAGGATAATCAAAGGAGGTGAGGTTTTTTCCTTCCATGACGTATAATTTGGCATGTCCCTTATACATCTTCTCAATTATATAATTGCTTCTGAAGGGTTTTGATCCGTGAACTATTTTGAATCCTGCCTTTACTAGGTGTTTCTTCCAATCATCAAAACTCCAGAACCCAAACTCCTCATGCATTTCGCTCTTCCAATTTTCTATATAATGCATCTTGCTCATGAACTCATACGCATCCCTTAGGGAAAGTTGAATTAGAGTCTTTTCGTCGATATCAACTTCTTTAAACTTTATTTTTCTTGGGAGGAAATCTTTTGCAAATAAGAAAAATTTGGCGTGTGTTGAAAGATTTTTTAATAGTGGTTTAGCCTTACCATTAAATTTCCCTTTGCTTTTTCCATTGGTTTTATTTAGCTCCATAAAAACTTGACTATTTCCGTTTTCTGGGCCCACAACATCTCTTATCACTATCCTTCCCCCTGGAACAAGTTGATTAAATGTATTGTCAAGAAGATTAACCAACGCCTTCCTGTTAATGTAAGAATAAATCTCGTGAAGAATAGATGAATAGATGAAAGTGTTTATGGTGTTATTCTTAAATGTCTGATCAAGAATATTCTTTCTGTAGAAAAAAACGAATGGGTTTGGATACTCTTGAAGTTTGCATAATTCGTATAATTTTCTAGTTGCTTCTATGCCGATTATGTCAGATTCCTTGAAATGTTTTGAAAGATGCCATGCAAGTGTTCCAGCCCCACAACCCGCATCAACTATCTTCCCTTCAATAACAAATGGCTGGATATCATTAAACTTAAACTCTATGTTTTTGTCCATTGCCTTTGAATAAACGTTATAATCTCGGGTTTCTGTAATGTCGGCATCATCATTAAGGAGAGAATCTTTGAACAACTCAATTATTAAATCACCAAGGTTGTATTCATTGAATACGTCTTGAGTTGCCTGCGATGAGTATTGCTTCCAACTCGATTCCTCTTTCCAATTTCTTCCTGATTCGGAAAGAAGTTCAATCACTTTATAAGGCCTTAGAGTAGAGTATTTCTCTTTTTTTCCGTCAATCAGCTCTAGAGGCAAAATAGTAAATTTTAGTTTAGAAAATAAAATAGATATTTCTGGAGTAGAACAGGCTACAAAGGTATTTGATGAGTTTAGTTTTTCTCCTCCTTGAAATTCTAGCTGATGTAAAATATACTTTGCAAATTTGTCTGTTTGCCTTACATCGGGAATGGGATATATCTTTATTTCACAGCCAATATTTCTCGAGAATTTTTCAATTGCCAAAACCCTAAGATAAAGAGGTATTGGGTTTCTTCTTGTGTTTGAATGGTCAGAGGAAGTGACAGCAAACACTATTCTATCTATTTTCTTGCCATTAAACCCTTTATCAACAAGCTCTTTAAGATAGTTAAATTGGAATTTTGTGAGAAGATGGTGCCTGCCTGGAAATAAGATTGTAAGCATGCACTGAGTAAGAAAGGAATATTTAAAAATGCACCCATGAATGATCACTAATGAGAGAAAAGATTAAACTTAGCACAACCTCAAAAGATGATTATGAACGTGTGTGCAAATCATTGAACAAAAAACTCAGTTCATTGCCTTACTTGAAGCATAGCTTTGAACTCGATCCCATATTTTTTAACCTACGCGGGAATTACGAGGTTAATTTAAGGCCAAAGGCGAGTCCTCTAGTGCCAGACAATAGTCTAGACATCGATTGGAATGCAGTAGTATTTGACATAGAAGTTAAAGAAGATGACAGAAAAGAACTTGCAAATTTAATAAAAACAAAAAAACTGAATAAAAAGACAATAAACTCTTTTCTAGACTATTATGCTTACGTTTATGAAAAGCCTCCGACATCATTGGAAGAAGTTTTTAATAGATACGAGAGTGATGAGGCTCTTACGGAGCATGTTCTAGGAATATATTATGATACTAGATATAATAGAGACGACAACTCATTATCAACCCATGATATTTACAGCGGAAGGTTTAGCGGGAAGGGGTTAATGTCCGGATTTTTTAGAACTATCGGAGAAGTGATTGATTTTGGTGATTTGAATTGCATTTCCTTTAGGGGGATAGTTGAAAAAAGTACATGTTTAATGTTCAATAACCTGAGGGAAAAAATCACGGATGATGAGCATCTATGCGAGATGCTAAAGATAAAACACGTTAAAAGTCCATTTATGGGATTGCTTAATAACGTGGGATTTAAAGAAATTGAGGTAGTTACTTCATATGGATACATTTTTGAGATTAGAGGGAAAAGAAATGACGATTTGATTTTCAAACTTAGAGAATCTAAAGAATAAAAAGGCTTTTATATCTTATTGTGCTAATAACACTATGAAAGAGCTGAAGAATAGATACGAAAAACCTTCTGTGACTGCCGACATAGTCATATTCACAATAAAAGACAGGGACTTAAAAGTTCTTCTTGTTAAGAGAAATCTCGTCCCATTCAAAGACAGGTGGGCATTACCAGGAGGGTTTGTAAGAATAAATGAATCACTTGAAGACGCTGCAAAAAGGGAATTGGAGGAAGAGACTGGAGTGAAAGATGTGTATCTCGAGCAGTTGTATACTTTTGGAGATCCTAAAAGAGACCCAAGAGGAAGAGTGATTACTGTTTCATACATGGCCCTTGTTAATTCTGAGAAGATAAAACTTAAAGCTTCAACTGACGCGGCTGAAGCAGAGTGGTTTTCTGTCAAAAATATGCCTCTTCTTGCATTTGACCATAGAGAAATATTAAATTATTCTCTTAAAAGACTCAAATGGAAGTTCGAATACACGACAGTAGCTTTTTCCTTGCTTTCTAACAAATTTGCAATAAGTGAAATTCAAAAGATATATGAGATTGTTTTCGTCAAAGAATTTGACAAGAGGAATTTCGCTAAGAAATTACTATCCCTGGACATTTTGAAGGAAGAAGGAATAAAGAAAGATGTCTCTCACAGGCCGCCGATGCTTTACTCGCTTAAGAAGAATATTGGAGAAATTGTTGAGATTATTTGACTTTGAGATTGTATTTCTAAAACTTAAAACCGTATTTCTTCAGGTCAATCTTACCACTTTCAATAACTATTCCTTCTGTCTTTAACATCTTAATTTTGTTACAAGTCCCACTAGCAAATCCTCCTATCTTGCCGTCGCTGTTTATGACTCTGTGGCATGGCACTAAAAAGAACCCACTGTTTCTTTTTGAATCTCCTCTAATCTTTGAACGCCGATTTCTAATTGCCTCCGATGAAATCAGATAGCCATAAGGATTCTTATTCATGGCCGTGCCGACTGCACGATATGCTTTGCTCCTAACAGCGTGAGCAAGATCTTTGTATGTCGTCACTCGTCCTTTAGGGACTTGTCTTAATTTTGAGTATATTTTTTCGTAAAAGGTGTTCATAGAAGTAACAAAAATGTAAAGTTTAAAGATTTATTTGTGTACCTTAGGAACATAATTATCCACAACATACTCCGCAAAAGCAAGGCTTGAGGTCATGCCCGGAGAGACTGCATTAAGAATATGTGTAGAATTCTTTCCTCTTTCAACAATAAATTCATTCACCATCTTCCCACTAGCATCGACCATTTGTGCGCGTATTCCGGATCTGTATTTAGATACGCTGTTGGCTTGGATAGGTTCTTCTAAAAATGAGTTTATTTCATTTAGAAAAGATGTCTTTGAAAGAGACAAGCTTGCATTGTGATAGGCAAGCGTTAAAAGTTCTCTATTAGCCATGAGTTTAAAGAAGTTTTGAGAAAAAATTGTGTCTGAAAATTCTGAAAAACTAAACTCACCATTATAAGACTCTCTTCCTTTCCATGAAAGCGATGAGCTAGGGCCAATAAGAGATCCATTGTCCAGAGATTTAGTTAAGTGAACTCCTAAGAAAGGGAATCTAAGATCTGGGACTTGATAAACCATTGAATTTATTTTTAAATTGGCTTTGAAATAGTCCCCTCTAAAAGGAATTACTTTTAAGTCAGTATTAAGACCTGCCATTTTTGCAATTTTATCAGCATATAACCCCGCACAATTCACTAGATGCGAAAAGCGTATGTCTTCGTGATTAGTCATAGCAACTCTGCCGCCTATGTGTTTTAGTTCCGAATTGAAATGAGACTCAATTCCAAGATGACTAAGGTCCTCGAAAATTTTATCCAATAAAGAGATTGAATCTACTACTGCCCCTGATGGAGATAAAAGTGCCTTTGACCCTCTTACTAATGGCTCTCTTTCCCCTAGTTCTTTATCATAGATTATTCTTAGTCCTTCAACACCCGCATCCACGCCTAGTTTATAGACTTCTTGGAGAATGGTATCTTCTCTTTCGTTCCTTGACACAACTAAAGTTCCACACTCATGGAAAGGGACATTATTGTCTTTGCAATAATCTCGCAGCATCTTGCTTCCTTTAACACACATTTTTGCCTTTAAAGTTCCGGGTTTTTGGTTTATTCCTGAATGAATAACTCCGCTATTCCTTCCGGAAGCATGAAGGCCGAGCTTGGTTTCTTTTTCTATTAAGAGAACGTCACCAAGATCTTTTCTCTTTATAGCTCTGGCGATTGTGCTTCCAACAATTCCCCCCCCCAACAACAAGATAATCGACTTTCATGTCAAGTTTACAAGGAATGCCTTAATAAGATTTGTTATGAACAAAATTAATCTAAGATTCATCAAGTCTGAAACAGCTCAGAGATTGAATGGCCCATCTGTGCTCGATATATGGCTTCTGCAAATAAAGGGGACATGTCTATGACTTCTATGTGATTGTTTTCCTGATGATGAGTATTGCTTGTCATTACAACATCAAAGTTCTTAGAGAGCTCCCCAATTCCGTTTGTGAAAATTCCGTGAGTTCCGTAACAAAGCA
>Ga0209542_10009552_pt1 | contig 17767 bp, 22 predicted proteins | sample RifCSPhighO2_01_FD_184028 | JGI IMG/M metagenome (GOLD analysis project Ga0209542, IMG submission 184028) | Soil microbial communities from Rifle, Colorado - Rifle CSP2_plank highO2_0.1 (SPAdes) (version 2) | ecosystem: Environmental > Terrestrial > Deep subsurface > Rock core/Sediment ...
CAATGAGCCAAGCGAGTGCAATGAGAAGGTTTCAGGTGATGAGCCTGCGCCAGGCTTCGGCTATTCAGGCAGCGCAACAGACAATTCCGGCGGAAGCTGCGGATAAAACAGAGTATTATTAAGAATATTTTTATTCTTCATATTTTTGCCCGCTTTGTATTTCATATCCTTTCTTAACACGCCCGATTATGTCTCTTGCATAATCGCCAGCAAATTTATCTTTTGCAGTTTCAGAAAGAGATTTTATCAATTCTTTTGTTGCCTGCTTGTTCGCCCCTCCAGGATTAAAAATTGCTGTTTTTCCTTCTAAAGATTTAGGTTTCATATAAATAATGGTGCATACGGGTATAAAAATCTTTTCACCACTTTCTCTCAAGAAACATTACCTCGTCTTCGCTGAGCTTCAGCTCTTTTTTTATTCCCTCGTTCTTGGTTATGAACAGCTTTAGCACTGAAAATTCCTTTCTTGCCCTCTTTTTTGAGCAGTGCGTTGCATGGGCATATCTTGCCAGAATCTCTTTCCTTTTGGCATTCTTATGGTTGGAAAGCCATATCTTGAGTATTCTTGTCGGCTTGCTGTATTTTGTGAAGTCATTTCTCGCGTTTTTCTTTGCCGCTGCTATGCCTGCTGACAAAAATGCATTTTGGTATACCAGAAAGCGCCAGTGCTGCTGGCGGTGTATTCTTCCGCGAAAAACATCTGCAAGGCTCAATGCATTAAATGCCTTTGCAAGCTCTTTTCCATTGTTTTTCCCTTCATATTCGCGAGGGATGTTTTCCTCTATCCACAGGAAGATGTCATCTATAGGCATGTCGGTGTTCTCATAAACAGAAAGAAGCTCGGGCGTTGCCCTGCTTTTGAAAACTGCCCTCATCATGTCAAATATGCTTTCTTCCTTGTTTCTTTCGCCAATATCCCCCTGCTCTGCCTTTGCTTTAAAGGCAAGCGTCTGCAAGTCATTTATTGCCGCCCTTATGTCACCCTTGCACTTGATTGCTATGCTTCTCAGCAAATCAGCTTCAGTTTCTATTGCCTCTTTTATAGCTATGCTGCTTAAAATCTCAAGAATTGTTTCGTAATGAACCCCTTTGAGCTCAACAAGCTCGCATTTCTGCCTCAAGAGGTTGAACTTCTGGCTCCATATATTATTCGCTGTGATTATTATCGGAAAATTTGTTTTTTCTATCAGTGCTATAAGCTCCGGCAGTCCGCCCCTGTCGGCATTTATCCCGTCAACCTCATCAACAAGTATTACCTTATTCTTTGAAAAAAGGCTTTGCTGCTCAATTGCAGGCTTCAGGACAGCTTCCAGCATAGCTCTGTTTCTTAAGTCAGAGGCATTTAGCTCAAGTATTTCAGCTTTCATCTCGCTTGCAAGCGCGTACGCAAGGCTTGTCTTGCCTGTTCCGGTAGCGCCATGAAGGATTATTGCCTTTCTCAGCGGAAATCTTTTTATGAAGGCATTTAGCCTGCTGATTGTGATACCCTGCCCCTTCACATCTGCAAAACAGCCCGCCCTGTATTTCTCGCAGAAGTTTTGGTTGTATTTCATGCCTTGCATTTTTATTTTATCAAACTTAGGTTTCCATTTATAGATAATCTCATAACTTATAGCCCCTTTTTTATGAAATTATGTTCTCCTTGTCTTTATTTAAAATTAGTACAGCATCGCTTTTCTTGATTTTTTCAAAATATGCGCGAATAACATCAGATTCAATATTTTTCCATTTGTTTTCCACAGAAATATCTCCATTTGAATATTCCTTAGTGTTGGCAGGAATAACAATTTCATGCCTGCTTACCTCAAGTTTATCTTTCATTTCAAGCATCTCTTTTGCAAAGCCATGTTTCCGCAGATTACAATCTTCATTTTTTAGCTGATTCCTCTGGCAATAATGCAGAAATTATGTTTACATCCCTGCCTGAACAAAGCTTGCCAGCAGCGCTTCAAGCTGTATGAATTCATCGCTTCCTTCAACAAGGCGGAATTCAACCTCGCCTGTTTTTTCTGTCAGCTTTACCTTTTTTTCAGGCTCAATCTGCATGTTCCATATCTCTTTTTGTATTGCCTTTATTATGTCCTGCCCTGACAGCCCCTCATGGAGCATTATCTCCAGCAGCTTGTCCCTTGCCTTTAGGAAGTCTCCTGTTAATGCATAGTCCAGAACAATGCGAATGTCCGTCGGCTTTGCGTTTGACACTATTGTCTTGACAATGTCCTCGCTTATTCTTGTGCTTATAGAGGCTGTTGCCTGAAGCAGGTTTATAACGCGCCTGCAATCGCCCTCGCTCGCTTCATACAGAAGCTTGACTGCGCCTTCGTCTATCTCGAGCTTTTCAGCAGCTGTTATCTTTTTTATTATCTTCCCTATATTCTCATTTGTCAGTGGCCTGAACCTGAAAACAGCGCACCTGCTTTGTATGGGGTCTATAATCTTGCTGCTGTAGTTGCATGAAAGTATGAAACGGCATGTTCCCGTGAAGTTCTCCATTGTCCTTCTTAAAGCCTGCTGAGCCTCTCTTGTCAGCGCATCTGCCTCATCCAGAAAAATCACCTTGAAAGGGACGTTTGCTATAGCTTTTGTGCGGGCAAAATCCTTGACCTTCTGCCTTACAACATCTATACCCCTTTCATCAGAGGCATTCAGCTCAAGATAGTTATCTCTCCACGAATTTCCAAAAAGATCCTTTACAACAATAAGCGCAAGCGTAGACTTGCCTGTTCCTGCCGGCCCTGCAAGAAGCAAATGGGGGATATTCAGCCCCTGCGCAAGCGACCTCACTCTTTTTACAATCTCGTCCTGCCCAACCACCTCTTCAAATTTTTCCGGGCGGTATTTTTCCGTCCATATCTCGCTGTTTGCCATGCTTATTCTCTGTTATTCTTTTTTTTAAATATTCCTATCTTAAAGAATATAGGTTAAAAAGGCTTTTTATAATGGGGGATTTTATGTTGTTTTATATTACACAAATGTTTTTATATAACCTGAGCGTATATTAATACAAGGAAGGCAACAAAAATGCTTGAAAAATATGTCATAGGCGCACAGCTTGTGGGAAATGAGCGAGATGTTTTAGTTAAGTCTGTAGAAGCGACAAAGAACAGGCTTGGGTGGCTCTCATTTGGCAATTTTAAGGCATCTGCTCTTGATGATTTTCTAGGGAGATACAAGGGGAAAGGGGTTTCAATGGTGCTGCCAAGTTCACGAATCTTTGTTAGGCTCCTGAAGCTGCCTCGTGTAGCAGAAAAGAGGCTTAGGCAAATTGTAAGATACGAAGCAGAACAACAAATACCCTTTCCAATACAAGAGGTATTATGGGATTATGTCACACGGGCGGAAGACATGAATGTAGAGCTAGAGGTGAGAATGGCAGCAATTAAAAAGGAATGGGTTATGGAAAGAGGCCTGGAGGATATCGCAAAAAAGGTTAGATTAAGAAACCTTGGGGAAGCAGGATTGCCGTTATATAATTCAATAGAGCAGGCAAATGGAGATTTTTTCGGGGTTCTTAATATGGATGGGGAAGAAGATATTGATGCGCACTTTTATAACAGGGGAAAAGTGATATTCAGCAGAAGTATTCCAATGGGAAAAGAAAAATTCGGTGAGGGTGCCATAAGAGAATTGCAAAGGTCGTGCGGTTATATAAAATCCCAGTCTAACTTTGAACTTCTGCAATTGCATCAAATATTAGTTTCCGGAGACATTGTTAAAAAAGATGATTGTAAAAAGATTATTGAAGAAATAACAAAAAAAATGGATGTAGACGCAAGCGTTCTTCCAACATATTCCGACAGGGCGGATTATGCTATTCCTATTGGGGCTGCAATAACATATCTAAACAATGAAGAGCAAATAAATTTCCTACCTCACAAAGAACCCATTAAATGGGATGTTGTTGGCAAAAACATTTTATTAGTCGCGCCAAGAGCTATTGGGTATACATTGAGCGGTGCAGGGCATATAATAAGCGAACTTGGCGATTCTTTGGCAGGCTTAGGAAAAGAAAGATATTCAAAAGGTTAATTTGCTAGAAAATTCCAGGTTTTTCATATTTTTTCACATATAGAATTTATGTAATCCATATACAATCTATTTTCAGTCAATGCTACATTCTTTATGTCTTCACCTATTATTGCAATTTTAAGATTTTTCTCTAATGACAGGCCTTCAAAATGCAAGCTTTCTATTATCCTCCCGTCTACTTTATATTTTACAATTCTTTCTAAATTACTATTTTTACTTCGCTCTCATCCTCTTAAGCCTTCTCTGCCTCTTTTCCTTTTTAAGGCGCTTTCGCTGCCACTTCCACCTCATCTGCCCTTTCTTCTTCCATCTACGGCTTGAGCGTTTCATTCTTTCTCTTTACTTTTTGTATTTTTAAATATATGCTCCTGCCGAGATTCGAACTCGGGTCTTTGCCGTGAGAGGGCAAAATCCATAGCCTTCCTAAGCCTTTATAGCTAAAAGAATTTGGCCTCTAGACTACAGGAGCGTAGTTATTCTAAATTTAATAGGTTTAAAAGTATTGCGCTGCAGGCTGAATTTGTTGCTTAATGCGAAAGAGCCAGTATAATTAATATCCCGAGCGCATTCAATAAAAAGCTAAGTGCTGCGAATGCCTTTTGCTTTATTGATGTCAGCCCGGCCAGCATTGTTACTCCAATCTCGTCAGCAACAGGCGAGGCAATGAGAATCTCTGCGAAGATATACAAAAGGTAGTTTCTTGCCTTTGCTGTCGTGTTCTTTTCTATTGCCTTTATAACTGCCCTGAAAGGCTTTGTTCTTTCAAGCCTTTTAAACTCGTCCATCAAAGAAAACCTTACAAAATTAAAGATGAGCAAATCCCCCAGAATTGCCCCTGCGCCGCCGGCAAGAGCTGAAATCACAATATTCTGCGGCTGTGAGACTATAAAGAACCCGACAGCAATGGGTGCGCTAAAGCCGAATGCAAACAAAATACCTGCAATAAAGCTGCTTATGTAGCCAAAATTCCCTATGCCAAAATTCAAAACAAGATTTTTAACATAAGGGTTTGTAAAGATAAGATAGGAAAGAACAGTTATAATCAAAAGCAACAGCAGCTTCGGATACCTCAATCTTAAAAAATGCCTCATTTTTGCCCTCTTTATTGACTTTTTGTTTTCTGCTTTCAGCCGGCTGAATATTTAATAGCCCCGCCAGGATTCGAACCTGGGTCGCAAGGTTTCTATCTAAGAAGGCATTTGTATCTTTTCTGCCTTCCTATGCCAGAGCCTCGCATCCTTGACCACTAGACTACAGGGCTATTAAATGATATCTATTGGCAGATTTTAAATCTTATCCTTTTCATTCAGCTAAAGGAAATATTTATATATCGGCTCATATTTGTAAAAGCAAATAAACAATATAAAAAGAGAAAATGGCAGTTTGGCTGATAATTTTGCTGGTGGTGGTGTTAATCTTTCTGTTTACAAGGATGAGCCATCTTAAGTACAAGATTATAATTGGATTAATCATATTTCTTGTGCTGACATTCTACCTTGCAATTAACAAAAATCTTTCAGATGAGAAAATAAGCCTGTTTACAATAGAAGGCGCGGAAACAGCAGTAAAGACATATTTTTCATGGATGGGGCATGTAATCAAAAACCTTGGCTCTCTTACGGGGAATGCCGCAAAGGTTGACTGGTGGCATGTTTCATCTAATGTGACAAATACAAAATGAAACTCCTAATGCTTGCCGTCATGCTTATTTTCATCGGAGCATTCTTTATCGTAAGCAACAGCAATCTTGCGCTTGGGCAGGAAGGAAACGCTCAAAAGTTTGTCTCTATGTACAAAACATGGATTTTCAGCATAACTGACAATCTGTTAAAGACAACCGGCTACATGATAAAGCTTGACTGGCTACCAAAGTAGACAATTTTCGTAAAATCAGTTGGCGCAGAGTATGTATTCTACGCCCAGACTTAATGTTCTTGCTGTTAATCTTTTCTCTCGGGGAGAATAGCCAGTAGTCATAAGGCCAACTCTGGACATTCTGTCGATATAGTATTTATCCTCAGAATCAATCAATCTGCCCTTTGCATACTTTCTCAGAACCTTTACCTCCTGGCTTTCTTCTTTTTTTGAGAAGAAACTTGCAATTGAAGACAGGCATTTCATTTTAATAACCAATGCAATTTACTTTAAAAACAAATCGGTTATGCAAAATATACTTTACTAATATCTTATCTCCAGCCCTTTCATTTTTGCTTCCATTATTGAAGAAGGCGCGCATTTCTTGCCTGAGAAGGCGCAGATTATGCAGCATTTCATTATTGGTGTTATTGTCTTCTGCCCGCATTTCTTGCATTCAAATGAGTTTATTATGCTGTCTTTTGGAATCTCGAGCCTGCTCCTGCTTCCGCAGTGAGGGCATTTTACCATCGCTGTTTTCGGAATGTCAAGAACCCTGCGCTAAAACACAGGACGTGCTCGGGTTCTTGAGCACTATCAGAATTCCCAGTACTATCTAAACTACAAATCAGAGATTTGTGGAATTCTGAAGTTTTGATTACTCTTTTTCTCGGCATTTTAGTTTGCAGATTATTCCTGCGATGAAATAAAATTTTCTTTCATGTATTCATGCATCTCTTTTATGTCTGGCTCTATGTTAAGATAGAACTCCTTGTAGTTGCCATTAACCTTAAGCGCCTTTCCTTTGCCCAGTCCAAGCTCTTTAAACCTTTCATATTCCCCTGCCAGGCTGGTGCTCTTTCTTATTGGATAAGGCTGCTGAAAGACAATTGCAGGCTTTTTTGATGATGCTTCCTCTATCATATACGGAAGATGGTCCTCTCTTGCGTGAATTCCGCCAATAACTATTGCAACATCCTCTCCCTCATTCAATCTGCCAATAACCGCTTTTGTCGTTGCCAGGTCCCTGTTGAAGAAATCAAAGCCAGAATACTGGTTGATAAATACGCTTATGCTCGCTTCTGCTGTTGTGCTTTTTACTATAAAATTGGGCATGTCCACACCAATAGTTTTTATATTGCTTTCTTTAAGAAATTCGAGCAGGTTAACATAACCATACTTTTTAAGCTCTCTTTCAGAATACCTTGTCATTGAAACAAATTTTTCAAGGCTTATTCTCGAGTGCATGTAATCATCAATATGCCTTTGCATGTCTGTGCCGAATGTCTCCAGGCCCACAGCAAGATTCTCCCTATTGATATTTTTTATTATTTCAATCATCTTTTTCCTGTGCCTTGAAAAGCAATGCGTGTCTGCCAGCATGACAATGCTTTCTTTCTTCAGTTCATCACACATATCCTTCTCGCTTATTGTGTTATTTTTAATGTATTCTTCTATGTTGCTTGCTGATGCGAGCTTGTCAGCTTGAATGAAATATGTTGCATTATAAACTCTTTCGTCAATTGTTTTCTCCAGCTCCAAAAGCGCGTCTTTTGATGTTTTTTCTTCAATAGGCTCAATGCTGCTGGAAGAAGAAAGCTGGCTTGAAGTTCCTGCAAGCACCGGAGAAACAGCAAGATTAAAGCTAATCACTGCCCCTGCTAAAAATTTTGATATCTTTCCAAACACCATTTTTATCTTTTAGCCTTCTTTTTTATCTATTAAAATAAGCCTCGACCGAGGATTGAACTCGGGGCCTCAACCTTTTTGCTTAGCAATACCAAGGTTGCGCTCTGCCGACTGAGCTATCGAGGCGCGAACATGCCCGTGTTTTTTTGATAAAATCTTCTTTATACTGGATATATAAAGATTTATAAATTCTATCCATAAGCTATTATGTTAAAAATGACATCAATGTATCCATCCAACCCGGAAAAAGTACTTTTAGTTTACCTGGCTGCAAAATGCAGGGAAAATAAGATAAGAGAAGTCACTACAGCAGACATTGTTAAGGATTTTTTTAATTTATCTAATAAGATTGGAATTGATTTGTATAATATTGAAGGAGAAGACAGCCATCTTACCCAGGCATTAGCAGAAGAAATAACATCTTTAAAAATACATGGAAGTGTGAAATTGAGAGAGTTAGACAAATCTCGCTGTTATGTGCAAATAACACCTCTTGGAGAATTTACAGCTATGGGATTTGAGATACCTCGAGAGGTTCAGGATATAGTCAAAAATGCCAAAGAAAGAATCATGTCTTGAAGAATTGAAAAAAAAGTATAGGGCTATTCAGAGCAAATACAAGCTTCCTGATTTTGCATACCTTAATGAGAATTTTGAGGTTGAGAAGCTGGCAGAAGAGGAAACAGACTTCCTGTTAAGGGGCGTCAGAAAGATTATCCTTGAAAAGATTGTTTCATACCTTCAGTTTAATGAGCTTTTGCTTAACCCTTCAAACGGCCCGATGTTCTTCTTTGCTTTTGTAAGCAGCTTCTCGCTGGACGACAAGAAGACAGCAGAATCCCTTTACGAGAAGCTTGTCGATTTTGAGATTGAGGCGATGGACCTGAACAACGAGTATTCAGAGGAGAAAGAGGCAGCATTCATAAAAAGAGCATGCAAGGAATGGCAGGATGTCAAGGAAGACATAAGCTCTGTTTTAAAGTCAATAAAGGCAAACTGGAAGGTAAAAAGAGAAAAGAAAGACAGGAATTATTTTGGGTGATGATTGTTTTCTGGTCATGGCGCAGCTAAGCCATTATACTAAAGGACGCAAGTAATTTACCAAAAAGCGCCTTTAGTAGATAGGAAATGACATAACTTTGAACTCTTTAATTTCATGAGAGTTTGAAGGATAGAAAGCTAACGCTTTCTATAAAATTGGTAGAAAATTAATGTCATTTACTATAGTTTTATAAGGCTTGCAGCCAATATTAAAATATGAATGACAAAACAATAAGCTTAATTTTAGCAGCAATTTTCTTAATTTGTTTAGCTATTTTTGGAAGAATAGCAGGTTATGCTGCTGTTTTCACCGGGATGTTTATAGTTTCTTATGCAATGATTATGAGAAAAACACCTTTTAGAGATTTCAATGCCAAAGATTTTATCTTTCTGGGTATAGCATTTGTAATACTGATAGTATTAGCAAGAAATTTAGAGGATATTGAAATCTTTTCTGCAGGCATGATAGGCGCCCTTGTCTTATTCTTCTTTGTTGTTCTTGTAAATTATGTTAGGGTAATAAAAAAAGATGAGTATGCCTTGAGGCAAGGGTATATTGCCGGCAAAATGGGCTTTGCTATGTTTGGAGTAATACTATCAGTTGTTAGCTTAGGACTTTTTGTTTGGTTTGTTTTAAGCCCGCCTAGCAGGGCGCCTGGGCAGATAATCTTGGCTTTCAGAATAGGATTTCTTTTAGTGGTCATTTCTGGAATTATTTATACCCTCCTAATAAAAAGAAGCATGAAAGAGTATAAAAAGATTAGAAGAAAATAAGTTTTCTGTCATTTTATCGCCTCTTTTGTCTACTCAAATCATCTCCTCAATGCAAATCTCAAATGCCGCGACGGGCATTTTTATGCGCCACTTTTTCAGGAGTGATGGATGAATCTCGCCGATTATGCCGATTTCCCTGCCTTCATGGCATATTTTTCCGCATCTTCCATCAATGAAATTTGGATTTTCCGCCTCTTTCAGGGTGAAAACTTTGCCGAGCATCCTGCCCAGGTACTCAGCAGCCTGCTTTATATCTGTGAAGTTTCTGGGAGAGAGGGCAACAATAAGATTTTCTTTTTCACTTATTCCTGTTTCTGCTCTTTCATCTTTTCTGAAAACCACACCCATTTCAAAAATCTTCTGGGGGTATTCTGCATCAACATTTTCTGAAAGTGTTTTTAATGCAGGGCATAACAGGTTCTGCCTTAAGAATTTATAGTCTGTTTTGCTTTCCTCAACTTCAACCATCTCTTTTTCCTTTGCCCCTGCTTTTCTCAAATCCTCTTTTGTCAGGAGGTGCAGGGATGATGTTTCCAGCATACCCAATCCAGCCAAAATTTCTGCAATCCTTCTTTTTATTGTTTCTTTCTTGTCCTCTCCGCCAATGGTTGAAATCTGGGGGATTTCTGGGATGAATTTGTCATAGCCATATGCGATTGCTATGTCCTCTATGATGTCAACCTCATGCATTATGTCTGCCCTCCATGCAGGAACCTCTGCAATTCCCTTGCCGTAATTATAGCACATCCTTTCAAGAAGCTTTTTTGCGTCTGCCTCTTTCAGCTCAAGCCCAAGGAGCTTATTTGCATGCTCAATGCTTATTTTAATCTTTTCCGGCTTAAAATCAGGCGTTGTTTCTGCATTTTTCCCATAGTAGAGCTTCATCTGGCAGATAGTGCCGCCTATGTCAGCAAGCATTGTTGCAATGATGTTCAATGCCTTTTTCAGGGCAGAAAAATCAAATCCAGAGCATTCAATAAAAACATCCCTTGTTTCCTGCGTTATCTTTCCGGTTTTACTGCTGTTTATTACAGGGGGCATGCTTAGAATCTCGCCTTTCGCGTCAACAAAAACAGGAAATCTATCCTTACCCTGAAGCAGGTGGGCAAACTCCCTGCCAGCGGGGTGCTTTTGCAATATCTGCAATGCATTCATTTCCTCGCTTGAGTCTAATGGAATGAATTTTATGTCCTGCGGCTTTCTTGCCTCATATTTTATCGGCAGTGATATTTTTTCCAGCGGATAAATTCCTATTGCCATCTTTTTCCTGTTCCTTCCAAGAGTTGAGTGCAGCTTTTCCTGTATGCTGATAATTTCCCTGATTTTTTCATCGTCAAGCTTTAAGTTTTTCACAATGGCGCATGCAGTATAAGGCCTGGCTTCCTTAACAGACTGGTCAATTCTAACCTCAAAATTCTTTTCCGGCTTGTTCAGCCTGTATTCTTTTGGCTTTTTCTTTCCAAGATAGCACTCTAATGCCCTAAAGATGCCCGGCTGCGACAGCATATCTGGCCGGTTTGGAGTAACTTCAACCTCAATGGCATCTTCTGTTATCTTTTCAACTCCCAAGCCGAACATGCTTAGCTCATCGTCAAGCTTCTCATCGCTTGCGTCTCCTGCAAGCTTCTTTATTTCTTTTTTATTTAATGTTACAACTGCCATTTTTTATCCCTCCCAAAACTTGATTTTTCTCAGCTGATTCAAGTCATTCTTGTATATTTCCCTGAAGTCCTTTATGCCATAAAGCATCATCATCATCCTGTCAAAGCCAGGCCCCCATGCCAGCACAGGAATTGGCTTTCCCAGCAAGGGCTCTGTAACCTCTGGGCGGAATATGCCTGCTGCAAATACCTCTATCCACTGCTTTTTCTCCTCATTCCAGACATCGCCTTCAAGGCTCGGCTCTGTATACGGAAAATAATGCGGGCGGAAGCGGATTTTTTTATACCCCATTTTTCTTGCAAACTCTTTCAGGTAGCCAATGAGATGCCTAAAGTTTGCATTTTCATCAACTACAATGCCTTCTGTCTGGTTGAACTCAAATCCGTGGCTCCAGTCCACCGTGTCATTCCTGAAGCATTTGCCTATTGCGAAAAATTTCACAGGAAGCTCTTTTAGGCTGTTTTTTCCGAGCCTTGCAAGCGCCTGGGCTGATAGCGCTGTTGTATGCGTTCGCAGGACTATTCTTTTTGCCTCATTTTCATTCCATTTATACTGCCAGCCCCTGCTTCCGCCAACGCCCTGCTCATGGGCTTTTTTTACCTTCTCTGCAACCTTTTCAGGCAGTTTTCCCTTTATGCCTTTAATGTAGAATGTGTCATGTATCTCTCTTACTGGATGGTCCTGCGCTGTGAACAGCGCGTCAAAATTCCAAAAGCCAAGCTGCGTTAAATTTCCTGTCATCTCCCTGAAGCCCATCTCTGCCCATATTTTTCTTCCCCTGTCTACTGCCTGGCTGACAAAATGCCTCTTTCCTCCGGAAATATCTGGTACAGGGCTTATAATGTCATATCTGCGGAACCTCTTGCCCTTAAATGAATCGTTCCTTAACATTTCAGGCGTAAGCTGCTCTATCAGCTCTTCTTTTGCCTGCGGCGCCAGCCTGATTATTTCCATGCCGCTTTCTGTAACCTCAAACACAACTTCTTTATTCTCACCAATAACAATAATGTCTTTCCTGCCATGCAGGGTTTTCAGGGCATGCAGCTGCTCTGGCTGAAGCTTTTCATACTCGGCAGGCAAAAGCTCAAGAAACTGCTCTTCAAGGCTTTTTTTTGTCACCTCTTCCTTGCTGGCAGTGAGCACGAGCTTTCCATTTTTAAGCTCAATAAATGCCTTTTTTTTCAGGGCGCCAAGCGCTGCCTTAAACTCATTATCGCTCAGCCTGCTTGTTTTTTTAGCCTCGTCAAGCATCAGGATATTTTTATCATACAGCGCATTCAGTAGCCTTCTTTCAGGAAGCCCATTCTTTTTATAGAGAATCCCATTAGTGCCCAGCTCAACAACATTTTTCTTCTGAACGCTTAAAGTAACAATATTTTTATTTGCAAGAAATTCCAGAGCCCTTAAAACAGATGTTTTGTCCATGCCTGATTTTCTTGCCAGCTGCAAAACACTCTTCTCGCTGAGAAAAGGCAGGACTCTTCTTTCAATAGGAGACAGCTCTTGTATAACATCCTCTGGTTTTTTCATGATAATACCTAATCAATGCATTTTAAAAAGCTTTTTAATCCTTAAAAAATCTACAGCATTTATGTTGTAGTCTTTTTGCTTGTAGATTTTTTGGGAATGTCAAGAACTTATGTTCTTGAGATATGTCAGAATTACGCCCAAAATTGCTTAAGCTAGCCGTGTATCCTGTGGCATGCAGTGCAGCTTAGGTGCAGCCCATCTTTCTCTGCTTTTACATGGTCTTCCCAGTAAATCTTCTTGTCGTAAATTGATGCAGAATAAAAATAATAACACTTGTCGCCACAGCAGAATACCTTGTATTCATTGCCTTTAATCTCCACGCAGTTGGCAATGCCCAAAGAAGCCATGGCTGCAAGCAATACTGCTGCAAGCCCCCTCCTAGGAAGATTCATTTTAACCTCTTTACCCTTCAGATTAAGCACTTACCCTTTTTATTTTTTTCGTTTTTTGCTTTTTGCCGGCTTGGAAAAATGAAAAACGCAAAGATTTAAAAATGCACTTTTCTTTGTGGCATAAAGAAGGATATTAAGATAATCAGAGAGGCTGATTAATAAATCATATCACAAATCAAAAGTTCATAAGTTCACAACGTCATTAGTTTTATACTAATTGCATGTTTTGTTGTGCTGGGCGCTGCGCCCAGATTAGTGATGCTCAAAGGCTGGTAAACTGCATGGTAAGTGCTGGCGAATTAAATACCAGATTTAAAGGGCATTTTTGATTTCTTAATATTTTTCTTAGATAATAATTAAATTTTAATAATTGCAAGAACAAAGAAAAATGGGAAAGATAAGCCCAGTATCAATAAAATATATGATATATGGGAAGTTTAGCGCAGAAGGCGCTGTTGAGAAGCCAGATGTCATAGGTGCCCTGTTTGGGCAGACAGAGGGCCTGCTTGGGGCAGAGCTTGAGCTGAGAGAGCTGCAGAAAGAGGGAAAGATAGGCAGAATAGAGGTTAATCTTCAGACAGCCGAGAGCAAGACAACGGGAGAGATACAGATTCCAACATGCCTTGACAAGTCAGAGACAACAATCATTGCAGCAGCAATAGAGACAATTGACAGGATAGGCCCGACAGAGGCAAAGATAGCTATAGAGAAGATAGAGGATGTCAGGGGGAATAAAAGGGATTATATTATTGAAAGGGCAAAGCAGCTTCTTGAGAAGGTAGAGGGCTCTACAGCCTCTAGAGATATATCTGACAGTGTGAAAACATCTGCCAGAATGTCAAAGCTGCAGGAATATGGTGATGAAAAGCTTCCGGCAGGGGATATTTCAGGAAGCGAGATAATAATTGTTGAAGGCAGGGCAGATGTTATCAACCTGCTGAAAAACGGGGTTTCTAATGTTATATGCATGAACGGCACAAAACTGCCAGAGGGTATAAAAAGCCTGAGCCTGGAAAAAGAAACAACCCTGTTCATAGACGGGGACAGGGGTGGAGAGCTGATAGCAAAGAATGTTATAGAGAATGCAAAGATAGACTATGTTGCAATTGCTCCTGACGGCAAGGAGGTAGAAGAGCTTGCATCAAAGGAAATTCTTATAGCATTAAGGAAGAAGATAGCTGCCGGAGAGTTTCTTGCTTCCCTTAATCCAAAGTCAAGGACGAGGTATGGAGGAATGTTAAGAGCAGGCTATAAAAGCAGCTACAAAAGCAGAAGGGACGAAGGCAGGGGCAGTGATGATAGAAATGATACAGGCACTGCAAAAGAAGAAAAAAGCGCGAAGGAACTCACTGAAGATGGCAAGGAAAAGATGAAGGAAATTTTTAATGATATAAAGGGGACTAAAAACGCTGTCCTGCTTAACAGCAGTTTAGAGGTTATAAATCGGGTTTCTCTAAATGACCTGCAGTTTGCATTAAGAAGGACAAGAGGAGATATCTATGCTGTTGTAATGGACGGAACAGCAACATCCACAATAATCAGGGTGGCAGAGGATGCTAACTGCCAGCATCTTGTAGCATCAAACTTCGCATTCAGCGGCGAGACAAAAATCAACCTGATGAGCTTTTAGGCTTGTTTTTTTATTTGTTTGGGTCAGCAACCATTTCTATTCCTGTTTTACGGGATTGTTCTGTTTTTGTCATGCTGGCATCAAATGCAGACATGGCATCAAGCGCTATCTTTCTTAGATGGCAGCCGCCGTAAAGAACAGCTGCCAAAATAATCAGGGCTGCAGCATAGCCAAGATACTTTTTTGCCCTGCCAGCTGTCTCAATTGTACCTGAGAATTCTGTTTTTCTTGACATCCTGAAAGACTTTGTAGTTGAGTATATGCTGGCTGTATTTTCGTCAAACTCATAGCCAATCACAGGCGAGGCGCTCTTGTGAAGCCCTCCAAGAACGCTCAGTTTCCATTTTCTTGCATCAGCCATATTTGTCATTCCCAATTCCCTTTGTTCTGCGCGCTTTGTCAGCTGGTCCATGTATCTTCTGCACATATGGCTGTAATACACCCTCTTCTCAAGAGAGGATGGTGGCCTGTATATATTGTCAATAATGCTGTCCATGTCTTCATTAACCAATTGCTTCCTGAAGCGGTCGCTTGGCGGGTTGTTTTTTGCTATATTGCCCATAGCTAATGCAAAAGGTTATGCTATTTATAAGTTTTAATAGCATGCAGAATATATGTGTCCTGGTCTTGCACAATAAAAGGTTGGGCAGAAACATTTATAAATGGCATTTAGAACATCTATTCAGTAAGAAGGAGTTACAAGTTAGCGAATTCTTATAGAATAAAACATACAAGGAGGATTTTTTAAATATGGCATATGGAGATGGCGGCTTCCGAAGAGGGGGCGGTGGTGGTTTCCGAAGAGGCGGCGGCGAAGGCGGCGGCTTCCGAAGAAGCTTTGGTCCAAGAGAAATGCACAAAATAAAGTGTAGCGCATGCGGCAAGGATGCAGAAGTGCCTTTCAAGCCAACAGGCGACAGGCCTGTTTATTGCAGGGAGTGCTTTTTCAAGAACAAGGGAATAACACCAAGAGAGCCAAGAAGCGAATCTGAAGAGCCTAAGAAATCAGAAGAAAGTGAAAAAACTGAATCTGAAGACTTAGAGAATACAGAAGACGGAGAAGAATCTGAAGAAACAGAGTCTGAATAAGCAGATAAAATTTCTTGATGAATCAAATCTGTTTTTTTCTTTTTTCTTTTTTCTTTTTTCATTTTGTGTTAATTGTAAATCTTGTCTAGGGCTGAGAAGAATATTGCAGCACAATGGTCAGCTCCAATGTAAGATTTATAATCTATCTTGGAGTTTATCTTTTTGCCTCTTTCAATTAGGGCATTTGCTAATTGTTGCCCGTATTTATAAGGAATAAATAAATCCATTGTTCCTAGCCTGATAGAAATTTGATTTGCTGTCAATCCCCCAGTATAATTCACAGGGCTAAATACAGCAAGCCTCTTTTCATATTCCTCTGGAGAACTACAACCAGACTGCTTTGCAATATACCTTGTTAAGAGGCTGTCCCAAGCTGATAATCCAAGGTTGCTCCCTCCAACAATAGAAACTAATCTCTCAATCCCAGAGTTAATGCTTCCAGCAGCCCTGATAGACAGAACATTGCCAAGGCTTACGCCTAATATGTTTAAGGCATGCCCTTCTGCTGAAGAGGAATTCATTCTTTCAATTGCATCATCATATATTTCCTGTAATCTCTCTACTGTTTCCTCTGGGTTTGGCTTGATAAGATTTAATGAAGAGATTGTATAAACAAAAACATCTCCATCTTTTGGAATAATCCCATTTCTTAAGAAGGGCGTTTTAGAAACACCGCGAGGCACAAAACAAAACCAGCTCACTTTTTTTTCACCATTTTTTATAACTTCAGGCTTCCGGTCTGTTTCAGGCTCCACATAATCACTTTGAAGTTTTCTTGATGCATATAGCCTGTCTATTAGCCCCAGCATCAAAGGATATTCTTTGGTGCTCTTATAAATTTTTGCCTTGCAAAAATTTAAATACATAAATAACTGCTGTTTAGAATGAAAGGGCTGAAAAAAGAGGCTGTAATCAGGATTGTACTGGCCGTTGTAATCCTCATGGTGCTGCTTCTTGCGGTGTATCTTACATTCTTTTACTCTAAGCCATGCGGGGATGCAGGATGTTTTAATCAGGAGCTTTTAGGCTGCAAAAAAGCCAGCTTTACTAATGATGCAGAGGCAGCAACATGGCAGTATTCAATAAAAGGAGCAGTGAATGAAGGGGACGATAAAAAATGCAGCGTTGATGTAAAGATTCTTCAGGTAAAAGAGGGAGAAAAAGAGCTTGAGATTTTGCAGGGAAAATCAATGTCATGCGCTCTTCCTTACGGCATTATTGTCTCGCCAGAATCAGATTTGTCAATGTGCCACGGGCTTCTGAAGGAATATATCCTGGAAAAGATAATCATAAAAAAGATGCACACCTATATTTTAGAGCATATAGGCGAGGTGTCAGAAGAGCTGACGAAGGTATGATTGCATACTATACTATTGCTCTTGCTGTCTCTATAAGCCTGCTGTGCAATGAATTGTCATAGCTGTACCAGAATATAAACTCCTTGAACACAAATTTGCCCTTGTATCCGGGCACCATTCTCAAAAACCTCTCATTCAGCTCTATGTATGTCAGTTCTTTTTCAAATGATTTTATGTTCCTGGCACATGTATTTTTTAATAAGCTGGACACGTTTTCTTCTAAAGGTCTGATATAAACTGCAGGAGAAAAATCACCCTCTGCCTTTTTCTCAATCACAACATCAATGCATGATTTCTCATACAAGCCATTTGCAGTATGCTTGGTTATTATTCTCGCTCCATTTGGCTTGGTTTGCGTTGGAGTTTCTTGCTCTTCATCGTAAATTTTTGGCTGAATCTTTTGGTGCTTAATTAATTCTTCTACTGCCGATATCTTGACTGCTGACTGCCTTGCCATCATTTCATTATCGCTTTGGCATTAATAAATTTTGTTGTGGTGCAGAAATCACAAATATTTTTAAGCCTGCGCTGCATTATGATTTATGGATGACAGCATTAAAGAAAGAAGAATGCCTCCCCTTAAGGAGCTTATCGCAGGCTTTTCAAAACAAACACTTGAGAACTATATTGATTTTTACCTGGAAAAGCTGAAAGAGGGCTATCATGAGCATATTGACGCAAACCTTGCAGAGATGATAAATTTTTATGAGCAGATGTAT
>Ga0209542_10009554_pt1 | contig 17766 bp, 14 predicted proteins | sample RifCSPhighO2_01_FD_184028 | JGI IMG/M metagenome (GOLD analysis project Ga0209542, IMG submission 184028) | Soil microbial communities from Rifle, Colorado - Rifle CSP2_plank highO2_0.1 (SPAdes) (version 2) | ecosystem: Environmental > Terrestrial > Deep subsurface > Rock core/Sediment ...
GCTGGTTTTTTTGGCGCGAAAATGATTGACGCCCATCGGGCGTCTTAAAATTTTCCCTGTTTTAGTGATTCTGATTCTGTCGCTAACGCTGTTTTTCATATTCGCTTGTCACTAATCATTTTCTAATTCGCGATTGATTAGAGATTTTACCTTTTCGCTATCTGCACCGCAAGTCCCCGCCCGCCAAACCTCGGCTCAAAAAGGATTTTGTATTCCAACGGAATCATTTTTAGGAATTCCCCGAGTTTAAGCCTTGCCCAATCTTTATTTGCCTTTTCGCGGCCGCGGAGCACGAGTACGATAACCACTGGATGTTTTTCACTGAGGAACTCCTCAACTTTTTTAACTTTTATTTTAAGATCGTTTGCCGCGGTGCCGATGCCTATCTGAACTTGTTTCATTTCTTGCGGTTTTTCCTCAACTCTTTGTTTTTTGAGTTTTTTAGTCTGTTCGTAGCGGAACTTGTCAAAGTTCATTATGCGCGCAACCGGCGGTTTGGCTGAAGCGGAAATTTCAATCAAATCCAGATTTTTTTCTTCGGCAAGCTTTAAAGCCGCTTCGCGGCTCATAACGCCAAGATTTTCTCCGGTTTCAGATAAAACCCGCACCTCGGGCGTGGTTATTTGGCTATTAATTTTTGGCTGGTTATGTATCAAGGCTGGAATTAGAGTATAGATAATTGAGATAATAAAGTAAAGGCGGTAAGAATCAGGGCTGATAAAAAAGGAGGTATTCCAATCATACCTCCATCAGTCGCATTCGCTATAGCCGAATATGGCCAGCTGTTTTCCTTTTCCTTGTGACACCACGATTGTGGCGACAAAGCGTTCTTTGCAGGCAAAGCATGACAGGGGTTCTCGCAGTCTGAAGCCTAGTACCGGCGTGCCATTGTTCCATCTGAATCTGCCGGCGTCGGTGAAGTTTGGATGTATGTATGAGCCTTCGGCGAGTATGCCGGTTTGCGGTGCCGTGTGGGCGCAACGCTCATATGCACAGACTACTGAAACTCTTCGTCCGGGCTTGAATCCAGCAAGGGCTTTGGTCATCTTGCGCTCCTATGCGATTTTCGGTGAACTGGAGCCGATTATTCAGCTCATTCGTGGCGTGGACTTGCCGCGTTTTTTCTGTTTTTCGAGAGAAGCTTCAGGTATTTAGTGAGCGGTCCGTACAGCACGAAGAGAGAGAGTGAGATGAGTCCGAAAACCGCGTACGTGATGAGGTGGGGAAAGAAGTCATCGCGCCAGTCGTATTCGTCGTCATCGAGCTCGATGCCGAGTTTCTCGACAAGGTAGGCCAGGTGAGTGGAAAACGCAAATGCGAGGACTCCCGAAACAATCCAGACGATGCCAAGAGCGATCCAAACGTTCATTTGTGACCTCCATAAGAAATGAGAAGGGCTCGTAAAAGTATGCTTAAAGACGAGATTGATGTCAAGGTTAGAGTGAGTCTTTTGTAGGGAATAAAGAGGATGGGAAAGTAAAGAAAAAGATTTTATCGAATTCCTATGTAGATTGTTACAGAAGGTGAATTTTCTAGAAGCTTTTTAATATGACTTCGTTCATTTAGATCAGAAGCCCCCTGAAGTCTTTTATATAAAAGGCTTACTTCAAAAACGCCGGTACTAAATTCTGACTTAATTTTATTATTCAAAAACCAATCATTTATATAAGTGATTGTATTTAGTGATTTTTTGTCGTGATAATTTATATTTATACCTCCGCAAGCATGGCCAACGACTAGTCCACCGTTAATACCCACTTTCCATCCACCTTTTTCTAAAATATCTTTTAATTGCTCTGCTAATATATCAGCTTTTCTTCCGCATCCCAGAACGGGTTTAATTAGTGCAGCTTCGGGAGTTTTGGATTTTAAATAATCTATTAATTCTTCTTGATTGGTTAGATTAATTTTTTCATATGCATCTATTGTAATTTTACCGCCCAAAACATTATCACCGGTTCCAAAGTGAAATTGAAAATAAAAATGATTTCCTGCCCATATTAATCCAATAAGACCTATTAAAAGACCAAGCTTTGTTGGTAAACTCCAGCTCCAAACTCTTTTAAAAAACTTCTTCATATCTGTTCGATTCGCCACCAGCATAAACCAAAAACAGCCCACCGTAAAGGCAGGCTGTTCTTTGGTTTTTTGGAAGTGGTGGGAATCGAACCCACGTACGAAAAACTTACTGCGAAACGTCTACAAGCTTAGATCTGATAAATCAGAACGAATGGATTCGGAGGTTTTTGTGAATACGCCCTGAATCCAAAAACGTATTCCTTAGCCCAAATATAACACCGAGGTCTTTCTATTGGGCGTCGAAAGTTCGATGGCACCAGTTTACGCGAATGCGAAAGCTGGCACTCTGCTCACATTGCTGTTGGCAGTTAATTAGTTTGGATTGGATTTACGAGATAATCCTGCTCGGCTTGCAATTCCGTAGGATCGCTCTTCGTCGAAGCCGATCACTCCCATTTAGCCTTTCAACGTACGCGAGATTTCTCTTTTTGATTCCCTCTTTTTAATCGCTTCGCGCTTGTCAGCTTTCTTTTTGGGCTTGCCAAGGCCGAGTTCAACCTTGATAAGCCCACGCTTATTATACACCCTTAATGGTACTAAAGTCAAGTTAGCGGAGTGGATTTTACCGAGCAGATATTTGATTTCTTCCAATTTCAGAAGCAGGCGGCGCGAGCGCTTGGGATCGTAATCTGCCGGTGTGTTATTTGGCTGGTAAGGCGGAATATCGGCGTTTAAAAGCCAGACTTCGTTTTCTCTTGGTACGGCAAAACAGCCGGCAATATTTATCCTGCCGCTTTTAATGGCTTTTACTTCAAAACCTTTGAGCTCAATGCCGGCTTCAAAAGTTTCGATAATCTGATAATCAAACAGCGCTTTTCTATTTTCAGCATAAGCAGCCATAAAACAATTATATCTTCTTAAATGAATTAAGAATATAGAATTACGGATAATGGAAATCTGTGACAAATTTGTCTCAAAAGTGCTATACTTTTCTCTATGGCAACTTCTAATGGCAAAATCCGGCTTTCGCCGTCAGCCCTGAACATTTATCTTGAATGCCAAAAATGCTTTTGGCTGGAGTATAAAGCCGGCATTCATAGGCCGCGAGGGCCTTTCCCGTCGCTCCCAGGCGGCATGGATATTCTGATTAAAAAGTATTTTGATTCTTACCGCGCCGTGGGCAAATTGCCTCCTGAAATCGTCAATCAGGTTACTGGCGATCTTTTGCCGGACATTGAGGTTTTAAGTAAATGGCGGAGTTGGAGAAGCGGTTTAAGCTATTACGATAAGGATTTGGACGCGGTTTTGGTTGGCGCCTTAGACGACTGCTTGGTCAATGAAGGCAAATACATTCCGGTGGATTATAAAACCCGCGGTTTCGACATCACCGAAGGCGGCGAGAGTTTCTATCAAAACCAGCTTAACTGTTATTCTTTTTTGCTGGCGGCAAACGAATTTAAACAACCTTCCTACGCTTACCTTATTTATTTTATTCCCAGAGAGGTTAAAATCGGCGGCTCCGTCATATTTTCCGTTGAAGTGAAAAAGGTCAGCACTTCAATTGAAGCCGCGCGCAAAACTTTCGAAAAAGCCGCCCTTTTGCTTAGAGGCGAGGCGCCAACTTCCCACAGCGAATGCCAATTTTGTTCTTGGAGCAGAAACATTTCCGCAGTTTAGCCGTATCAGCAGTTTCAGATTGTTTTAAACTATGATCAAAGAGCTTTTTCGGATTATTAAAAAAGAAATCGGCGAAGAAACCGAGTTTGATGTCCAAGTTTCCGAGAATCCGCAATTCGGCCATTACGCCACGAACGCGGCATTGCGTTTGGCCGGCGTGTTAAAAAGGCCGCCAATTGAGGTGGCGCGTGATTTGGCTGAACGCATCAAGAAAAAAGACGCCAAGGAATTTTTTGAAAAAATTGAGGCAGTGCCCCCGGGCTTTATTAATTTTTGGCTTTCAACTGATACGTTTCAAAAGGAACTAAGCGAAATTCTTAAAAAAAAAGAACGCTACGGCAGACTGTCGGCCGCGCGCGAGAAAGCGCAAGTTGAGTTTGTTTCCTCTAATCCGACCGGACCTCTTACGCTCGCGAACGGCCGCGGCGGTTTTTTCGGCGATGCTTTAGCCGCAGTTCTTGAAGCCGCTGGCTTCAAAGTTGAGCGTGAGTATTACGTGAATGACACCGGAAAACAGATTCTGACTTTAGGCAAATCTTTGCTTGCGGCAAGAGGTTTTCTTCCCGATGAAGAGAGTTTTTACAAAGGAGATTATGTTAAGTCATGGGCTGAGGAGCATGCCGATTTAGTCAAAAAATTTCACGGCGCGCCGATGAAACTTGGAGGGCGCGCGGCAAAGGATTTTCTTGCTTCTATCAAAGCGGCGCTTAGCAAAAAAGCTCGCATTAGATTCGACCGCTGGACATCGGAAGAAAAAGACATACGCGCCAAAGGTTACGACAAGAAGGTTATGTCGCTTTTTCGAAAACGCGGCTTTGCTTACGATAAAGACGGCGCCGTCTGGCTTAAAACAACCGATTTCGGAGACGATAAAGATCGGGTGCTTGTGACGAGTGACAAATTTTCGACTTATTTTCTATCTGACGCCGGACATTACTTGGAGACTAAAAAGCGCGGTTTTGGTTTTAAGATTAATATCTTAGGTCCAGACCATCACGGTTATGTAAGCCGTATTCAGGCGGTGGCGCGCATAGTGGGTTTGAAGCATTCAGAGGTGATAATTACCCAAGCTGTCAGGCTTTTAAGAAATGGCATAGAAGTAAAAATGTCCAAGCGCAAAGGCGATTTTGTGACTTTCGAATCTCTTGTGGGCGAAGTTGGCCTCGATCCGGCGAGATTTTTTTTCCTTATGTACGCGCCGGAAACCCACATGGATTTTGATTTGGAATTAGCCAAAGAGCGATCAATGAAAAATCCAGTGTACTACGCGCAATACGCTTATGTAAGAATGGGAAGCATTCTCGCTAAGTTTAAAGGCGCGCGAGGCAAGAAAGCCGATTTAACTTTTCTTAAAAGCGAAGCCGAAGCGAATTTAATGAGGGAATTGGTTAAATTGCCGGATATTGTTGCGGCCACGGCGAAAGATTATCGTTTGAACCGTTTGCCAAGATACGCCGTGCAAATCGCCAGAACTTTCCATAATTTTTACGAACGCGAGCGAGTTTTAGATAAGGATCCAAATCTTAGCGCGGCCCGCATCGCCCTAGTTAAGGCGGCTCGTTATATTTTAGGATCAGTTTTTGATTTGCTTGGCATTACCAAACTTGATAAAATGTAACTCTTAAAATGCTGAAAAATTTGAAAAATTTCAATCTGCCCGCCATCGAAGAAAAAATTTTGGAGTTTTGGAAGAAAAATAGGATTTTTGAAAAATCTGTAAACAACCGCCGTTCGCAAAAACAAAAACCCTTCAGATTCTTCGAGGGGCCGCCGACCGCGAACGGCCGTCCGGGAACGCATCACATTTTAAGCCGTTCGTTTAAAGACATTATTCCGCGCTACAAGACTATGCGGGGCTTTTATGTTTCCCGTCGAGCTGGCTGGGACACCCACGGCTTGCCTGTTGAGATTGAGGTTGAAAAGGAATTGGGCATCCGCGAGAAATCCGAGATAGAAAAGCTGGGCATCGCGGAATTCAACACTAAAGCCAGAACATCGGTTTGGAAATATAAAAGCGATTGGGAAAAGCTCACCGAGCGCATAGGCTTCTGGCTTGATTTCGCCAACCCTTACGTGACTTATGACAATTCTTACATTGAAACGCTTTGGTGGATTTTCAGAAAAATATCCGATCAAGGATTGCTTAAGAAGATGCATCGTGTGGTGCCTTGGTGCCCACGATGCCAAACGCCGCTTTCAAACAATGAATTGGGTCAGCCGGATGTTTACCGCAAGACTAAAGATCCATCGGTTTACGTCAAATTCCGCATCAAGAAAAATGAATATCTTTTAGTTTGGACGACGACGCCCTGGACTTTGCCGGCCAATGTCGCGGTTGCCGTTGATCCCAAGCTGACTTACACAAAGTTTAAGGTCGGTAAAGATTTTTTTTGGTCCTACGTTATTCCGCCTAAATCAGATGGCGTTGAAATATCAATAATTGAAAAGATAGCCGGCGCCAAATTAGTTGGTAAGAAATACGAACCGCTTTATAAAGCCAAAGGCGGAAAAAGCCATTATCAGGTTTGGGCGGGAGATTTCATTTCTACTGAAGAAGGAACCGGGCTTGTTCATATCGCGCCGGCTTTCGGCGAAGACGACTTAAAACTAGCATTTAAGGAAAAGTTTCCCTCCGATTTGATTCCGATAACTGTTGACGGCCGAGGTTTAGTGGACAAGGGTTTGCCGGGTGCGGGTAAATTTATCAAAGACGCTGATCGAGACATTGTAGAAGATTTAAAGAAACGCGATTTGCTGTATCAAGAAGGCGTTATCGAGCACGAATATCCTTTTTGCTGGCGTTGCTCCACGCCGCTCATTTATTTTGCCAGATTAAGCTGGTTTATCGAGATGAGCCGGCTTAAGAATGAACTCATCCGCGCCAATGAGAAAATTAACTGGATTCCGGCGCATCTTAAAGAGGGGCGGTTCGGTGATTGGCTCAGCGAGGGCAAAGACTGGTCAATTTCGCGGGAACGGTTTTGGGGCACGCCATTGCCGATTTGGGAGTGCGAAAAATGCGAAGAACATTTCGTGGCCGGATCATATGATGATTTAAATAGCCGAGCCTATTACCGGAACAGATTTTCCATAGCCCGCCATGGCGAGGCGGAACATAACGTAAAAGACATTTTCGCCATGGTTCCGGAAACCGCGCGCAACGTTTCAAAGCTTACGGAAAAAGGCATAAAACAGGCAAAGGCTTTAGGCGAGCGCCTTAAGAAGGAAAAAATCAATCTTATCTACGCGTCGCCGTTTTTGCGCACCAAAGAGACTGCTAGAATAATTTCGCGCATTGCGAAAGCGAAAGTTGTTTTTGACAAACGGCTCGGCGAGATTAACGGCGGCATTTTCGGCGGCCGGAAGACGCAGGATTATAGGGATTTTTTCTCAAACCTTTCCGAACGCTTCACTAAAAGGCCGGAAGGCGGCGAGCATCTTATTGATGTGAAAAAAAGAATAATTTCTTTTTTTAAGGAAATCAACTCCAAGCACAACGGTAAAAATATAGCCGTCATAAGCCACGCCGATCCGCTTTGGGCCATCGAAGCTTCTTCAAAGGGTTTTAAGAACGAGGAATTTGGCAAATCGCCATCTCTGGATTTTGGCGAATGCCGAGAACTTAAGTTCCCTAACTGGCCCTTTAATAACGTCGGCGTTTTGGATTGGCACCGGCCTTTTATCGATGAAATATATCTGGAGTGCGGCGTATGCGGCGGGAGAATGGAGAGGATAAAGGAGGTTGCTGACGTCTGGTTTGATTCCGGCGCTATGCCGTTTGCCGAGTGGCATTATCCTTTTGAAAATAAAGAATTAATCAATCTGAAGAAGCAGTTTCCCGCTGATTACATTGCCGAAGGCGTTGATCAAACTCGCGGCTGGTTCTATACCTTGCTTGCCATTTCTATTTTGCTCAAAATGGGCGCGCCTTATAAAAACGTGATTTCTTTAGGTTTGCTTTTGGATAAAAACGGCCAGAAGATGTCGAAATCCAAAGGCAATGTCGTTGATCCTTGGGAGATGATCGGCAAATACGGAGCCGATGTGCTTAGGTGGTATTTTTTTACAGTTAACGATCCGGGCGATCCGAAAAAGTTTGACGAAGCCGATCTTCTTAAAGTCTATCGCCGTTTTCATCTGCTTTTTTATAATTCATTCGTGTTTTTTGAAACTTATGCCGGCAATGTTAAGAATTTTTCGCGGCTTCAGTTCAAGGCTAAAACGCTTATTGACCGCTGGATTACGGCTCGGCTCCACGAGACAATCTCTTCAGTCACGAAAAAATTAGATGATTACGAGATTGGCCAGGCGGCTCGGACGCTTGAGAGCTTCATGGACGATTTGTCCCACTGGTACATTAGGCGTTCAAGAAAGCGTTTTTCGGATTCTGACAATCGCCAAGATTTCCTGTCCGCCGCCGGAACCTTGAGAAATGTTTTGCTTGGACTCTCAAGGCTATCGGCGCCTTTTTCGCCGTTCATCTCGGAGGCAATTTATCTTTCTTTGAAATTGCCGGTCTTTGAAAAAGCGGATTCAGTGCATCTCGATGATTGGCCTGTTCCAAATAAAGAATTAATCGATCAGAAACTTTTAAGGGCGGTTGCCGAAGCTCGGCGTATCTCAAGCCTAGGTTTGGCTTTAAGGAGCGAAGCAGGTATAAAAGTCAGGCAACCCCTCACAGCTTTAAAAGTCCGTTCCAAAACCCTTAAAGCGGCAAAAAATCATGAACTTCTCAATATGATCGCCGAGGAGCTTAACGTTAAGGAGGTTATTTTCAGCGACTCCATCAAAAGTGAAGTTCGATTAGACACCGAGATAACGCCGGAACTTTACAAAGAAGGCATGTTGCGCGAGCTCTCGCGGCTTATCCAAAAAGTCCGCCAGGACAGCGGCTACCGCGTTACTGATTCAGTTTATTTATATCTTGCAGTTTCAGAAGAAACGCGCTCTGCGCTTGAAAACAAGCTTTCTGATTTGAAGCGCTTGGTTAAGGCTAAGAAGATTCAATTTACTACTGCCGAAGATGAGAATTTTAAGAAATGCGAGGCTAAGGCTGAAACCAAACTTGGCGAAAGTCCCATTATAATCGGTTTGCGGCGTCTTTAACCGCGGCGGCATTCGATCAGACTTCTATTATCACTGGCAAGACCATGGGCCGGCGTTTTGTACGGCTGTATAAGAATTGTCCAATTTGGTCTCTAATCATCATTTTCACGTAATCAGGATCGGCTTCTTGCCTCGGGATTCTCCCGATAATGCCTCTTAGCCGTCTTCTAATCTCATCAAGCAGCTCTTTGTTTTCTTTTAGAAGGATAAAACCGCGGGAGATGATATCGGGATTCTTTATGATTCTGCCGGTTTGACGCTCAAGCGTTGTGATGATGACCACCATGCCTTCTTTGGCAAGCATCATGCGGTCTCGGAGCACTACTGCTTCTACGTCTCCGATGCCGAGTCCATCAACCATGACGTAATCAGTGGGCACGGTTTCTTTGGTAATTGTGAAAGAATCTTTGGTGAGTTTCGCGACTTGGCCGTTGTCCATTAATATCAATTGGTTTTTCGAGATGCCGACTTCTTCTGCAAGTTTTACCACCATTTTTCTCATGAAATAATAAGCATGTATGGGCACTATGAACTTCGCTTTGGTAAGCTTCATTACTAGTTTTATGTCTTCCGAAAACGCGTGGCCACTCGTATGGATATCAAGAAGCTTTGAGTTGTAAAGTTCGTCGACTTTGCGGGCGATATTGTCTTGGAGCGCTTGGACACTGCGTTCGTTGCCAGGCACAACCGATGAGGAAAAGACGATTGTATCAGACGGTTTAAGGCTGACAACTCTGTGTTCGCCGTTTACGATCCTCATTAAACCGGCGTTTGGCTCGCCTTGAGCGCCAGTTGTGAGAATCATGATCTTATTGTCCGGGTATTTATTAATCTCTTCCAAGGAAATTATCTGTCCCTTTTTAGTTTTTATGTAGCCAAGATTTTGCGCGATCTGGATGTTGTCTTTCATGGATCGGCCGTTTAAGGCGACTTTCCGGCCAAGCCTATCCGCTATCTTTATGATTTCCGCAAGACGAGTGAGCAGGGAAGCGAATGTTGCCACCAATAAACGCCCTTTAGCTTTTTTAAATAACTCCTCAAGATTGTTTTCTACGATTCGTTCCGAAAGCGAAAAGCCCTCGCGGACTGAATTAGTGCTGTCGATAAATACGCTATGGACCCCCAGCTTGCCTATGCGCTCAAAAATTTCCAAGTTTTCCGGCTTGCCGTTTTTGTCCACATCCAGCCGGAAGTCGCCAAAATGCACCATTTTACCGGCTTTGGTATCAAGTATGAATCCTAAAGCGTCCGGAATGGTGTGGCCGATGTCAAAAAATTCTGCTTCAAAATGCTCGCAGATTTTTATCTTGTCGCCGTTTTTTACGACTATAAACTTAGCCTTGGGAAGATTGGGGAATTCCTCCAGACGTTTGGCAATCAGTTCCTTAGTTAATGCGGCGGTGTAGATTATCGGATTACCCAATTTTTCCAAGAGATAGGGCAGGGCGTGGATGTGGTCATAGTGGCCATGAGTAAATATGATAGCTCTGATATTCTCTTTTTTCTTTTCCAGAGAAGCAACGTTGGGAATGATATAGTCCACTCCTGGTGTTTCTTCTTCGGGAAATTGGATGCCGACGTCAACGACTAAAATGTCGTTTTTATACTCAAAAAAAGAGCAATTGCGGCCGATTTCTTCCAATCCGCCCAAAGGCACGAATTTAACCGCGTCTTTTTCCGCGATTAATGCCGCTGATTTTGTTGTTCTAATCATATAATAATTTTTAAGAAATCCGACTTTTTATTTCTATGTGATGCTGGGGAGGAGATTCGAACTCCTATGATCTTGCGATCGCTGGCTCCTGAAGCCAGTGCGTCTGCCAGTTCCGCCACCCCAGCTTGTTAATCAAACAGATTTCTTGGCGTAAGTTCGGCTTCAAAATTTTCCGGATTCAGAAGAAATTCAAAACTGACGGGATTTTCCATAAGCGAAACATATAAAGGTTTTTTAAGATTGATTTTTAACGCCAGATTTTTTCGAGGCTTCTGGCGCTCCAATTTTCCTACTGTTTTGTAAGCGGGATTTTTTTCCGCGGCAAAGTTTTCATACGGTACAGCCGAAAGCGATAGTTTTGGATCCGACGCGAGAATGTAATAAGCGGCTCCTTGGTGGTTTTTAAAAAATGAATAAATTGAATTTACGCCATTTGCGAAAACATTGGAAATAATCAGAGGTTTGAGACCGATATTAATCGTGATATGTCCAAAGCCGGGCGGCACGATAACTTTTTCTCCTGGCTCGGCCTTGATTAAGTATATTTCTTTGGCTTGATTTTGGTTTTCTATGCGTTGGAAAAGAAAAAGCGCTTTTCCGGAAATTACTTCATATATTTCCGGATATGATAATTTAGTGCCGGGTTTGGTTTCGTGGTAGTGGCCTATGGTTTTAGGAAATTCAGCGCCGAGCCTGCCGGCTAAAATGACCGTTAAATCATAGCGCAATCCTTTCTTTGAAATAAAGCCGTTGTCATTCGGAAAGCTAACGCCTCGATAAATGAGATATACGTTTTTAAGGCTCGAATCTACTTGAGGATTTTTTAGATACGGTCTCAATTCCTCAAGCGTCCGGATTTGAGGCTGTTTGCCGGTCAAACCATCAAGGGTTTCTTTTGAAGAGAGTTTACCATTGACAAGGGAGATTGGCAAGCCAGTTTGTTTTTCCAGATTCTGATTCATTATTTAAAGACGCGAGCGGTTTTTAAAAACCATTTATTGATTTCATCGAACCGATTGGATGGTGTTCCCAAGGATTTCGCGTTAAAACCGCCAAGATCTTTAGGGCTCACATAAATATAATTTGGCGAAAAAAGGAAAAGCGCTGGCAGATCTTCCGCTATATTGAGCTGAATGCGCCGCAATTCTTTGATTCGGGACGCTTCGCTAAAATTTTTGCGCACTGATTCCAATAGTTCATCCACTGTTTTATTTTCATAGAGCGCGAGATTAAGCCCTGGGAAAAAGCGTTCCGAAGAGTGCCAGAATGAGAATATGTCGGGAGTGCTTTTCAGGATATTGCCGAAAAGCACCATTTCATAATTGCGGGTTCTGATTATATCATTCCCGATTTCCGAAGGGGATAAGACGTTTAATTTAAGAGCAATGCCGATTTTCAGCCAGTCTTCTTTGATTATTTCAGCGGCTTTAACTAGAAAATCAATTTGAGGAACGATTATTTCGAATTCCAGGCGCGTATTCTCCGATCCGATTTTTTTGGCGCGTATGCCATCAGCTTCGGGAAGCCAGCCACCAGAGTCTAAAATTTCATTAGCCGAGTCGGGCGAAAAATTTTGGCTGGCATTCTCGCCCGGCGCCAAATAGCCTTCAATGCCGGGATAAATCGGGCCGGTTATCGGAATCGCCTTTTCAAAGAAAACTTCGCTTATGATTTTTCCACGGTTGACCGCAAGTCCGAGCGCGCGCCTGATTTCTTTATTTTTTAATGCCGGCTTGATGCTTTGGTTGAAAAAAATCGCGTAATAGCGCGGAATGCCGATTTCTTTTAATTCGTGGTTGATCTTGATCTTGTCAATGAGATTCGGCGGTAGGCCTCCGAAGCCGTCAATTTCTTTTTTATTGAATGCCGCTACGACTTCATCATAATTCGGGAAGAATTCAAACCTTAATTCGTTTATGAGCGGCTTTGAACCCGCGAAAAACTGGTTGGCCGCGAAGGTGTATTGCGTTATGAAGCCGTCGCGCCTTTTTTCGTAAGAGACAAAAGAGTAGGGGCCGCTGCCGACCGGTTCGAAGTTATAATCGGAAATCCTTAAGTTGGCCGCTGGGATAGCTCCAAAAATGTGTTCAGGAATTATTTTAAAATTTTTCAGGCTTTCCAGAAAAAACGCGTAAGGAGTTTTTAGAGTGAATCGGACTTCTCTTTCGTTAATTTTTTCAGCGGCGACATTCTGCCATGTTTGAAAAGCGGGTGAACGCGCCTCTGGATTTTTTACCGTTTCAATGGTGAAAATAACGTCATCCGCGGTAAGCGGCGCGCCATCGCTCCAGGCGGTTCCAGTTTTAAGCTCTATGTTCCAGGTTTTCCGGTCGCCGCTCGGTTTTATGCTTGAAGCGAGTTCGGCAAGATCGCTAAAAACCAATTCTATAAGATCCCGATCAACTTCGCCGTTAGAGGAAAAAAACGGATTAATGGCAGTTGGCTGGCCAACCAGGCCCTCAGTATAGGCGCCGCCTTTAACCGGAGCCAGCTTAGTTTCCTGATAGAAGACGTTCACGCCGTTTAGAAGCGCCGAAATAGCCAGCACTATAGCCGCGCCTTGGAAAATTTCACGCTCTGATTTAGTGAAAGCGTCAAAGATTTTATGAAATTTGGAAAACATCAGATAATTCTAGCCTAGGAGAGCTTTTAATTAAGGCCAAGAAGCGAGAGAACGGCGAAAATCACGATCAGTACTATAGTGGCCGCGAAGATGAATTTTTCCAAGCCGCGCCGCGTTTGATAAAAACCGGTTTCACTCGCGCCAAAGATTCCGGAAACTCCGGACGATCGTTCTTGAAGCAGAATAAGTACGATAATTATAATGGAAATGACTAGTTGGAGAATGGATATGAGCGACATGTTATTTCATGCTCTTTTATAGAGCCAGCGCGCGGATACATTGACAATGATGTTGATGATGGAAATGAGAACAGTTGAGTATAAAAGAGACGCCAGTCCAGTAATTGTAAGGCTGTTTGAAAATATGTCAAGGGCATAGAGCAAGGCCGCGTTTATCACAAAAGTAAAAAGCCCCAAAGTAATGATAATCAAAGGCGTGAGCAAGAGTTTTATTATTGGCCTTATGAATATGTTTATGAGCGTTAAAAGTCCAGCGACTCCTGCCAAGCCTGCGAACGATGGTTCAATCTCAAAACCGGTTATGAAGTAGTCGGCCGCGAGGAGCGCCGCTGAATTTGAGAAAAAGGAGAATATTAAACTCGCCAAAAACCTCATTCCGATCGAGATTATAACACTAAGGCGTTTCTATTTCAATAATCTAAGCAGGCTTTCGCCGGTCATCTCCGTCGGTTTGGGAATATGAAGAAGTTCAAGGATGGTGGGCGTTACGTCGGAAAGGATGCCAGCAGCTTCATTTTCAGCCGCTTCGCCCCCTTCTTCGCTTTTATGGCTTTCAAATCCTTTTCCGACTAGATAGAAAGGAACCAGATTAGGATCGTGTTTGGTTTCCGGCCTGCCGGTGAAGGGATCAATCATCATTTCAATATTGCCGTGGTCTGAAGTAATGAGCAAAGCGGCGTCTTTCTCCAAACAAGCTTTCCAGATTTTCCCGATTTCTTCGTCAACTGTCATAATGGCTTGAATGGCGGCATCATAGTTTCCAGTGTGCGCGATCATGTCGGGGTTCGCGAAATTAGCGAGTATGAACGAAAATTGCTCTTCGGCAACGGATTCGGTAACCCGCGCGCCGATTTCTTTTGCCATCATCTCGGGAAATTCGTCGTGGCGCGCCACATTTTTTGAAGGAATTAAAATCCGGTATTCGTTTTTAAAAGGCTTTTCACGATAGCCGTTGAAGAAATAAGTGACATGAGCGTATTTTTCCGTTTCCGCGATTCGGAGCTGGAGCAAGCCTTGATCGGCGAGTATTTTTCCTAAAGGATTGTCAACGGTTTCATTGGGGAAAGCGACTGGCGCGCTGAATCTGTCAGAGTAGCTGGTCATAGTCGCGACATAAAGGTTTTTAAAATCGCCAGTCGGGAATTCTTTGAAGTTTTTTACGATAAAAGAGCTGGCGATTTGTCTGATGCTGTCTTCCCGAAAATCGAAGAAAATTAAAGCGTCACTGCCTTGAATAGGATGGGGTTCGGAGCCGACCATAAACGGCTCTATAAATTCATCAGTAAGGCCTCTTCGATAATATTCGTCTATTCTTTCTCCGGGATTTTTGAAGATCTGGCCTTTGCCGGTTAGAGCGGCGTAAGTTTTTTCTGTGCGGTCCCAATGGCTGTCGCGGTCAAGCGCGTAGTAGCGTCCTGACAGGCTCGCAACTGCGCCGACTCCGGATTCTTTAATAAAGTCAGCAACTTTCTCCAAGAGATTTTTGACTGATTTCGGCGGACTGTCTTTGCCATCGGTGAAAAAATGGAAGAAAAGCTTTTCGCAGGCGTTTTTTTTCGCAAGCATGATTAGCGCTCGCAGATGTTCGAGCGAGGCGTGCACGTTGCCTTCGGTCAAAAGCCCCGCTAAGTGCACGGCTGAATTGTTTTTTTTCGCGTGCGCGAACCCTTCAAGCAAAACAGGATTTTTAAAAAAGTCGCCGCGCTGAATACTTAAAGTGATTCTGGGAAAGTGTTGATAAATGACTTTGCCGGCGCCGATCGTAAGATGGCCGACTTCGCTGTTGCCTTCTTCATCCCAAGGCAGGCCCACGGCAATGCCCGAAGACTGCAAAGAACCGTAAAGATATCTGGTTTTTATCTCGCTCAAGTTTTTCGGCTTCGCGACAAAAAGAGGATTGGTGTAATCGTGCCTGCCGATTCCCCAACCGTCCAAAACCACTAAAACCACGTTTTTTTTCATTGCTGTAATTATATTACAAAACCCAAAGGTTTTCTCCTTGCGGTTTTCAGCCAGCGCGGTTATAATCTTCGGCAGTCCTTTTAGAGCTAGACATCACGGAGGTTTCTTATGGGGCTGAATTGGAAGATCTTCGGAAAAGCCTTTGGCGATTTCCGGCTTCCTGAACCGGAAGATTCGCACGCGGCTTTTTTGGAGGGCATGCGCCGCGTAAAAGCGGACTTGCCGGGCTTGGGATCGGTTTTTATTCCTGATGCTCGATTTTTCACCGCCAATTTCGTTTCGCCCAGCGGCCTTAATCGAGTCTTAATTCCGCGTTTCGTTCATGTTTCCAGAAATCGCGCCGACGGATCAATAACCGGCATCCGTAATTTTGGGCTAGCGATCTTAAATGCTGACTGCCCGATTGTCGGAGTATTTGATATAAGGATGAATCGCTTAGCTATTCTGCACGCCGGTTTCCGATGTTTGATTCGCGAGAATCCTGACGAGCCGAGCATCATTAAGGTGCTTTTCGGGAAATACGGTTTTCGCGCCGGAAACGTGGAAGTTTTCGCCGGTCTTGGAATAGGCGCGTGCTGTTACGGAGCTGAACATTACCCAGAAGTAAAGCATCAAACTGTTCAATTGCCTCTTTTGCGCGCCATTCGGGGGCCGCGCAAAGGCAAGATTTCAGTTGATCTTGGGATTCTCATTCGTTCTCAGCTTTTGGAAGAGGGCGTTACCGAAGAGAATATCGTGCTTAATAGGATTTGCACTGCTTGTTCTCCTGATTTTCATTCACATGTAAGGGAAGGGCCGACCGCCGGACGCAACTTATCCGTAGTTTGGTTTGAATAAATTTGCAAAAGCCGTGACCGCGCTACTTCAAAGCGCGTACGGCTTTTTTAAATTGATCGCCTCTGTCTTGGTAGTTTTTAAACATGTCAAAGCTTGCGGAAGCCGGGGAAAATAAAATGGTAACTGGCAATTGGTAATTGGTAATTATGGACTGCGCGGTTTTATAGGCGAGCTTAACGGCGGTTTTTAAATCTTTAACTGTCTTTGTCACTTGTCGCATGTCGTTTGTAACTAATACCTTTCTTATTTTTTCTTTATTTTCTCCGAAGAGGATTACCATTTTCACGAGGTCGGACTTTTTTATAGCTTGCGTCAGCGGACGGTAATCCAACCCCTTGTTTTTGCCGCCGGCAATTAATACGAGCGACATGGGGCTAGTAACATGCGACAAGGTTTTTATTGCCATGGCAGTTGCCTCGGGATTGGTGGCTGCCGAATCGTTGTAGAACGATATTCTAACACTCTGCAGAATATTAGAATGTTTCATTGTTCGAATTAGTTCTAGGCGGTGTTCTAAGCCGGGGAAGTTTTTAATAGTTTTTTGAATGGTTTTTTCCGGCGCGCCAAGATAACGAGAGACAGCCGCGGCCATAAAAGAGTTTTTGGAAAGATTGTCTTCTGGCGGCCGGACCCCAAATTTTTTAGCCGGGCTTTTAGCCGCGATTCGCGTGGAGAGTTTGTTGTCGGCAAAATAAAAAACCGCGTCTGATTTTTTTTGGAAGCGGCCGACATTAGCCTTTGAGCCGTAGTATTCACGCAGAGATTTGTGTTGATCCAAGTGATCGGGAAAGACGTCAAGCACGACCGCAATCTGCGGCGAATAGGGCAAATCTTGAAGCTGGAAACTGGAAAGCTCTAGAACCACAAAATCCGCTTTTTTGGCTTGCGGCAGAATATCGAGCATTGGCTTGCCGATGTTACCGGCGAGCACGGTTTTAAAACCGGCGTTTTTTAATATCTTATAAATTAAAGTGCTAGTTGTGCCTTTGCCTTTGGTGCCAGTAACGCCAATTAAAGCCGGTTTATAGTTTCCAGTTTTAAGTTTATAGTCATTTATTTCTTTGAAGAATAATATTGTGGCGCTTGATATTTTTGTGCCGTCGCAACGCGCCCGATAGAGCTGGGGGCTGGTATAAGGTATGCCCGGAGAGCGGAAAATAATTTCAAAACGGCTAAGATTTTTAAGATAATTTTTATCAAGTTTCTGGTCTAGAATTTCGATTTCAGCGGTCCGGAATTCGGGTGATTTTTTTAAAAATTTGAATAGCGATTTACCTTCTCTGCCAAACCCTAAAATAGCAATCTTTTTGCTCATTACCATAAAATCTTAACAGACTTTTAATTGATAAAAAAGAGAGCCCCAAGCAGAAGCATGTTCCGCAAAGGGCTCGAGCGCGAGGCGCTGATGAGGTCTCTCTTACTCGGTCGCCGGAAAGGTGGCACGAGCGAACTGCAAGGAACCCGTGACAAACCACAATATCCCGAGTGCGAGATAGGCGGATACGCTTGCTTCGAGAACCATCAGACATCCGCAGACGATCGTCGTTACGAAAGACGATCCGCCGCAGATGAATTGGTACGCCCTCGAC
>Ga0209542_10009555_pt1 | contig 17765 bp, 13 predicted proteins | sample RifCSPhighO2_01_FD_184028 | JGI IMG/M metagenome (GOLD analysis project Ga0209542, IMG submission 184028) | Soil microbial communities from Rifle, Colorado - Rifle CSP2_plank highO2_0.1 (SPAdes) (version 2) | ecosystem: Environmental > Terrestrial > Deep subsurface > Rock core/Sediment ...
GAAAAAAGGAGTGTTTGGTGCACTTCCTATTGCAGGTATCAGCATTTTCATAATGGGTTGGGAAATATTTGGAAAATACAATCTGGTTGCTCCAATGTCTAATACAATGTATGAATTTTTTCATCACCTCCTGCCAATCTTTGCCACATACATTTTTATAACTATCGGTAAACCATATTTGCTCGGCGTGTATAGATTTTTTCGTTATGGAAAAGCGAATATGGATACGCTTATCGGGCTTGGAACATCAGTTGCTTTTATTTACAGTTTTATCGTTACAGCATTTGAAGAAGTTTTGAAACCATATTTGAGTGTGCAATACAATTTTTATGATGTTTCAATTGTGGTGATTACTTTTATTGCCCTCGGTAAATATTTAGAAGCAAAATCAAAAATTAAAACTGGAGACGCTATTGAAAAGCTTTTAGAGCTTCAAGCTAAAACAGCACTTGTCATAAGAGACGGAAAAGAAATTGAAATAAAAATTGAGGAAGTAAAGCATGGTGAAATTATCATTGTAAAACCCGGGCAAAAAATCCCTGTTGATGGTGTGGTGGTTGAGGGGGTGTCCTATGTTGATGAGTCAATGATCACTGGTGAGCCAATTCCAGTAGAAAAAAATACTGGTGCGCAAGTTGTTGCTGGAACAATCAACACGACAGGAACTTTTAATTTCAGAGCGACAAAAGTTGGCTCTGAAACTTTGCTATCTCATATCATAAAAATGGTTGAGGAAGCGCAAGGAAGCAAGGCACCGATACAAGCACTTGCGGATAAAATCTCTGCCGTATTTGTGCCGACTGTATTAATCATCGCAATCATTTCATTTGGATTATGGATGTACTTTGGTCTACCAGTGTTTGGCTTTTCAAAAGCACTTTCATTTGCACTTACTTCGTTTGTGGGAATACTTGTTATTGCTTGTCCGTGCGCGCTTGGTCTTGCCACCCCTACTGCAATTATCGTTGGAGTTGGTAAGGGCGCAAAAGAAGGCATTTTAGTTAAAGATGCTACCGCACTTGAAACACTGCATAAAGCAAATGTTGTCGTGGTTGATAAGACGGGAACTATCACAAAAGGTAAACCCGAACTGACAAAAGTAGAGATTTTAGGAAATAAAAACGAAAAAGAAATTATTTCAATTCTCGCTACACTTGAAAGTAAATCTGAACATCCAATAGCTCATGCAATAGTCAATTATGCAAAAGAAAAAAATATTGATGCAAAAAGTATTTCAAATTTTGAAATCATAAAAGGGAAAGGTCTTAAGGGAACGATTGACAATACAGAATATTTTGCAGGCAATCTAAAAATAATTTCTGACTTGAATATTTCCTGCGATACTCAATCTTTGGAACAGGAAACGAAGCAAGGTAAAACACCAGTATTGCTTGCAAATAAAAACGCATTACTCGGAATAGTTTTTGTCGCTGATCCTATCAAGCCCGAAGCAATTGAAACAGTAAAAGCCTTACATAAATTGAAAAAGAAAGTGGTAATGCTTTCGGGTGATGATAAAAATACAGCCGAATATATCGCTAAAATTGTGGGCATTGATAAAGTTTTTGCAGAGGTAATGCCAGAGGATAAATTAAATATTATCAAGGACTTACAAACTAAAGGAGATATTGTGGTAATGGTGGGCGATGGCGTAAATGATGCCCCTGCCCTTGCCCAAGCAGATGTTGGTGTCGCTATGGGCACAGGGACAGATGTTGCCATTGAATCGGCAGGAATTACACTACTCGGTGGCGACATTTCAAAACTTGTCAAAGCAGTGAGATTATCAAAAATGACAATGAACGGAATTAAGCAGAATCTTTTCTGGGCGTTTATCTATAACATCGTAGGTATTCCACTTGCAGGCGGGGCTTTCTATCCAGTATTTGGTTGGCTACTCTCGCCAGTATTTGCTGGTTTTGCTATGGCAATATCGTCTGTATCAGTCGTGTCGAACTCACTAAGAATTAAGGCAAAGAAATTATAATGTGAAAACATATACATTCCATGTATCAGGTACTCATTGTGCATCGTGCAAAATCTTGATTGAAGATATTTTGAATGAGCAAATAGGAATACAAAATACTCATGTTAATTTAAAAAGCGAAATTGTATCAGTGGAAACTGAACTTGATAATAGTAAACAAGAGTTAGCAGAAATGCTCACTGAAAAAATAAAGCATAACGGCTACACTCTTTCGGTTGAGAAAATTATGAAAGAAAAGAAAAATGACGGGGTTATTTGGCAAGCTATTCCCATCGGTCTTGCGTTTCTTGTTTTATTTTTTATTTTACAAAAATCAGGAATATTAAATCTCGGTATCGGAGGCACTGCCACACCAGCAACAAGTTTTATCATTGGTCTAATCGCATCAGTTTCTAGTTGTCTTGCTGTCGTTGGCGGGCTTGTTCTTTCGCTATCGGCAACCGTCTCACAAGACAATGTCAGCGACAAAAAGAATTTTATACTTTTCCACATTGGAAGGCTCGTTAGTTTTGCAATCTTGGGCGGGGTTCTCGGGTTGATTGGAAACGCCATAGGTATTAGTTTTACATTTACAGCAATACTGGGAATTACTGCATCAGCTGTTATGATACTCCTTGGTTTAAACTTGGTAGGAGTATTCGCAAAAAATAAAATTGCTTTATCTCCTGTAATCTTTAATTTTTTTAGAAAAATAGAACACAAAACACTTACACCACTTATCGTTGGTTTTGGTACATTTTTCTTGCCATGTGGATTCACTCAATCAATGCAAGTTGCCGCACTTTCTAGCGGATCATTTATGTCCGGGCTTCTCATTATGTTTTCGTTTGCACTTGGAACATTGCCGATGCTCGCATTACTTTCATTTGGTTCAGTATCATTTGCACACTCGAGACACGCACCATTATTTTTTAAATCCGCGGGAATAATTGTAATAGGTCTTGGATTGTTTGCGCTTCTCGCTGGACTTGCAGGACTTGGTATCATCAAGCCTTTATTCAGTATCTAAATTTTGATATAATCACTTTATGAACAAAACTGTTTCAATAATTATAACCATTGCTCTTGTTGTCGGTATCGGTATTATTTTTTTTGGTGGTTCAAAATCGAAAAATAGCACTAGTAATTCGACGACAGAATTTGCCCAAAATACTGAAATAAAAGATGGTGTTCAATACATTACAGTTAATGCCAAAGGTGGGTATTCTCCAAAAATATCTTCTGCAAAAGCTGGTATTCCAACAAAACTTATCGTAAAAACAAATGGAACTTACGACTGCTCTGCTTCACTTGTAATTCGTTCACTTGGTTTTCAAAAAATCTTGTCTCAAACAGGAGAAGAAGTAATTGATATTGGGACACCGAAAATTAGAGTACCACTGCAAGGAGTTTGCGGGATGGGGATGTATAATTTTTTGATTAACTTTACTTAGGGAGCCCCCGCTCACACCCCTCTCCTCCTCTGCGGACGGGATTTGTGCGCGCGAACGGGAGGGCGGGGACCAGTTATGTCCCCGTCAAATCATCTGATGTGGATAACTTGCTCGCATTAAATACTTGCCTCTTTTTGAGAAGTGATACAGCAATGCGAAGAATTTTCCTACCCAAGATGCAGAGAATGGTGTTGTGATGCAAGCCTCTCGCTTTGTAGCGGACATAGATTGATTTCATCGGTCAGTTCTCTCCGGAGCGAAAACTTGTTTAAGTTGTTTATTAACATTCATTTTGGTTACGTTTCAAACTAATTACCAAAAATTGGCTTGCATTTCTCTTTCCCAAGGACGATACCGGAGTTTCTAATGTAGTTGTTGTTATAAAGCAAGCACTACAATTAAGTAGCGATCGCTACTTAATTGTAGTGCTAATGAAAAAAAGAGTGGCAGATGGCGCTACCTTACTGCCACTGCGCGACCATATGTGGCAGTGTCTATCTCACTAATACCCACTTTGATTTAAATGGGGTGGACACGGATGATGTCATAGAGCTATTATAATCTTGTCCTGTGGGGCTTTTAAATGGTTAAGGGTGCAGGTTAGAACAGAATCAAACAAACGCAAGTGGCAATATATTTAATTAATGGCAGGAAGCCACTTAGTGGTGTGTATGAGGTGAGCGGGGCCAAGAATGCTGGACCAAAACTCTTGATAACCAGTCTCGTAACAAGTGAGACCTGTAAGTTCTCGAACATCCCAGATACGTCAGATTCAGAAAAAGTAATTGAGGCAATAAAGAGTTTTGGTGGAATTGTGCAAACACTTAATTCGCATACCTATTCTGTAACATGTTCCAACATTACAAGCTCGGTGGTACCGAAAGAAGCAATGAGAGCCAGACAATCCGTGCTGTTTATTGGCGCTCTTTTGGCACGTACGGGTAAAGTAATGATGCCAACCTTGGGGGGAGATGAGATAGGTAAGCGCCCCATTGATCGTTTACTTAACGCTTTGCGAGCATTTGGGGCGAATGTGAATCAGGGAAACAATTTAACGATTGAGTTTCCAGAGCGACCACATACGGGAGTATATAAGTTTGAGAAGAATTCGCACACAGCCACCGAGAGTTTACTCATTGCACTCTTGCACACAAACGGGGTGGCTCGCGTAGAAAACGTAGCTCTGGAACCCGAAGTGGATAATCTCATCGAGGTGCTTAATGCTATGGGTGCACGGATTAGTCGCTTGGCAGATAGAGTAATTGAGATTGAGGGAGTGGAAGTTTTGCACGGGGTGGAAGCAAGCTCCATATATGACAGACTTGAGGCGGCAACGGCTGTCACACTATCCGCAATGACAGAAGGAGCGATAAAGATCAAGAATGCGGAAAAAACGCACTTGACCAGTTATCTCGCAAAACTCGCAGAGGCGGGGGTTCGAGTGAGATGGGTCAAAGATCTGGCGGTAGTAAGTGTTGCCAAAAAGTTAAAACCCATTGATATTGTTACGGAAGTGCACCCGGGTTTTATGACAGACTGGCATCCGATCATCGCTCTCTTGATGGCGACTAAGTTTCCCGGCAAGTCAAGTGTGCACGAGAAGATTTTTGAGAATCGCTGGAACTATTTGCGCGAGCTTGGCAAAATGGGGGTGAAGTATGAACTGTTTAGACCAGAAGGAGAACAGCCAGAGGACTACAACTTTAACGAGTCAGAGTTTAAGAACGATGAACCCCACGCAGCGTATATATTTGGCCCTACCGAGCTTTCTCCCACCGAGCTTTTTTCTCACGATGTGCGCGCTGGGATCGACGTACTCTTGGCCGCCCTAGTAGCCAATGGCCAAAGCGTGGTCAAAGACCCTAAAGACCACATTGTTCGAGGTTATGAAAATATCGTTGGTAAACTCCAAGGCCTTGGAGCGGACATTCGGGAAGTTGATTTATGATTAACCCCGTCCCTAAAAATCACAGGACTTATTGTCTTTATCTGTGAACCTAGATTGGGGGATGAAGTTTTTTGGGATTAGAAGAGGAACGAGTGACTTGAGTTTTGAGGCAAAACGGGCAATGATGAGAGCAAGTACATGGAAGATTATAGGAACGCAAAGGGAATTGCAGATAATTGGCAATATCCACCTAGCCCCAAACTATGTCCAGTACAAAACTGACGATCGGTATTGTGGGTTTGCCGAATGTGGGGAAAAGTACGCTTTTTAACGCTCTGACCAAGAAAGGCGTGCCTATGGAGAATTATCCTTTTTGTACCATTGATCCATCGGTGGGAGTGGTGGCTGTGCCGGATGAACGACTAGAAAAATTAAACGAGTTCAGCAGGTCGAAGAAGAAGATACCGGCGGTAATTGAGTTTGTGGATATTGCCGGGCTTGTTAAAGGGGCGAGTGAAGGTGAGGGTTTGGGTAATAAGTTTCTCTCCCACATTCGCGAGGTAGACGCTATCGCCGAAGTAGTGCGCGTGTTTGACGATCCAGACATTATAAAAACTGGTAACACGCCTGAAGACGATATTGCCATTGTTAATCTAGAGCTTGTTCTGGCTGATTTAGAGAATGTTACCAAGAGACTTAGTGGTCGCACCGCCAAGAAGGGGGAGATGGAACAACCGCGGGAGAGGGAACGGCTCGAAGAAGCTAAAAAGATTCTTGAAGAGGGAAAACTTGTTGGGCTGGAATACAAAGATCTTCAGTTGCTTACAGCCAAACCCATCTTGTATGTGTTCAACCGCAATGCCGGAGCAAGTAATTTGGCGGCAAGGCCACCAAATGAGAAGGATGCTTTTGTTTGTGTGAATTCGCGTATTGAGCAGGAGCTCTCGGAGTTCGAAGGAGATGAGAAAGAAACTTTTCGAAGGGAAATGATGGGTGATCCCCCGACTTCGCTCGGGACAAATGATGGTATTAACGACTTGATACGAGAAAGCTATAAAATGCTAGGTCTAATAAGTTACTTTACCACTGGAGAGGATGAGACGAGGGCATGGACGATTAAGCGAGGCAGTACCGCGCCGGAGGCTGGCGCGATTATCCACACAGATTTTCGCGACAAATTTATCCGGGCTGAAGTGGTCAGTTACGATTATTTAATGAAAGCTGGTTCGTACGCCAAAGCGCGCGAACTTGGCCTTGTACGCACCGAAGGAAAAGAATACATCGTCCAAGATGGAGATATTATTGAGTTTAAGATATAATAAATTAAAAGTGTAAATATAAAATTATTTACCATGGACAAGTATGACCACAAAAAAATTGAGGACAAGTGGCAGAAGAAATGGGAAGAGGATGGTCTTTACAAGACTGTCGAAGATAAAAACAAAAAGAAATGCTACGTGCTTGATATGTTCCCGTACCCATCAGGAGTAGCACTACACGTTGGTCATCCCAAGGGTTACATTGCCACGGATGTGTATACACGGTTTAAGCGTATGAATGGTTTTAATATTCTCCATCCGATGGGTTGGGATGCTTTCGGTCTGCCCGCAGAGAACTATGCGCTCAAAAATAAGATTCATCCGTCTTTGGCAGTGGGGAAAAACATCAATACTTACAAGGAGCAACTCTATAAGATTGGTTTCAACTACGACTGGTCGCGCGAGATAAATACTACTGACTCGGCCTATTACAAATGGACACAATGGATTTTTTTGCAGATGTACAAGAAAGGTTTAGCCTACGAGAGCAACGAGCCTATCAACTGGTGCCCGTCTTGTCAGACTGGTCTTGCCAACGAAGATTTGGATGATGGTAAATGTGAGCGTTGCGGGAATGTGGTGGGAAAGAAGAGGATACGCCAATGGGTCCTTAAAATTACAAAGTACGCGGATAGACTTCTGGAAGATATGGATAAGTTAGGCTGGCCAGAGTATGTAAAAGAGATGCAGAGAGCATGGATAGGGAAGTCGGAAGGTTTGATTTTCCGTTCGCCCGTTCGAGATACCAAGATAGAACTTGAGACTTTTAGTGCTCACTTTGAGGCTTGCTATGCCGACACCTTTGTAACCATAGCGCCTGACCATCCACTTCTAGCAAAACTAATTGATGGAGTTCCCGGCGAAGATGGGATTAGAGCAAAAATAGAGGATATCAATCTCAAACGTTTGAGTGCAAAGTACGGAGAGGGAGAGATAGAAGGTGTGTTTACGGGCCGCTATATGCAGGATACTGTGACAGGTAAGGATTTACCAATCTGGGTAGCCTCTTTTGTACTTTCTGACTATGGCACTGGGGTTGTGCGTTCTTCCGCTTATGACGCAAGAGATTTAACTTTTGCCAAAAAGTACGAAATTCCTTTGGTCGAAATAAATCCGGAGATAGATCGCGAAAATTTTGAGAAGATACTCGTAACGGCAGGTCACGCAAAAAAATCAACCATGTACAGACTTAGAGATTGGGTTTTCTCACGCCAACGTTATTGGGGCGAGCCCATCCCGCTTATTCACTGTCACAACAAAGAAAAGAGTTGCGGGGTTGTACCTGTGCCCGAAGAGGACCTGCCGGTAGTACTGCCTGACATAAAGCATTATGAACCTACTGGCACCGGCGAATCACCTCTTGCTGTTATAGAATCATGGGTAAACGTGAGGTGTCCAAAATGTGGTGGAGCTGGAAAGCGCGAAACGAATACCATGCCGCAATGGGCAGGTTCTAGTTGGTATTATCTGCGCTTCATGGATCCACATAATGATAAGCAACTTGTTTCTAAAGCTAACGAAGCTTACTGGAGTCAGATAGATCTTTATGTGGGCATTGGTGAGCACATTACTCGACATATGATATATGCCCGCTTCTGGCACAAGTTCCTTTATGACATTGGAGTTATTACTACAGTCGAGCCATTTCCAAATTATCAGAAAACAGGTTTGATACTAGGAGCGGATGGACGAAAGATGAGTAAGCGTTGGAATAATGCCGTGAATCCAGATGATGTCATAGAGCGCTTCGGAGCAGACAGTTTCCGAATCTACGAGATGTTCCTTGGACCTTTCGCTGATACGGTGCTTTGGAATGATGCTGGTATTGTGGGCCCACGCAGATTCCTCGAGAGAGTCTGGGCATTACGAGATAAAGTGGTGGATATTGCGATTTCAGAACTAAATAATGAATTTGTAAAAGTAATAGACAAAGTGGCAACCGACATAGAAGAATTCAGATTTAACACCGCCATTTCAGCCTTAATGTTGTTTTCCAGAAAAATAGGACGGCTAGATGTTATACCCAAGGAGATGTATGAGGCATTTATTAAGATACTTGCTCCATTTGCTCCCCATATTTCAGAAGAGTTGTGGTTTGGGTTAGGTTATAAAGAATCCATACATAATGAAAGGTGGCCAAAGATAGTTGAGACGGTAAAAAATGAGTTGCCTGAAGTGTTGACATTACCTGTGCAAGTAAATGGCAAATTACGAGGTAAAATCGTAGTTTCGAGAAGAGCTAGCGAGCAAGAAGTGAGAGAGGCGTTGTTGACCAGTAAAGATTTAGCCAGCTGGTTACCCCCGCAGGGGTTGACTAAGATATACTATAAAGAAGGTATAATTGTCAGTGTAGTCAGTTGATCAAATTTTAGAATACTTGACTTTATTTTAATTAGTGATAGAACATTAGTATACGTTAACAAATAAGGATTATGATAGCAGTTAAGACGTTAAAATTTAAACCCGGGCAAGTAGTTAAAAGTCTACTTATTGTGGTTCCAGAAAGGGCTAGGGACGTAATAGAAAGGCGGTATGGACTATTTGGTAATGACTCCGAGGGTATGACTCTGGAAGCTATTGGGGATATTTATGGCATTACTAGAGAACGCGTAAGACAGATTGAGAACTTTGCTATGGACACGATCAAAAAGTCGGATGCATATAATAAAGCTAAACCAGCTTTTGAGGATTTGGAGGATTATTTAATTTCCCATGGGGGAGTAGCCAAGGAGGAGAGAATAATTTCAGAATTGGCTTCAGACAAAACAAACCAAAATAACATTATATTCCTGTTGAATGTGGGTGAGTCGTTTGTTCGGTTTAAGGAGGATGACCATTTACACCACCGCTGGACGACAGATGAGAACGTTGCGGAAAAGGTGGGGGAGTCATTAAAAGGTTTGCATAGGTCGCTAACTTATGATGATTTAGTTACAGAGGCAGAAATGCTGGAACGTTTCGCTGAACACCTCCGAAATAATCTTGAAGAATACGCCACAGAGCACGCTAGTAAGTGGTTGGGTTTATCGAAGCAGATATCTTCTAATCCTTTAGGAGAATGGGGTTTAACAGATTCACCAAGTATCAAGACTAGAGGTATCAGAGATTATGCCTACCTTGTTTTACGAAAACATGGTGAACCTCTGCATTTTACGGAGGTTGCCAGCAAAATAAGCGAGATGTTTGATCGTGAAGCTCACGTGGCCACGTGTCACAACGAGCTTATTAAGGATGATAGATTTGTACTTGTTGGAAGAGGACTGTATGCTCTCTCCGAATGGGGATACACAAATGGAGTAGTGAGGGATGTTATTAAAAATGTGCTTGAGAAGAAAGGACCACTTAGTAAAGAGTCTATAATGTCGGAAGTCCTAAAACAGCGTCAAGTAAAAGAAAATACGGTATACGTCAATCTTCAGAATCAGAAATACTTTAAAAAAGACCTTAAAGGTCGTTACACTCTGGTTTCTTAGACTAGATTCGTCTATACTCTATAGATGCTTATTTACGATCGTTTTATAGAGGTCCTGTTGCCTGCACTTAAAGGAATTTTTTTCTATTTTGGACCTTACGCCCTTGTTCCATTGCTTTGTTATGCGAGCTGGCTTTTGTGGATTAGATATATGAGGATGCATTATATATTCAATGGCGGATGGACTCTTATGGAGGTTATATTACCAAAACTGGCGGTAAAATCGCCTCAATCAATGGAAGTTATCTTCGGAACATTTAATCAAGCTTACGCAGGCAACTGGTGGAACAGAATACGTTCCGGTTCTCTTAGAACATGGTTTTCTCTCGAGATAGTTTCCATCGAAGGTAGGGTGCATTTTTTTATTAGAACATCGACACTTTTTAAGCATGCTATTGAGGTTGCTATTTATGGAGAATATCCAAATGCCAGAGTTAATGTGGTTGAAGATTACATGAAAGGTCTTAAGTATTACAAGAATTCAAATTTAGATGTTTATTTGTGGGAACTTGGTTTGGGTAAAAAAGATCCATATCCCATACGGACATATGTTGATTACGGATTAGATAAAGAGGGTGTTGAAGAGGAATATAGAACCGATCCAATCACGCCGATTATTGAGTTTCTCTCATCTCTTGGTCCCAAAGAGTACGCAGTGGTGCAGATCTTAGTTATGACGGCTAAGGATAGATACAAACTCAAAGTAGGGGTGAAAGGCGACAAGAAAAAAAAGAAAGGAATGATGGGTGATTGGCGCGACGAGGGTAGAGAATTGATAGCAAAAATTATCGAAGAGAAAACTGGTGGCAAAAAAGACAAAGACAAAAAAGGCGAGGTTGATTTCAGTGTTTTCAAACTAACACCGGTAGATACGGAGGAAATTAAAGCTATTGATAAGAGTATGGCTAAAAACGGCTATGATTGCGGTATTAGACTTTTATACGCCGCCGAGAAGCAAACTTACAAACTCGAGCATAGACTTGCCTTTAAAAGTTTGTTTAATGTTTTCAATGCTCACGGCCTAAATAGTTTTAAAATTAAAAAAGAAACCGGTATAAATTCTGTTTTGGGTAACATTACCGGTTGGAATGAACATAAAGTTGCGAAGATGAAAAAAGAAATGTTTAATGCCTGTCGCTTACGTTCATATTTTTATCCGCCTTATTCGGAAAGACCTTTTGTCCTTAATTCGGAAGAACTTGCAACTGTCTACCACTTCTCCCCCGGCGCCAGTATCGGGGCTGGCGTAGAGAGGGTAGAATCCAAGACTCTCGAACCGCCTCTGGAGTTGCCAGAGTAGAAATTCTATGCCCAGAAAGGTATTTGCAATTCCTGTTCTCATTGTTTTGGCGCTGTATCCTTTTTCAACACCTTTCACGTTTCCAAGCGGACGATTGATAGAAATCCCTCTAGGACACAGCGTTTCCGATATTGGTCGTGATTTGCGCGATTACGGCGTAATAAAATCTGTTTTTGCGTTTAAACTTGTAACTGAATTACTTAACGCCACATCAAATTTAAAAGCCGGAAGATATGTTTTCAATGAGCCCTTTCCTGTTTGGGAGATAGTTTCCCGCTTAACCAATGGGAAATTTGACACAGAACGATTTAAAGTCACAATTCCTGAAGGATTTACAAACAAACAAATTGCTGAACTGTTTAAACGAGATATAGGCGAAGAAAATCAAGGCTACCTTTTTCCAGATACGTATTATTTTGACGAATTTGCAACAGTGGACGAAATTCAAACTGTCATGATAGATAATTTCAAAACCAAGATTGGTGAAGTTAACCATACAGACGTCATCCTAGCGTCTATTTTGGAAAAAGAAGTGCGCGGCAAAGAAGATACGGGTATCGTAGCCGGCATCCTAAAAAAGCGCCTTGATCTCGGTATGCTCTTGCAGGTTGATGCTGTGCCCATAACCTATGAAGAAATCGGTTTGCCTGCCGCGCCTATATGCAACCCGGGTCTAGCTGCGCTTAATGCCGCCCGAAACCCGACAGAAAGTCCCTATATTTACTACCTGTCAGACAAAGATGGAGTAACACATTACGCCGAGACTTTCGAAGAGCACAGACTGAACAAAGTAAGATATTTAAGATAGAAATTGTGCTAACATAACCAAAGTGCCAAATCCTGATAATAAAATTCAACTAAAACAATCGCTTGTTTTGATTGCGCCAAGGCTTATCGAATTCTTGATAAAAATTTAGTTTTTTTACAAAAATACGACATACCTCTGCCCAGAAAGTTTAGCTATCGTTTATTACCAAACTTGCTATCAAGCGGAATTGGCTTGATTGTTACTCTCGTCGCCTATACCGAGGGCTTTATTTAAAGCGTCTCTCAAACTGTAATTTGGTCCCTTGTTAGTGGTTCCGGGCAGGGGTGGTTTATTGTTGGAATTAGGAGGCTGGGGTTGACTGTGTCCAGCGGGCTTGCGTTTCTTTGGCCATTTTGAGACGGGTTTTGGGGCCTGATCCACTTTATACCAGGGTGGTCCTGGTGTCGTTGTCTGACTAATTTCTTTATTTGGCATAAAAGTTGGCGACGAGGTTCTTCCTGCTGGGGTGATTTGAGATGACCCAACTGCTTCTTCCGCACCCTCAACACCCGGGGCTTTAAGATCAATGCTATATTTAGTCTTGGATTTTGCCGGAGCGGTTCCTATGCCGGCTACCCCGCTTGCCCAAGTGCTCGGTACTTCTTTTTTGGGCGGCGTCTCGCCTCCTCTTGAACCAGCCCATGAGGCTATATTCGCTTCGACGTCGTCTCTGCGTCGAGCGTAGTTCCGGCGGGAATTGTCAATGATAAATTGCTTATGTTCTGGACTGGCGATTACTTTGATGGGCGGAAGGGTATTGGCCGAAAATGGGCGGGAGGAAGTGCCTCCTATCATTATCTTCATATAGACCTGGTAATTGGGCAGGCCGATCAAATCATCGGCCAAGAGATAGGGAGCGTAGTGCTTCTCTAAATATTCCGCGTCTTGGGCGCTTACTCTAAAAGTGATAGTTGTACCCACGTTGCCGAAAACGGCATCCTTGAGCCGTTCACCCGTTTGTTCCGTAATCAGTTGGCCAATATACTGGTGCGAGATAACCATGCCCAAGCGGTATTTGCGGGCTTCCGAAAGGATAGAAGCGAAAGAATCTGTCACAAAGTTTTGGAACTCGTCAATAAAGAGGATAAAGTCCCGGCGATCCTCCTGTTTAATGCGCACTCTCTCCATGGCCGCCAGCTGGATCTTTGTGATGAGCATGGCGCCCAGAAGGGCGGAGTTGTCTTCGCCCACCTTGCCTTTAGAAACATTGACCAGGAGAATCTTGCCTTTATTCATTACCTCGGCAATGTCGAGGGTGCTTTTCGTCTGGCCGACAATGTTTCGGATTATATGGCTGGACAGAAACTGTCCTACTTTATTCTGAATAGGCGCGATAGCTTCGGTCCGGAAGCGCGGCTCATATTGTTCATATTCATTTACCCAGAATGAACGAACCATCGGGTCCTGGCAATTGTTGACCACATATTGGCGATAGCTTTTATCCACTAGCATGCGGAGAATGGAGAGAAGAGTGGCCCCAGGAGTATCGATAACGGCCAAGACAGTGTTATTGAGAATGTACTCCATTCGAGCCGACCAGACATTGGCCCAAATCTTTGTAAAAACAGACATAAGACCCGAAGAAATAAGGTGTTTATACTCCGGTTCTTTAGCCTCCAAAATATTGAAACCGATCGGGTAATCAGTATCCACGGGGTCAAAGTAAATAACGTCGTCTAGACGATAGTCTGGGATAGAAGCCAGAATATCATCCACAAATTCTCCGTGTGGGTCTATGATGGTGATGCCTCGGCCAGCCTTGACGTCCTGGATGGCGATATTTTTAAGCAGAGTGGTCTTGCCAGTTCCGGTCTGGCCAATGACGTACATATGCTGGAATCGATCGTTATTTTTGATTCCAAAAGTCTTCTCCCGTCCCCGGAAGTTCGTTGTGCCAAGGTAAACAATGTCTTTGTTAAAATCAGGCTTCATTCTGAAATTATAACATAGATAGAAATTTATTTTTTACCTTTTGTTAATCTTTTAAAGGTTAATTCCTCTTTTTTATTTATTTGATAAGGCGTACAGGTCTATAAGCTCTTTAATGGCTTTAGCCTCCTGTTTTTTGTCATTGAGCATGTGCTTCACGTGACCTTGCAGATGGTTGGCCAGAAGCACTCTATCCATACTTTTTAATGACAGCTGTATTGATCGAGACTGTGTCATTAAATCAATACAATGCTTCTCTTCTTCTATGGCTTTTACTAGTCCATCAAGCTGACCACGAATGATCTTGGCTCGATGGGTGGCCTTCTTTTTTAGCTTTTGATCTAACATAAGTTTAAGGTTTTATAAGATAATTTAGATTAATTATTACAATTATTTTATAAGTATATACCCCCATACCCTATATGTCAAAGTACAAACTGGTGTGGATAACCCAATCGCACTTTAGCGATTTTGTCATTTATATATGCTAATATCTGCGTACTAAAGTCCGCGACAAAAACATTATGAAATACGACGCATTGGCATCAATAAACTCAATCAATAAGACAATAAAGGCACTTACGGAGGGAGGTTTTTTGCCGGAATCAGTCGCATCAAGAGTTGAAGCACTTTCCAGAATCAAAGAACTCATTCCTGCCGGAGCAACGGTCATGAACGGTGCCTCGCGGACACTCGACGAGATTGGCTTCGTCAAATATCTGAAAGAGGAAGCACATGGATGGAATAATCTCCACGAGGCGATTATTGCAGAAAAAGACCCAGCTAAACAAATGGCATTACGCAAACAGTCGGTTCTCTCCGATTTCTATCTTGGCAGTGCGCATGCTATTGCCGAGACTGGAGAAATCGTGATCGCATCGAACTCTGGGAGCCAGCTCCCTCATATCGCTTTCACTTCGCCGAACATAATCCTTGTCGCCGGCACACAAAAAATCACGTCAGATGTTGATACCGCAATATCGCGGCTCAAAGAGTATGTTTTCCCTCTGGAAGATGCTCGAATGAAAGAAGCTGGCATGGGTGGAAGTTTTATCTCAAAAATTCTCATTCTGAATCGCGAGCAGTCATTTATGGGGCGGAAAGTACGCATTCTTTTTGTGAATGAAAAATTGGGGTTTTAATACACGAAAGATGTCTACCGATATGGCAAGCACATCAGACTTCTAACTTTCTTGTATTTAACTAAATGCTAGCCGTATTATTTAGTGAATAGGAAGCAATAAATAGGTCCTGACCAACCTCCATAAATAACATCCTTATAAACTTGAGAATGTAAGGATGTGGTGTATAATGGCCATAATTTAGAATCATTCGACAAAACTCATGACAAGTAAACACAGACAAACATCCTTCGAATACGCTCAGGACAAAAATATTCCCTTTAAAAAAAAGATCTTTGTTGGCCTATCTGGTGGGGTGGATAGTGCCGTGAGCGCGGCGCTCTTGAAGCGGGTCGGAGCAGACGTTGTGGGCGCATTCATTAAGACATGGTACCCAAACTGGCTTGCTGACTCTTGTTCTTGGAGACAGGAGCGGCGCGATGCCATGCGTGTGGCAGTTAATTTAGGAATACCATTTGTAACTCTAGATTTGGAAAGAGAGTATAAGAGGGAAGTAGTGGATTATATGATTACCGAGTACAAATCTGGCCACACGCCTAATCCGGACGTAATGTGCAATAAAGAAATTAAATTCGGCGTCTTTTTACGTAAGGCGCTTGCGTTTGGCGCGGATATTATCGCTACCGGCCATTACGCCCAAAATCAGATATTAAGCACTAGATATCAATTGCTAGCAGGGAAAGATGCTAAAAAAGATCAGAGTTACTTTTTATGGACACTCAATCAAGCGCAATTAAGCAAGACCATTTTACCGGTTGGCCACTTATTAAAAAGCGAAGTGCGGAACTTGGCCAAACAGTTTAAACTACCAGTTGCAAATAAACCCGACTCGCAGGGCATCTGTTTTTTGGGTCAGGTAGACATAAAGCAATTTCTCTCACATTATGTCGAGGCTAAAACAGGCGATGTATTGGATGAGAGTGGCAAGAAACTGGGTACGCACGACGGCGCGATCTTTTACACAATTAACCAGGTCTGGCGCAAGCCATATTATGTTGTGGCAAAAAATATGCAATCAAACACCATATCGGTATCTACAAAGGCTAACTTCCCAACCTGGTCCCCAGGGGGCCAGGTGAAGCTACGAGACATAAATTGGATTTCCGGCACTTCACCAGACTCAAAAAAAATACTAGCCCAGATTCGCTACCACGGCGAGAGCTTGCCATGTGTAATTTCTGGTTCCACCCTCACTTTTACTAAGTCCGCTATGGTTGCTCCTGGCCAATCTGTGGTTATATATGATGACGATGTTTGCCTGGGTGGGGGTATTATAGAGATGTGATATAATATAAAGATGGATGGTTTTACGAATTTTTTATTAGCCTCCATTACCATTCTCATTGGAGTAATTGGTTATCTGCTTAAGAAAACCTTTGACAAGATAGAAGAAGTTGCAAAAGACGTGTCCGATATTAAACCCAAAGTTGATATTATTTGGAGAGATATGTTGCCGAAACTTGATATTCTTTGGAGAGATCGCGCTGTCCCAGCAAATTCCCCTAGACAACTCAACGAACGCGGGCAGAAGATACTAAACGAGAGCGGTATTGGTGAAATTGTAGATGAATTAGAAAACAAGCTCTTAGATGAAGTCGGAAAGCACAACGCCGCGAATCCATACGATGCCGAACGATTTGTAGAGCGTGTAATGGCAGATCTGCCCAATAACCATCCGGAGCTTATCGATAAATTAAAACTTGGCGCTTACAATGCCGGAGAAAATATGGAAACAGTTCTATATATTGGCGCTATTTATCTCCGCAACAGAATTTTTCCCAAACTTGGCTTTAGTGTGGAGAGTTCCGTTGAAGACACAGAGCTCGAACCGGAAACACCGTCATAAATGTGAGAGTGGATGCAGATTTAGTTTTAATTAGTCTCCCGTCTTTGTGTTATAATCTGTAAAATATGACGGTAGCGGAGGTGCGACAAAAATTTTTAGATTTTATGAAGGATAGGGGACATGTGGTCCTGCCTGGGGCTAGTCTTATCCCCGAGAATGACCCGACCACGCTTTTCACTGGCTCTGGAATGCAGCCTATGATTCCATATCTTTTGGGAGAGACGCACCCGCAAGGCACTCGCATTACTAACTCACAGCGCAGTTTCCGCACAGAGGATATCGAGGAGGTGGGTGACAACCGACACACAACATATTTTGAAATGTTAGGTAACTGGAGTTTTGGAGATTATTTCAGACAAGAACAGATAATTTGGATAAGTGAGTTTCTCTTTGACCAGATTGGGATAAACCCGCAAAAATTCTATGTAACGGTCTTTCAGGGAGACGCGAAAAATAATTTACCCCGGGATACTGAATCAACCGAACTTTGGCGGAAACTTTTCGTAGCAAAAGGTATAGACGCCAAGATTGTTGAACTGGGGAGTGAGCAAGAGGCTAGCGAGAATGGTATGCAAGGGGGACGAATCTTCTACTATAACGCCAAAAAGAATTGGTGGAGCCGGGCGGGCGTGCCAGATCAG
>Ga0209542_10009557_pt1 | contig 17763 bp, 25 predicted proteins | sample RifCSPhighO2_01_FD_184028 | JGI IMG/M metagenome (GOLD analysis project Ga0209542, IMG submission 184028) | Soil microbial communities from Rifle, Colorado - Rifle CSP2_plank highO2_0.1 (SPAdes) (version 2) | ecosystem: Environmental > Terrestrial > Deep subsurface > Rock core/Sediment ...
GCAGATATAGAATCAGAATAAGCAAAAGTAATTTCTGAATATCTTCCATCTCAAATGTCAAAAGAAGAAATCGAGAAGATTGTTTTAGAAGTTATTGCAGAAGGTGTTTCTGATTTTGGTGCTGTTATGAAAGCTGCTATGGCAAAAGTACAAGGCCGTGCAGATGGGAAAATTGTTAGTGAAGTAGTTAAAAGAAACATAAACAAATGAAATATGAGGTTTCAAAACTTGGCAACAATAAGTATTCCACAGGCAATTTCAAAAAAGGTTTTGATGCTACTCGAGGTTGGTTTGTAGGAGATTTTTTCCCAGATAGTCATGCAAATAAAACGCGAGATGTTGAGATCATGTATAAAAAGCATACGAAAGGTGACATTGTAGTTCCTCACTATCATAAAGAAAAAGTTGAGGTACTTATAGTTTTAAGTGGGAAGATGGAATTTACAGTAAATGGAGAGAAAAATATCCTTAACAAGGATGATTTTATCTTTACTGATAAGAATAATGTTAATTCGCTGTTAGTTTTGGAAGATTCTGAAATACTTGCTATTCATTCGCCAAGTCTCCCTAAGGATAAATATTTGGTAGATCCCGCGAATAGGTAAACATTATATGAATTATAAAGAAGAGACTATACAAACCTACGATGATTCTGCTCAAGAGTTGGCGGATTATTTTCGTGGTATTGGGCCTAGGATTGACGATATTGAATTGGCTTTAACACTCGCTGGAGATCACCAGTTTAACGCAAATGTTGTCGAAATCGGTTGTGGTGATGGTCGTGATGCTGCTGAAATCACAAAAAGGGTAGGGCGGTACTGGGGAGTTGATCCGTCGGCAGGACTTCTTGCCATTGCAAGAAATACCTTGCCTGAAGTTGATTTCATACAATCAGATGCTTTATCATATAACTATCCAGAAAACCTTGATGTGGTTTTTGCTTTTGCGTCACTTCTACATGTTAATAGAACTGATTTTGCTATTGTCTGTCAGAAGGTGGCAAAAGCTCTTAGAAAAGGCGGAATATTCTTAGTGTCTCTAAAAGAGAAAGAGAATTATACTGAAGTGTTAAAAGAAGATAAGTATGGGAGGCGAATGTTTTACTTTTATACTGCAAAGCTGGTTGAGGAACTTGCTGGAGATATATTTGCAAATGTGTTCGAGAGCCATCAAAAAGTTGGTGATTCAGACTGGTTTACGTTAGCACTTGAACGTAAATAGCTTTAATGTTCTTCTTTGTGATGAATTCCGAGTAGATGTAAAACGCCGTGTTCGACTAGTTCGGCAATTTCTTTTCGAAAGTCTTCGTTTCCGTATTCTTTGCATTGTCTTTTTGCTTGGTCGATATTTACGATGATATCTCCTATATAATATTCTCCAGCTGGAGTTTTTTCATCGATATTGAAAGATAAAACGTCTGTTGGGTAATCCTTTTTAAGGTGTTTTTTATTTAGTTTTTGAATTTCTTTATCGCCAACAAGGTGAACGTTTATTTTTGAATTTTTCTTGATATCGCTGTCCATGTGCCAATAATAGCATGATACACTGTTGCTATGAAGATGATTGTAGGCCTTGGAAATCCAGAAACAGAATATTCACATACTAGACATAATGTAGGGAAGGACGTTTTAAATGTTTTTGTTGGAGACACTTTAGATTGGAAAGAAGATAAGAACTTGAATGTTTTGATGGCCAAAGATTCCGAATGTATTTATGTGAAACCACTTTCATACATGAATGATTGTGGGCCTTTTATTTCTAAAATTTTCAATTTTTACAAAATATTGCCGCAGGATCTTTTAGTAATTTATGACGAGCTCGATATTTTTATAGGCGAGTACAAACTAGCGTTTAATAAAGGCTCAAGGATTCATAACGGAATTTTATCGTTAAATATGAACTTGGGCTTTTCTAATTATTGGCATTTAAGAATTGGGGTTAGAGACTTGAGTATTCTTTCAAGTGTTCAAAAAGCTGGGATTGATCCCGCAAAATATGTTCTTCGGAAGTTTTTAATATCCGATAGGAAAAAGATCCAAAATCTTATACAAACATTTGTGTCGCCTGCCATAAAAGAATGGTTGAGTAAAAAATAGACACTTACACATAGCTATGGAGAATGGTAGAACTATATCATTCCGATTGTCGGTAAATTCTTATGTTTTATACAGAATACCGTCCGCAAAAATTCAGCGAACTAATAGGGGCAGATCATATCGTATCAGCGATAACTGGGGCTTTGGCCAAAGGTTTGCCAGCACACGCCTATTTTTTTTATGGGTCGCGTGGTATCGGAAAAACTACGACTGCAAGGCTTTTGGCCAAAGCCTTAAACTGTGACGCTCCTGTTATTTCTAGTAATTCCTCTTCATCTGTCTCGTTTGAGCCGTGTGGTAAATGTCAAAGTTGCTTGTCTGTGCGGAACGGAAACCATCTTGATCTTATAGAAATTGACGCAGCCTCTAATCGTGGAATTGAAAATATTCGCGACATAAAAGAAAACGTAGTTCTTTCGCCTTCTATGGGGAAGAATAAGGTTTATATAATTGATGAAGTTCACATGTTAACTTTAGAGGCCTCAAATGCTCTTCTAAAGCTTCTAGAAGAACCTCCGACACATGCTTACTTTATTTTGTGTACAACAAATCCAGAAAAGGTAATAGAAACAATTAAGTCCAGATGTCAGCAATTTCAATTTAAAAGACCAACGATTGATGAACTCAAACAAAAGCTTTTACTGATTGCTAAGGATAAAAACTTTGAAATTGCCGAAGAGCAAATCCAAAAAATTTCAAAAAGTGCTAAAGGCGCATATCGTGAAGCAGAAACAATTTTAGAGCAACTGATAAATGGTAATTCGGGAGTTGTCAGTGATTTATTCGAAACTAATTCCGATTATAAGTATCTAGGCGAAATGATATTAAGGTCAGATGTAGCTTCTGCAATTGAGCATATAAATAAGGTCTATCTTGATGGTCGCAATCTTGATGTTTGGACAGAAAAGTACATTTCCTATCTAAGAAGCCTTTTATTGTCTAAGGTTGGTGTTAAAAATGTTTCAAATGAGTTTATTGATCAAGATGATGAGTTTATGAAAGAGGCTTCGGCCCAGCTAATTCAAAAAATGGTTAAGCGTTTTACCCAAGCTTTATTTGAATTTAAAACTGCAATAATTCCAACATTGCCTTTAGAGATGGCTTTGATTGATCTTTTGATAGAAAATATACAACCTGAAAAGCAGATATCTTCGGCTTCTTTGAAAATACCTGTGCCAGTTGTGTCAAAGGATTTTCCATATAAGGATTTAATCGAAGCGGTGAAACCACATAATCATTCAATTTACTTGGTTTTGTATTCTTGTGATTTAGATAGCTTTGATGGAAAGTATCTGACATTAACCGCGTATTATTCGTTCCACAAAGAAAGAGTGATGAGCTTAAAAGTTAAAGATATAATTCAGGCTGAAGCTGAAAAACTTGTTGGCTGTCCTGTTGTCCTTAAGTGTGATTTGTCAGATAAAAAGCCCGATGCAAAAAAACTTACTGATAAGAATGTTAAGTCTGTAAAAGAGCCAATGGATATTGAGGAGGTCTTTGAAAAAGTATTTGGTGATGATATCGCATCTAAAATAAAATGAATTTGCCAAAGTCGCTTCAAAATGTTGTGGATGGGTTTTCTTCTTTGCCAGGAATTGGCCCCAAAAGTGCTCAAAGATTGGCTTTTTATTTGCTTCGAATGCCAAAGGATGATGTTTTAAGATTTTCGAAAGCGTTATTGGATTTGAAGGAAAGAACACAAATTTGCAAATTGTGTTTTAATGTCGGCGATTCGGATTTATGTGAAGTATGTGGTGATTTTACTCGCGACCATAAAACGGTTTGTGTTGTTGAGTCACCTCTTGACGCCCTAGCCTTAGAAAAAGCAAACTATAAAGGCATATACCATGTTTTGCATGGTGTTATTAATCCTATTGCTGGTATTGGGCCTGAAGAAATTTTTGTGAGGCAGCTTTTCGATCGTTTAGATGAAGGTGGTTCTGTAATTACAGAAATAATTCTTGCAAATAATACTTCACTTGAAGGCGAGTCTACGGCAATTTATATACATAATGAAATTAAAAAACGGCATGGAAACAATATTCGAGTAAGCCGAATAGGAAAAGGGCTTCCTATTGGTGCTGATATCGAATATGCAGATGAAGGAACGCTAAATGATGCTTTACGTGGGCGGGTAAGCTATGTGGCCTAAATTGAGATAACTATTGACGGATGTACGCTCTGTACGTTAGACTCCTTTTATGCATACAATAATAATGAATTCAACTGAAGTGAGAAAGAATTTTTTCACAGTACTTGGTCGCGTTGTCAACGAAGGCATTGAGGTTATTGTCGAAAATAAGAACTTAAGTAGTAATGTTCGAATAATTGTTGATAAGCTGAAGTCAGCCAAAAGAAGTAATGATATGGGAATTGTTGACGAACTCAAGGGTTCTTTAAAGTCTGATATTCCGTATAATCCAAATGAAAGTCAGATAGCTCATGAGCTGTATGCAAAACACTCTGTATTCAAGAAATGAAGTGTTTTATTGACGCCAATGTGATTTTGAGATTTTTGCTTAGTGATGACGCGTTATATTTTAATAAGTCTGTTTTAATATTCGAAGCGATTGCCGAAGGAAAATTTTCTGGATATGTCAATTCGCTGGTTATTCACGAGGTTTTATATGTTGCTATATATGTATATAAACAAGATAAAAAAACACTAACGGAGAAATTAATAAAACTAATTAGATTAAATAATGTAGATATTTTGGACATTTCAAAAGAAGATATGCTTGAAGTGTTGTCACTTTTTTCAAAAAGCAAGGTTGATTTTCCAGATTTAGTTTATGCCAAGATTTGCCAAAATAACAACATGTCGGTATTCTCATTTGATCGACATTTCAACAAGCTGAGTGTAAACCGACTTGAAAGTATATAATCCAAATATGAAATTTTATAACTCACTATCTCGAAAAAAAGAAGAATTTGTGCCAATAAAACCAGACTACGTTGGTATGTATACTTGTGGACCTACTATTTACAGTTTCCCGACAGTAGGAAACTGGAGGACTTATACGTTGGCTGATTTGACTTTTCGTACTCTTAACTATTTTGGATACAAAGTTAATCATGTAATGAACCTGACTGATGTTGGACATTTAAGTGGCGATAATTTGGGTGATTCAAGCACCGGCGAAGATCGTATGGCGGTTGCCTCCGAAAAAGAGGGCGTTGATGCTTGGTCAATAGCTGATAAGTATGGAAAAGATTTTCTTGATTCGATGAGCTTTTTGAACATTGCTATGCCAGATGTTATAGCAAAAGCCACAGATCATGTGCCTGAACAGATTTCATTAATTCAGTCAATCGAAAAGAAAGGCTATGCATATAAAACGACAGATGGAATTTATTTTGATGTTGCAAAGTACGAAGCTTTCGGGAATACATACGGCGAACTTTCAACTTTAGATGTAATAAAAGAGGGCATTAGGGTTGAAGTAAATCATGAAAAAAAAGATCCACGTGATTTTGCTTTATGGAAGTTTTTTGCAAAAGGTCAAAAACGTCACAATATGGAGTGGGAATCTCCTTGGGGAATGGGTTTCCCTGGTTGGCATATCGAATGTTCGGCTATGAGTATGAAGTATCTTGGCGATCAATTTGATGTCCATTTAGGTGGCGAAGACTTAAGAAGTACACATCATCCAAATGAAATTGCTCAAAGTGAATGTGCGACAGGTCATAAACCATTTGTTAAATATTGGATTCATGGGGCATTTTTATTAGTTGATGGCGGAAAAATGGGCAAAAGTCTTGGAAATGCTTATACAATTCACGATGTTATTAGTAAAGGATACGATCCTTTGGCTTTAAGATATTTCTATTTAAGCGGACATTATCGAAAGCAAATTAACTTTACATGGGAGGCTTTGGATAGTGCACAAAATGGACTCAATCGTTTGCGAAAGGAAGTTTCGAAATTGGGATTTTCTGAAAACAGACAGAGCAAAGCAGTTGATAATGAGTACAAAAAATCTTTTGAAAAAGCTATTGCTGACGATCTAAACATGCCAGAAGCTCTTGCTGCACTTTGGGGACTTTTAGGAGATGAAAAAATTTCACTTTCAGATAAAGCTACGCTTGTAATTTCGTTTGACGAAGTATTGGGATTAAAATTGGTTCAGGAGGACGTCGAGGGTTCCGACAAAACTTTGTCAATAGATCAGCTTCCAAAAGACGTTCAACAATTAATCAAAGACCGCGAAGAATTTAGAAAACAAAAAAACTGGGAAGAAGCCGATGATGTAAGGAATAAAATAAGCGGGTTTGGATATGATATAAAAGATACCTCCGACGGAGTTGTCGTTACGCCCCGATTCTAAATTCTATTACGTCGCCGTCTTTTACTATGTAGTCTTTGCCTTCTAGGCGAAGCTTTCCTGCGTTTTTTGCAGCAAGTTTAGATCCGGCAGAAATGTAGTCATCAAAGCCTACTACTTCGGCTTTTATAAAGTTTTTTATAAAATCGGTATGAATTACTCCCGATGCATTTTGTGCGTTTGTGCCATTTTTGATTTCCCACGCACGAACTTCTTTTTCTCCTGCTGTTAAAAAGGTGATTAATCCAAGTTTTTCAAATGCCATTTTTATGATTTTATCAAGTCCAGAGTCTTTAATTCCAAGGTCACTAAGATATGATTTACGATCTTCTATGGATAGGGAAGACAGTTCTGATTCAAGCTTAGCATTTATAAAAATGACTGGATTCTCTTTAAAAGTTTGATTGTTTTGTAATTTGAGCCTTTCATCACTTTCGTCAACATTAAATACATATATCATTTCTTTATCTGTTAAAAGAAAAAGAGGCTTAATGATTTCCTCATATTTAACTTTGTCGATTTGAGATCGTAATTCTATTGCAAGTTTACCGTTATTAAGGTAGTCGTAGTATCTTTGGAGAATCTCATTATTATTTGATTTTACTTTTAACTGTTTTTCTATGCTTTCGAGATCTTTAATTATAAGTTCGCTATTTATGATTTCAGTATCAGTATGTGGATCTTTACTGTGTTCGCGAATTATATTTGTATCTAAAAAATCTCTTACAACATGCAAAATCATGTCGACTTCGCGTATGTTTGCTAAAAATTGATTTCCTAGGCCTTCGCCTTTGCTTGCACCTTCAACCAACCCTGCAATATCGACAAATTCAATATTTGCATAAACTTTTGGTGGATTTACTCCTGTGTTTTTCTGGACAATCTCCGCAAGCTTTTCGAGTCTTTCATCGTAAACATCAACAACTCCGACATTTGGATCAATCGTCGCAAAAGGGTAATTCGCACTCAAAGCTTGCTCCCGTTTTAAAACAGCATTAAAAAGCGTAGATTTACCAACATTGGGAAGTCCCACTATTCCTACTTTTAACATATATATCCATCCATTTTTTGCATGTTGAAAAATAATACTAGTTGTATTAACATATTGCCATCACTAGGGAGAACACGAACATATGGTCGCGTGCCATATTGCTACGCCTCCCAACTCTATTTCAATCTATTTTTTTCAAAACTAAGAAAAACTTTATACTTTTGAAATTCTTTCAGTAATGACGATTCAGATTTTTCATTTGGAATTATAATCTTTAGAAGTTTATCTTTGTCCTTCAAATAATTGTGTAAGCAGTAAAAATCACCATCACCTGAAACTACAATGGCTTTGTTGTAGTTGTTATATTCAACTGCGGAGGCATGTAGTACCAATTCAGCATCAACATTTCCTTTAGGTTTTCCTTGATTATCCTTGACTGTTGGTTTGAACACTAGGATGTATCCATACGATTTTAGGTTTTTATAAAGTGTTTCGTTTTCTTTTAGGTAACCAATAAATAAGAATGCTTTATCTACGTGAAATTTATTTTTTAAATATATCCTAAATTTTCTGAAATCCAATTTCCAACCCTTGTAAATTAATTTCTCATTTTTGACAATATTTTTGCTTGTCCCTAGGTTCAGGTTCTGACCATCTATAAAAGCATAGATTGTTAGATTTTCCCTTTTCATGTTTTTCCCTTTCGCGGTGACATTGTATACAATAAATTTGTGATAGCTTTAGGATCATGTCCTGCAAAGTAAATACATAAATGTGAAGTAGGGTTCTCATCTCGAGTTGTAAGTCCTTTTGAAATTCGCTTTAGAAAAGACGTTTTAACATTTTTCTTAGCCGACGTTTTTAATATTAACTTTTCTAGATGGGTCATAAGTCTGTTGGACATTATTGAATTGTAATTCCGTACACGACAATCGTAAAGCATATTTTCGTAGTGGAAAATTTACCTTGGTAAATCTTGACGGCCACCGTTTTACTTGTTAGCATTGGTTTACTATGCAATACGTTACAACAGTTTCAAGTAAAGGACAAATTGTTATACCAAAGGCAATTAGGGATGAACTAGAATTATCTCCTTCGGCACTTATAAGTATTAGTTTAATAGATGGAAATATAATAGCTGAACCAATGACTCGAAGTGATAGTATATATGGATCATTCAAAGTAAAAAGTCCAATTAATAAACACAAAGTTAAAGAAATTTACAAAACAACTATTTCAAAGAAATTTAGAATAAGCTAATGACTGTATTAGATACTAGTGCACTTATTCGTTTTTTCACAAACGATATACCTGAAAAGGCTAGTGTTGTGAAGAAAGTCATTGATAGTGATGAAAAAGTTTTAATACCAGATGTTGTTTTTCCTGAACTCGAATATGTGCTTTTAGGCGAGGTGTACAAATCATCTAGGCAAAAGGTTTTACAAGCGTTTCATTTTTTGATTTCTCGAAAAAACACTAAGGTTTCCGTTGGCGTTTCGATTGCCGTTGATTTGTACTCAAAGACAAACTTAGATATTGCTGATTGTATTATTGCGGCTTCTGCTATAGGAAATGAACTCCTTAGTTTTGATAATAAGTTAATATCAGCATATAAAGCATATAAAATGAATTTAGGTCAATAACCTTCCAGTTGTCTATAATTTTGCTCCATGTTATTATTTCGCTTGTTATGAATACATATGAAGCAATGATCATTTTTAAGCCAGAGCTAAAAGATGACGAAACCAAAAAAAACATAAAAGATATTACTGGCAAAGTTTCTACTTTTGGTGGAAAAATTTTGACTGAAGACAGTTGGGGATTGAAGAATTTTGCTTATGAAATGGATAAAAAGACAAAAGGTTACTACTACATTTCAACTTTTGAATTAGATTCTCTTAAAGTTTCTGATCTTACTACATGGCTAAATCTTCAAAACGAAGGCGTTTTAAGAAGTATGATAACAGTTGTTAGTAATTAAGATTTGCTTAGGTAACAAAAATTTTAGAACCTTTTAACTTTATTATGCTAAATTTAGATAAGTATTTTAGTTAGTTAGAATTTTGAAAGGTAAGAAAGGGAATAAAAATGGCTACAAGATCATTAAATAAAGTTCAATTGATTGGTAATTTAACAAGAGATGTTGAATTGCGATATACAGCAGGCGGAGTCGCTGTTGCAACATTCGGAATCGCTACAAATCGTTCATATAATGATGCAAGCGGAAATGCTGTAGAAACAGCTGAATTCACAAATTTGGTTGCTTGGTCAAAGCTTGCAGAAATTTGTTCACAACTTCTTAAGAAGGGAACAAAGATTTATATTGAAGGAAGACTTCAAACTTCAAAGTGGGATGACAAAGAAACTGGAAAGCCAATGCAAAGGGTTGAAGTTATAATAAATGATATGATTATACTTTCACAACCAAGTGGTGGTGCATCTGCTAACGTTACAAGCACTAGCGCAGAAGGAACACCTCAAGCTACCGTTCCAAATTCAGACGTATCTAGTGATATGGGACAAGCCGTTGATCTAAACGATTTAGATTTAGGAGACCCAGTAGATGGTTCGTCAGTACAAAATAGTTCAGTTACTCCATTTTAATAAATATGGCAAAAAACAGTAGCACAAAAAAAGCGCCAGTTAGAAGAGTGATTAGAAAAATTGAAAATTCTTCTGCTATTAATGTTAAGGACATTGATTATAAGAATGTCTCAATTTTAAAGAAATTTATAGGTGCAAGAGAAAAGATAATGTCTAAAAAAGACTCTGGTCTAAGTGCAAAAAAACAGCGAAAATTACAAGTTGAGATTAAAAAGGCTAGGATAATGGGTTTATTGCCTTTTACAGATCGACACGCATTGAGTTAAACTTAGAACATGATTCTGCCCGTTTATATTTCAGGACGCCGTGTTCACTTTTTGCTTGTTCAAGATGAGCCGTTTGAGGTTCTAAGCACTTTCGGATATAAATTTCCTTTTGTAGAGGATTATTCAAACTCATTTATAACGAAGAAAAAGCTTATACAAGCAATTTCCTCAATCACAAATTTGAAAAAACTAAACAGTGATGATCTTCTTATTATTTCCGATACAAAACAGGTAAATAATATTGATATAAATTTTCAAATTGATGAGGTCATTTTGGACATACCTTATTTATTTTGTGTTCTAGGTCTTTATAGCCAATCTAGCTTATCTGCATTGTCAAAAGAAGAGATTAATCATTTCATGACAAAAATCTATCTGGGTGATGATATTGACGACGAAATTCGATTAAAGGTAGATACATCTAAAATCAAAAACTTTTTTAAGGAAAATTCAAATAAGCTCAAAACAGTTCATAAGGTAGTTGTTTGTAACGATTTTGCAAGTGAAAAATATAAGAAAAAAATAAAGGATATCTTCTTGTCCGAATTTGCTTCGAATGTCGTAACTCCTTGCTCGTTTGGTATAACTTTTGATTACGATTATAAGGAAATTTTGAAATTCGGATTTTTAAAAAGTAAACGTACAGATATTAAAAAATACTTAAATTCATCGCACGAAATACCTGAAACCAAAGTACTTTTTGCTCCAGGTGCTATAGATGCGGAATTTTCAATTATAGATATAAAATCAAAAACAAAATTAGAAGACAGGGAAATCAAAATAAATCCAGATTTTGCAAACACTCTTGAAATTCCCCAAGAAAGCTATGTAAAGCTTGCGCTTACAGGAAATAAAATGCATTTCGCGTGCGAGCTTTATACAGGTCAAAATGAAATTATTATTTATAGTAAAGGGGATTTATCATGATAAGGGAAGGCCAAATAGCATTTAATTCATCAGTATTTTCTTTGTTTGACATACCATTTGGATATTTATCAGTTGTAAAAGAAGGTGACAAAGTAAAAGCAGGTGAGCAACTTATTGTTTTAGATAAAAAAAGTGAAACAGTTTTTATTGAGGGCTTTGGCGAAATTATTGTAAAAAAAGATGACATTGTTAAACCTGGAGATGTTTTGTGTAAGCATAAAGGTATTTTAAAAAGTGAAAACATGAAATCCGGGGTCAACGGGACAGTTTTATCTATAAATGATAATGTTATTGAAATTAAAATATATAATGCAGAAACTCAACTACTAGATTCCCAAACACAGTCAACATTTAATTCAATTGTCAAAAAGGTAGAACAGGGGAAAATTCTGCTAAGTTTTTCTGCCATACAACTTAATTTACTTATATCAAAAGGTGTCTCGTCTATCGGAAATTTTTCATATAATTCGCAACAAGAATTAAGTAAAATGGCTAAGCCAAAAGGTAAAGATATTGATATGTTTAGTGAGTCAATCATTGTGACAAGTCATAGCACCATAGATTTGTATCCAAAACTTTCAGCTTTGGGTGTAAATGGTTTGATTGTAAACTCGGTTGACTATGAAATCTACGATAAGGCTTCTGTGTTAGAAGTTCCGCTTGGTGTAATTAGTGGTTTTGGTGACTTGCTAGAAGATGAGACTCTTGTAAAATGGTTTAAGTCAATTGAGGGACAGAAAGTTTGGTTTGATGCAACTTTCAATAGATTAGTCGTTCCTTCTGATAAATGCCCACTTTGGATAAAAACGAAAATATGAAATTATTTAAACTTACACAATCTCTTATTACTACGATTTTATTAATTCTTATTGGTGTTTTTGTTGGGTATTACTTTGGAGTTAAAGGTTATGAGGTTGATATTAAGACAGGCATCTCAAATGTAAAAATCGTTAACAAAGAAAGTGTTATTTCCCAAAACGTTGACTTTGCAAGATTTTGGCAAGTTTGGGAATTAATCAATAACAAGCATATTAAAAAACCAATTAATCAATCTGATTTGGTGAAGGGTGCAATAAATGGGATGATCGCTTCTATCGGTGATCCGTATACTTCTTACTTTGACACAACGGAAAACACGCAAGTCATGAATTCCTTAAATGGATTGTATGAAGGGATTGGTGCTCAACTTGGCTTTAACGAAGGTGGACAAATTATTATTGTTGCTCCACTAGATGGGTCTCCTGCACTTGCTACTGGGATCAAATCTGGCGATCGTATCATAAATATTGAAGGAATAAGTACAGCAGGTATGTCTATTGAGTCAGCAGTAGAAAAAATAAGAGGAAAGGCTGGAACTTCAGTCTCACTCCTAATAGGTAGAGATGGTGTAGAGGAATCATTTGAAATGAAAATTACTAGAGATACAATAAAATTAGCAAGTGTTACATGGAAAGATAAGGGTGATGGTATTTCATATATTAGACTTTCTAGGTTTGGAGCAGAGACAAATAATGAGTGGACAAAATCAATAAATGAAATCGTTTCTCAAATGCCAAATTTAAAAGGTATTATTTTAGATGTTAGAGATAATCCTGGTGGGTTTTTGGATAGTGCTGTTTTTATTTCTTCCGAATTTATTAGTGATGGAGTTGTCGTTAGGGAAGATGTTTCAGATGGAACATCTCAAACTTTTAAAGTTGACCATAAAGGGTTACTTTCGGATCAAAATTTAAGAGTTGTTGTTTTGGTTAATCAAGGATCTGCTTCTGCTTCCGAAATTGTTGCAGGGGCATTAAAAGAAAGGCGAGGAGCACTAGTTGTAGGTCAAAGATCATTTGGTAAAGGTACCGTTCAAAAATCAGAAGAATTTTCTGATGGCGCATCTTTGCATGTAACTGTTGCAAAGTGGTTGACGCCTGATAGTAATTGGATAGATAAACACAATTCCGGATTTAAAGATAGTGTTTATAATGAAGTAAAAGATGGTAAAGAAATTGTTGGCGGTATAAAACCAGATTTTATTGTGGAAATCACGGATGAAGATGTAAAAGCTGAAAAAGATCCTCAATTAGATAAATCAATCGAGATTATAAAAAACGACGACTTATTTAAGACAGGTCTACTTTTTAAGATACTTGAACAGATAAACGCATCGTTCTAATATACATTTATGTCAGATATTAAAAGGTTTTTGATAATTATCTCGATAATAATTGCTACGTACATTGGATATTATTATCAGAACTCGATTTCAGTTTATTTTTCATCAAAAAAAGAAGTTGCTAGTGATACAGGTGAGCCTGCCAAATTGGATAGCGTATCGATACTTGAAGAGCAGGACGCGGTAATAAAAGTTGTCGAAAAGACGTCTAAAGCAGTTGTATCAGTAATAAGAAAAGAGTCGTATTTTGATCCCTTCTCTGGCCCTATGTTTGCTAACGATTCAATCGGAACTGGTTTTGTAGTAGACGGCAAAAACGCAATTGTTCTTACAAATAGACATGTTGTAGATGTTGAAAATGCTAATTATAGTGTTGTTTTTGGTGAAGGTGAAAAGTCATATGATGTTAAAAATATATATAAAGACCCTGTAAATGATTTTGCTATTCTTAAACTAGATGTTCCAGATGGATCTATTCTTCCGGAATTAACCTTGGGTGATTCAGGAAATCTTAAAGTAGGACAAACTGTTATTGCTATAGGAAATGTCCTTGGACAATTTGGAAATAGTGTTACTAAAGGAATTGTTTCAGGCCTTGGCCGTGCAATTACGACAAGGTCAAGTATCTTTGATGATGGTGAGGTTCTTGAAAATGCAATTCAAACCGATGCAGCTTTAAATCCAGGTAATTCTGGTGGCCCACTTTTAGATATTAACGGATTTGTTATAGGAATAAATGTTGCAATATCAGAAGGTTCAAATAGTGTTGGTTTCACAATCCCAATTAATGCCATTAAGCCTGTTGTAGATCAATTTAATCAGTTCGGAAAGATAACAAGGCCATTTTTGGGTGTTGGAGCCTATATGATTACATCTGATATCGCGAAAAATCAATCTTTGCCAGTTGGTGCATATGTGCAGGAGGTTGTAAAAAATAGCCCTGCATCTAAAGCTAGAATAAAACCTGGAGATATTATTTTGAAAGTAGGAAACACTAGAATCAACGATGAAAATTCACTTCCTAAGGTTATTGCTGTTTCAAAAATAGGTGAGGCGATTGATATTCTGATTCATCGCAATGGCCGAGAATTTACTGTTTCTGTCACACTTCAAGACCGCGAAGACTAATTAAAATAGGTAATATTTCACCCATTAGTATTTTTTCTAAGTTGTGCCAGCTCTTTTTTATTCTATGATCGGTTAGCCGGTCTTGTGGGAAGTTATATGTTCTAATCTTTTCTGATCTTTCGGCGCTTCCTACTTGGGTTGATCTAATGTCGTCGATATTTTTTGCATTCTGATCTTTCATCATTTGAAAAAGCTTTGATTGAAGCGCCGACATTGCACGCTCTTTGTTTTTATGTTGACTTCTTTCGTCTTGGCATTGAACGACAACGCCAGTTGGAAGGTGAGTTATTCTTATAGCACTTTCAGTTTTATTAACATGTTGGCCTCCGGCTCCACTTGCCCTGAAAGTATCGATTCTTAAATCTTCAGGTCTTATTGTGATTTCAGTTTTTTCCACAATCGGAAGAACTGCGATTGTTGCTGTTGATGTATGTATTCTGCCAGAAGATTCTGTCCTCGGAACCCTTTGTACGCGATGGGTTCCACTTTCATTTTTTAAAAGTCTATATGGCGTGTTTTCGCTTATTGATTGGCTAGATTCTTCTGTTGTGATTTCAAAAACGACTTCTTTGATGTTCCCGATTCCACCTTCGTTTTTTGAAAGTTCAGATATTTTCCAATTCATTTTTTCTGAAAATCTTTTGTATATTGTGTAAAGATCACTTGCAAAAAGCCCAGCTTCGTTTCCACCTGCGCCAGCCCTTATTTCCATTATGCAATTGCCGTAAACAGGTGAGTTTATATTATCATTTGATTTATCAGAGGTGGTATGTTCTGTGTTCGTATTCGATTCTATTGCTTGCAATAAGGCATCTTTTTGAATAGTAAGTTTGTGAACCTCTTCTGTGGCCATTTGTTTTATGGTTTCATCATTTGACGATTGGACCAATAAATTGGTCTTCCGAATATTATTTTCTATGTCTTGAATTTGTTTTTGAATGTAAGAATTATCCATTTTTGCTAAGGCTAAGATTGCCTATTGCATCGATTTTAGCATTTCCTTTAGGCTTTTTGGGGCTTCTTCTCTTAATTTTTCACGCCTAATTTTTTCTTTGATAGCTTTTATTCGTTTTTCTCTTTCGGTTTCAGCTACTTTTTGCTTTTTTATAAATTTATCGACACGACCTTCTGTGTCTACAAATTTTACATCACCAGTCCAAAATGGGTGGCATGTGCTACAAATTTCAACAGATATTGAATCAACTGTTGCACCAACAGTAAATTTATTCCCACATGCGCAAGTAACTATTGCCTTTTCGTTGTATGTTGGGTGAATGCCTTTTTTCATAACGTCGATATTCTATCAGTTTTTTTTTAGTTCCGCTATATAAATTCCGCCTAGTATTGTAATTGCTCCAATTGCAAATATTAAAGATGGTTTTTCGTGTAGAAATACAATAGAAATTGGCACGCCAAATAATGGTTGAAGATAATAAAATATTGCTGATTCAGATGCCTTTAAGTTTTTTAAACCTTTTTGAAAGAATATATACGCAATCAAGCCTGAAAATATTGACATATATATTATTCCGATTACATTTGGATATTTTAAGTACTCACTAATGCTTGCTTTAAGATGATATGCATATGTTGGAATGTTTTTTCTAAGTATGCAGTCATACTCTGTAGGGTTTTTCTTGCTAAAGCATCCAGTAAAATTGCATGTGTATTCTATTGAATATTCGCCATTGTCTATATCTGAAATGGCACAGTTTCTGATGTTGCCGTAGCTAATTTTTTTGTAGTTTGAGTTTTGCTCGATAAATGCAAGTGGTATGAATATTATTGAAGCAATAGCAAAAGATAGAATTGTAAGTGAAATTGGGTTTAGGATTTTGTCGCCTGATAAGTATTTTTTAACGTATATTACGTAAAGTCCGTCAAAGAAAATTCCACCAAAAAATAAAATGTTGCCAAAAAAGTTTTCTTTATTTATTACTACTGGTATTCCTAATAATATTATTGTTCCGATAAGGGCGATTAATGTGCCTTCGATTTTCCTTTTTACTAAAGTTTCTTTTAGCAATATAAATCCGAGTACGGCAACAATAAGTGGCGAAAAGGCTGTTAGTACAGAACCTTCAAGTGAAGTGGTTTTTGATAAACCCCAAAAGATTAGCGATAGCGAGATGACGTGTCCTAAAATTGATGAAATAAAAATATGCTTTGCGCGACCAAAATCAATTTTGTTATGTCTAAGTATGTAAATAGATATTGGGATTGTAATAATCGAAGCAATACAAAACCTTAGCATTAAAAAGGAAAAGGGTGGCACGTTTGAAACCGTCGCTTTTATAACTGGTGTTGCAATTCCCCAAATCGCGACCGCAATAAAAAGATAGACTTTAGGCGATATAGATTTAAAAGACGGCATTAAATGTATTCTATCATGTGCTTTTGTCTCTTTTTTCCCCCGTATCTTGCTATTCCAAGCATGAGTAGTAATGAAAATGACAGGGCAGGTGATCCGTAGTTTATAAGTTGTTTTTGCGCATCTGTTGTTGATATAAATTGTGAGCCAAGTATATTTTTAGCTGTTATTTGAGAAAAATTCTTTTCTGATGCAAGTTTTTCGAAAATGCTAACAGATAAAAGGGCGTTTTCTCTTGATTGTGATATGAATTGATTATCAAATATCCTTGATGTTCCTGTGACAATAATCACTCCTTTGTTTTTATCCTTAAGTCCACTCATTGCAATTAATGGTATTTCTTGAAGGTCTGTTTCGTTTAGCTCTTGTTCAAGAGCAATATTAAATGTGTTTGCTTGTTTGTTTCCAAATATTGATGTTGAATAAAGTTTTTCCCAATCGTCAGAAGAAAGTTCAAGACTGCTTGTCCATGGGAAAATCGCCGTGCCAGGAAATTCCTTTGAATTTGTGGAAGATAAAACTCCAACAGTCCAAAACGGATAGGAAACCACAATCACACCTGATTCGGTTCCAACTTGTGTTGGCACATTTGATCTTAAGTCGTATACAAGATCTGGATTTATTTTTATTCCGAATTCTGAAAGCAAGGAACCATTTAATGCCTCGTTTTTAGATGCAGATGTTGTTTGTAGATCAATTTGGACAAGGTCTGGCATGTATAAAACATTTCCGCCGTTTTTAATATACGTGATAATTTCTTTTTCCGCGTTTTTTGAGTAAGCATTAGTTTGTCCAGCAAAAATGATGGCTTTGAATGTTTTTAAGTCCGGAACTTTTGCATCTTCTGCGTTTGGTAACGATACTGTTGTAATTGTGTAGTCTGTATCAAGTATT
>Ga0209542_10009561_pt1 | contig 17756 bp, 31 predicted proteins | sample RifCSPhighO2_01_FD_184028 | JGI IMG/M metagenome (GOLD analysis project Ga0209542, IMG submission 184028) | Soil microbial communities from Rifle, Colorado - Rifle CSP2_plank highO2_0.1 (SPAdes) (version 2) | ecosystem: Environmental > Terrestrial > Deep subsurface > Rock core/Sediment ...
TCTGTTCCACCTGCGCAGGAGGCAAAATGGAACTTCAAGCATTTCAACATGGATATGGACAAACAACTTATCACCTTGTGTTTGTTCCAAAATGCAGGTACAGATATTTTTCGTACCCAGGCATTAAAAAGCTTTGTGAAAAAAGCTTTCGTGGAGTTGCATATACTTACAACTTTACCATTCATGCTTTGGAAATTCAGCCAGACCATGTGCACTTATTTGTTGAGTTTCCTCCCCACTATTCTGTGAGTGAGGTTGTGCAGTTATTTAAGGGAAACTCTGCATACAGAATACTGCATGCTTTTCCTTCTCTTCGAAAAACCTATCTTCGTTGAGGGCATTTCTGGAGTGCTGGTAAATTTTATCGTTCGGTTGGTAATGTAACCTCTGACGCGATTCAGCATTACATCCAGCAAAGCCAACATGGCTGGACTTTTGAACATCAGGCAACGCTTTTGGCGTAGCCTTCACAAGATACCTCGACCTTTAGGTCGAGGAGTATCATTTTTCACACTTTTTTTTGACTTTGTTTTTTTTGGATTATTTCTTCTCTTTTGTTCTCTTTTGTTAATGATTCAAATACTTCGTTTAAGCTTGGTTTGTCTAAACCCAGGTCTAATAATTTTTCTTTACGCTGTTTAATGTTTGTTAAAATAAAATCCAGAACTGATTCTGAGTTTGAGGTATAGCAGCGAACTTTATTTCCTTGTTTTGATATGTTTATCACATCTTTCCTTGATTTTAATTCGCTGATGATATTATCGTATTTTTTTGATGAGGTTTCAAATGAGATTTCTAGGTTTTTTGAATAGCGTTCTTTTACTTCGTTTATTGTTCCTGAGGCTAAGATAGAGTTATTATGGATTATTGCAACTCTGTTGCAGATAAATTCTACTTCGTCTAATAAATGCGAGGTTAATATTATTGTAACTCCTTTCTTTTTGTTGATTTCATCCAGAAGATTTAGGATTTCCCTTCTCAATGGCGGGTCTAAGTTTTCTGTGGGCTCGTCTAATAATAAAACTTTTGGGTCGTGAATTAGCCCACAAGCGATATCTAATCGTTTCTGCATCCCAACTGAGAGTTTTGAAGCTAAGGTGTTTTCTGAATTTTCCAATCCGAATGATCTAATTATTTTTGGGATTTTTTCTTTTAATTCTTTTCCAGGAACATTGTATAACCTTCCAAAATATTCAAGGTTTTCTTTAACATTTAGTTTTGGATAGAATGAACCATCTTGAGCTGTAAAACCAAACTGCTGCTTTACATTGTCCATATCTTGTTTGAGGTTTCTGGATTGAAATGTTATTTCTCCAAGGTCTGGTTTCATAAAACCAATCATCATGTTTAGAAGAGTTGTTTTCCCTGAGCCTGATTTGCCTATTACTCCCAGGATATCTCCATAGTGAACATCCAGATTGATGTCATTGAGAACAAGATTGTTTTTGAAGGATTTTTTTAAATGTTTTATTTCTATGAAAGGGGGTTGTGGCATTGTGTTGTGAACTATTCTGAGTATTTAAATCTTTTTTAAGGCCTTTTCTTTTTGCAAAAAGAAAACCCCTGGGAAAAGAAAAAGCAATGAAAGGTTTTAGAAAAAGAAAAGCAGATAGAAAACCCTTTTAAAAGAATAATAAAACCAGGCCAGCAAGAATTACCATATTCCCAAAGTCTGCGATTGAAGTTGCTATAGGGATTAGAAAATTATTTGGGTCTTCTTGCTTCCTGTAAATATACAATCCTGCTACAATAGAGACTATCATTAGCAATGTGACGAATAAAACAACATCGATTAATGCGATTGCCAATATTTTTACAATTATTATTGAGCTTACATGATAATCTGTAAAGCTTGAGATGATTAGGGCAAAGATTGTTGTTATGATTACCATGATTACTGCAATAATCAATATCTGCAGGAATAACTTTTTTATTTCTTTATCATACCTGAAATTTTTCTTTACTTTTCCTTCGTGAAGAAGAGTGGAGAATTTAGATGAGAAAATTGCCCCATATCCCCCTATCATATCATTTAAAGCTGGCAGGAGAATTACCAAAGGGATTATTGAAATGAAGATAACTTTGATTTTTTCTATTGCTAATCCTCCGATTGAGCTTATTACTGAAGCGAGCAAAAGAATCTTTATGCTTTCCTTTAATATTCTTGATGCAACATTACTATGACTCCCGTATTCTTTGACATAGAAAATAGTTTTTTTGGATATCTTATGCTGTTTATGAAGTTTATGCTGCAAAGGATGATGCGTTTCCTTTTTTATTCTTATTAACTTCTGCAATTGTTTTGCTATGTTTTTGTGTTTCATTTTAGATTATGATTAAAGCAATCAACAATGCTGCGATGCTTATCACATCTCCTGTTGAGGTTAAAAAAGGGCCCATGATATTATTTGGGTCGTGGCCTTTCTTGAATAAGTAAAAGGTTGCAGCCAATGTCAATGGGATTTGGATGATGTTAGCGATTATTCCGGCAATAACCGGCAGGAAAATGATTGATGGCTCTGAAATATTGAAAAGAATGAGATTAAAAGCATAAGTGAGTATGCCTATTGAAAATGTTACCAGCAGAACCAATAAAAAAGAAGCTGTAATGTTCCCCCTGACTATCCTTGAGTTTGATTTTTCTGGATTAATAACTTTAAGGAACAATCCTGAACTAATTCTGGCTGACAATGAACCTGAAATGTTTCCACGCATTTCCAAGAATCCTGGGAGAAGGATTAACATTCCAGGAATTAATAGTAATTTATCTATGTATAATGCTATTAGAGTTCCAACCAATAATCCCGAGATTATTGAAATAAACTGAGAAGAAAAGATTTCCTTGAAGTTCTTATCAATAATATGCATTGTTTTGTTAATAACCTTATGATTAATATAGGTTGCTGAAAAAAATACTTACTTTTAAGTAATAAGGGTGCCCAGCGGTCCCCTTATGAAATGTTAACCTTTGGTTAACAGTAGTGAAAGTCGATGACTTGTCACTAACCTTCGGCAACCACGAGTTTATTTTCCCTTTCTAAATAGCCTCATCTCTTCCGCTAATTTTTTAAACTCAAAGAATTATGTTAATCTTATGAAGCATACATGGAAAGTGACTTTTATATTGTTATTACTATTCTTTGTTGCTCATGCTGTTGGATTATTTGTGCTGGACAGTTATCAGACAAAAGAATACCCTTATGGTTTTCAGCCTCCTGAGATACAAGATACAGGCTCGACTCTGTTTAATATTGTTTTTTCAATTGCAATAATGACTATAATTGTTCTTATCCTGATTAAGTTCAGAGCAAGAAGATTATGGAAATTTTGGTTTTTTATGAGTTTGTTGATTACTCTGCTATTGAGTTTTTCAGCTTTTATTCCAAAAGAATATGCTTTGATTCTTGCCTTGATTTTTGCTCTTTGGAGGATTCTTAGAAATAATGTTTATTTGCATAACTTTACTGAGATGTTTGTTTATGGGGGTTTGGCAAGCTTGTTTGTTCCTATACTGAATGTATTGTCAATTTCTATTTTATTGATTGCTATAGCGATTTATGATTACTGGGCTGTTTTCAAGAGCAAGCATATGATTAAGATGGCTAAATTCCAGACTCAGAATAAAGTGTTTGCTGGTTTGTTTATTCCTTATAAGAAAAAAACAGCTATCTTGGGGGGAGGGGATGTTGGTTTTACACTTGTGTTTTCAGGAGTGATGTTTTATAACTTTGGCTGGATTCCAGCTATAATTTCCAGCTTGCTTTCTGGAATTGCTTTGCTTGTTTTGTTAATTCTTGGAAGAAGAAATAAGTTTTATCCTGCAATGCCTATTTTGGCTGGAGGATGTTTTATTGCTCTTGGGATTATTTATTTATTACTAACCTTGGGAGTTCTATCCGCTTAATTTTTTGAGATCTGCATATACAGGTTATCCTCTCTGGAATATTTCCTATAAAAGTGTAGATTGCTCCGCATTTTTGACATATTGCATCCATTTTAAACCTCTTCACCTTCTCTATTTTCTTCTTGACGTATAGGTTCTTTTATTTGGAAAATTGGTTCCTCTGATTGGATAAAAGATTTATCAAGTAAATATTCGATTTCTTTCCCTCTTTTGTATAATCCATAGCCAACTAATAACGAAGATAATGTAGAAATTCCTAAACCAATTATTCTTGCTCTACTTTGATTGCTCTCTGATGTTTCTGCAGATTCTCGATATTGATCTAATTCCCATTGAAAACCTGTTTTTTCCTCAATTTTTTTCCTTGCATCTATGAGAGCATTACGAAATTCAGTATGGTCTGTTGGAGCAGAGTAAGAAACACGAGAATCTTGTAATATTTGTTCTATTCTGTCTTTAAGACTTAACTTTTCTAGACTATTTTCGATGGTTAGATAGTGTGATATGTCTTGTGAATGTTTTGGACCAGAGATGAATAATGAACCAACCATTATACCAAGACCTGCTGTAAATGAGATTAATCCAGAATAGACTGGAAAATTACTTTGTATAAAATCTGATATACTATATCCTGATGTTGGAGTATCTATTCTTTCTTGTCTTTGAACAGATGGATTCGCATCTTTTTTTCTTTTAAGATAATCAGAAATATGGTTTATTCCGGATCTAAATAACTCTTTTGTTGCTTTAAAAGGGTGATAATGTTTTTGCTGTCCAGGTTGGGTATTATCTATAATCTTTAATATTTCCTTAGCGTTTACATCCACCGTACTGGGTGTACCTGGATGATGGTCTTGTCCGTTTTTTGCAAGTATTTGTTCAAGATCTTCTGTAAGTTTCTGTTCAAACCCTGAAACTCCTTGAGAGTCTAGGTTTGCAATAGCATAGGTTACTTCTGCATAAATAGATTCTGGGAGTTTTTGTAACTCAGCTACAGCTTTTTCAGGATCTAACTTCATCAATCGTGCGGCTATTTCTTGTGGAGACTCTTCCGGTTGCTCAGAGGATACGGTTTTTATCTCTTCACCTAATTCCTCTTCTAAGGAACCTAGTGCAGCTCTGAACCTATTTATTCTACCTTCATCAGTCATTTTACACCTTCTGCAAGTTATTCCAGGTTTGATCGAACATTGACTCTAAAGCCTTTGTGAAGAAAGGTGAATCAACCCAGATTGCTGTATCGTAGCTTTCATGGACTTTTTCATCGTCCATCATCATGAAAATAAGCTCTTTTCCATCTGCCATGCAGAATCTTGAAGAGATTTTGTCAATATGCCTTACATCAGCTATTCTCTTTAGATCTTCAGCAACCTTTTTAGCTTCTTTTGAAACTATAGGGGCTGCTATTTTTATTTTTACATTCTTCATTTTCTTACTGGCTGATTTCAATAAAGCAGCTTTTCTTAAGAATCCTTTTTCAGTTGTCATTATGATTATTGATTTTTCAGCTTTCTTCAATAAAATATCCAACTGTGAGGAAATATTTGTTCTTCCTTTGAATGAAGCTGCCAAATCAGAGGCATCTATGTGCTCAATGCCTTGTTTGTATAATAATTCAGCTTCTTTGAAAGTTTCTGTGTCTTTTACTTTATCAAAGGTTTTTAGCTTTTCGTCTGTTTCCAAGGATAAATCTTTCTTTAATCTATCCATGATTTCTACAGGCTTAATAGCCATGTATTTGATTGGCTTTCCAATCTTCATTATGATGAAGCCTTTCTTTTCCAATGATTCAAGAACATCGTAACTTCTTGACCTTGGAACATTAGAAATATCTGATAGTTCTCCTGCTGTGGCTATTCCTTTGCTCAATAATGAGGTCCAGATTTTTACTTCGTATTCGTTTAAATCAAATGATGATTTTAATTTTTTTAAAAATTCTTCTTTTACTATCATTTTATTGCTCCTTCACCTGCTTTAAGAACCTCTCTTTCTAATCTTTCCAATGCTTCCATGTAATTGGGGATTATTAATTTTGCTTCAGCTGCATTTCTTGGAAGAGCTTTTAGTATGCTTGCAATATCTCTTTCTGCAGTTTCTATAGCGGTTCTTACCTCCGGGATAACTCTTTTCCTTGTTTCTTCAACAAAGTTTAATATTGCCTCAGAAGGATTTATTCCAGCTGCGATTAGTATTGCCAAATAGGAGTTTGTTTTTGTTGAAACAGCAAGATAATCCTCTAAAATCTTAAGACTATCTCCGTTTAATCCTGGAGTATTAATCAATCTTTGATAAATATTATCTGCTTCCCCGAACAAATTCTGGACTGTTTTTCTATGTTCTTGTAATTGATTTCCTGTCATTTTAACCTTAGCTAATGGGAGAATAAGGGTTTATAAACCTTTCTGTTATTTTACTACTCTTGAGTAAAGAAGAAACCTAAGCTGGTTTTGGGTTAAAAAGGGTTAGGCTTAAAAAAGAAAAGAAAAAGACAAAATAAAAGAAAAGACAATCCTAATAGGATTGGTCTATCGTTGTTAAATCCTGCTCAATTTGGTCTAATTCTGCTGTGTCTATGTCGTCTGCTGCTTGCCCTTGCTGTTCTGCTGGTAAGGTTGTGGCTGTTGAGCTGCTATTTGAGCATGCTGTTATTGCTATTGTTGACAGCAATAAAACTGCTAGAGTTATGGATAGAATAGCTCTTTTCATTGTGCACCTCCTAAAGTGGTTGTTGTCTCAATTGTCGTAGTTGTTTCTTCTGAAGATTCTGATTTTTGTTCATTCATTCTGGCTACATGAGCTCTTATGCTCTTCTTTATGTCTCCAATACTTTCAGAAATATATTTTCCAGCTTCTTTTACTTCTGCCAATGCTGCAGCTGCTTGGATTTTTGTTTTTGCTTCCTGAAGCTTAGTTATTCTTTCATCCATTTCAGCAATAATTGATTTCGATTCTTCGTCTGTTAGTATTTCAGAAGATTCTGCTTTAGTTTTAACTTGGCCAGCAATATTTATTAGAACCTCTGCTGTTGAAGTTAAATGCTCTTTTATTACTTGCAATTTTCTTTCCTGGTTAAGCTCTTTTAATTTTGTCAGGTCTTGTTTTCTTGCTTCCTGGAGCTTTTGTTTTTCTACTTTGTATTGCTCTTTTGCCTGGTCTAATCTTGTTTTAGTTTGTTCTTTAACTTCTTTTCTTATTTCTCTTTTTGCTTCAATTCGCTGTTTTATGTTTTCCCTTACTACTTCTCTGTTTTGTTTTATCTCTTCTCTTTGAGTTTTTATTGCTTCTTTAACTTGTTCTTTATCTTGTTTTAATTGCTCTCGTTGAGCATCTATTTTTTCTTTAGCTTGCTCTATATCTTGTTTTAATTGCTCTCTTGCCGAGTCTGTTAATGTGGTTGTTGATTCTTCAGCCCAGACGCTTAAAGTGCTGATTAAAAAAAGAGCGAGAATTGCTATTGTTAATTTTTTCATTATAATAACCTCCTTTGGTTTTAATTTTATAATCTATTGGGGTTAATAAATATATTTATTTATAGTTAGGTTTAAAAACCCATGGTATGTTTCTGGGTTATGGAATACAGACAGGAAACCAGAGAAGGAGTTTTAAGAGTAGAAGAGATTCCCAGAGAATTTGTTGAGTTTGGCGGTCTTTTGAAAACTCTTAGAGAAAACATTCCAGGAGATGGTTCTTTTATTTCTCTTCTCTATAGGAGGTTTAAAGGGTATTCTGTTGGTACTCTAATGAGTGTTGTTCCTTCCCTTGAAAAAGGTGTTGGGGTGAGAAGAGCATGCAACCCAAGTCATAATTATCATAGGATTGTTAAAGCGTACCTTAGAGTTCTTGAAGATAAACTGCCTGAAGATTATGGAGGAAGGGTATTGGAAGCAAGAGAGATTTTTTATGACTTTGTTGAAAGAGTTTCTCCTGGAGATGATAACAATCCAAGAGGTTTTGTAAGAAGAAAAACCAGACAAGGGTAAAGCTTATAAAGCGTATTTTTCTTTTAAAATAAAAGCGTTTATTCAAAAAGCGTAATACTAAATAATATCAAACTGAGGAGGCTTAAAATGGCTGAAGTTTCATTGGAAAATAAAGCGTACGAGGCTGTGGAAATAGCCAAGAAAACTGGAAAATTGAAAAGAGGGGTTAATGAAGTTACCAAGATCGTTGAGAAAGGACTCGCTAAACTGGTTGTTTATGCAAAAGATGTTAATCCTAGTGAGATAATTATGCACTTAGAACCTCTTTGTCATGAAAAACACATACCTTGCGTTGGAGTTTCAAGCAAGGAAGAGTTGGGGGCTGCTTCTGGGTTGGATGTTTCAACAGGAGCTGTTGCTGTAATTCAGGAAGGAGATGCTGGAGAATTGATTAAGGAGATTAAAGCTGGTTCTGCTCGATAAAAATTAATATGGCTCAACAAAAAGATAATAGACAACAGAAACAGCAGGTAAGCCTTTCTTTAGAAAAGAAAGCCTTAAGGGAAAGAAACTAAGATGGCTCAAAAACAACCTTTTTTCTTTGTAAAGAAAAAATCTTGTAGTGTTCATCTATGATGAACAAATGTTAAAGTCATTTTGACCTTTAACATATCCAAAAAAGAAACACGGAAAAATAAAATGGCTCAGAAGGACAATAGACAGCAAATAAGCATTTCTTTTTGTAAAAAGAAATCCTTAAGGCAAAGAAAAACATAAGAAACAGAAAATGGCTCAACAAAAAGATAATAGGCAACAAAAGCAACAGGAAAAGAAAGCTCAGAACATTGCTTTGGTTAAAGATACCAAGGTTGCTGATGAGAAAACTGGAGGGGTGTTTAGCAAAGCTTACCCTGCCACTGTTGAAGAAGTCGTCTCAAGAACAGGGACAAGAGGAGAAGCAACCCAGGTTAGATGCAAAGTTCTGGAAGGAAGAGATATTGGAAAAATTTTAAGAAGAAATGTTAAAGGTCCTGTGAGAATTGGTGATGTTTTGATGTTGAGAGAGACTGAGATTGAAGCAAGAAAATTAAATCAGGGGAGAAAGTAAATGCCTAACTGCACTTTTTGCGGAGAGCTTTTTTCTTTTCCAAAAAGAAAAAACTTCGGAAATAAAGAAAAGGAGAGAGTATGGTAAACTGTAGTTTTTGTGGAAATGCAATTCCTAGAGGAACAGGCACTATTTATGTTCAGAAGTCTGGAAAAATATTGTATTTTGATAAAAGCAAATGCGAGAAAAATATGCTTCACCTTGGAAGAAAATCCAGAAACTTAAAATGGACTGAGCATTATGTAAAATCTGCTAAGAAAGAAGAAGTGAAGTGATTCTAAGATACTAAAATGGGAAAAGAAATTATTCCAACTAAACTTTTAAGAGTTTTTGTAAAAAAAGATGAGGGTGAGAGACTTAAAAGATTAAGCAGGAGCAATGGACATCCTCTAGAAATTAGATTCTGTATTTCAAATGATTTAATAGGGTTGTTAAACCAAGAGGTTGCTGGAAAGGTTAACAGCATTCGGGAATATTCCGAGGGTAGAGAGATTCCTAAAGGTTATGGATTGTATGCTTTGTTTTTTAAACCTAAAGATGCTGCGAATTCCAGAAAAGTTGTTGATGTTCCTAAATCATATCTTAGGCAAGTTTATGTTAAAGAAGGGGAAAGATACATTCCTGTATAGTGTGTTTACCATAATTTTTTATAGCTTTTTACCAATCCAATTTATATGTTTTCGAAGTATGTTGGTTATAAAACAATTTACCGAGCAACATTTAATTATTGGGAGCCTAGTTTTTTTAATTAGAAAGGTATTTATAGCAGGGGTGTATCTCTTTTCTATGAGCTGGTGCATCCTTGTGATTGAGTCATCTGGTAAGGTTTATCCTTTTACTGCTGATGCTGTTCTCTATCAGGATATGAAAGAAACATTGAGTTCTGAAAAAGGAATTGGTCTTTATGGGATGAGATTTTTAGGAGGGGTGACGGATGTTCATGATAAAAGGATAACTCCTGTAAGAGAGCAAGTACAACACCTTATTGCAAATTTAGCTGATGGAGAACCCCTGGATTTGGAGAAGGAGTTACAGCTTCTCTCTTGAAATAATACAATGATTTATAAACAACTTATTTTTTCAATGTATTATGATAGAACGAACCTTGGTTTTAATCAAACACGACGGTGTAGCTCGAGGACTATCAGGCGAGATAATTGCTAGATTTGAAAAAGTTGGTCTGAAAATTATTGGTCTGAAACTTGTGCAGGTTAATAAAGAATTTGCCCAGAAACATTATCCTGTTACTGATGAATGGTTTAGAAAAGTTGGAGGGAATACTTTGGATGATGGGAAGAAATATGGGGTATCTGCTCTGGAAACTTTGGGAACCGAGGATGCCAAGGAAATTGGCAAGAAGATTCATGCTTTCAATGTTAATTATTTAACTTCGGGGCCTGTTGTTGCAATTGTTTTAGAGGGAGTTCATGCTGTTGAGATTGTGAGAAAACTTGTTGGACATACTGTTCCTAGTTTATCTGCTCCTGGAACGATACGAGGAGATTACTCTTCGCACTCTGCTGTATCTTCAAATTTAAGGGGAAGGTCAATTTACAATTTAATTCATGCTTCTGGGAAGAAAAGTGAAGCTGAAGAAGAGATTAAACTTTGGTTCAAGGATTCTGAATTGGTTAAGTATAAGAATGTTCATGAACCGTATTGAGGAAATCGTTAATATATGGTAACGCATCTTTATGAAGCAGGAATTGAGGAAGATTTCTTTGATGAAAAGATGTTGCAGGATTTGTATTCTCTATTGCCTCCCACTTCAAAAGGGAAGACTGCTGAGAATCCTCGTGCTTTTGCTATCTTTAGAAGAATCATGGATCGAAGAGATATTGAAAGAGATGTTATTTCCTTTGCGCTTCTTTGTTTGGATGAAAGCGTAGATGCTTTCACTTGGCACTTACATTGTGGGAGATATAGTGATGATTTCAACCAAATCTTTACCCCCTGTCAATTAAAAGAGGATATTGCATTAAGGCGGTATGTTGAGCAACGTTTAAGCAACTGGAGAGGAAGAGGATTAAAGGTTGTTGAAGTATATTCTAAGGATGGTGAATATCTCTATCTGGGGCAGGCTCTTTAATGTTGTTCCTTCTAAGTGGTTACAAAAACGAAAGGTTTAAATAGTGCTGTTTTTTGGTATTTATTGATTAAAATGAATGAAGATATACAACCAAGACCAGAAGAATACCTTGGATGGGATTTAGAAGGCATGTCTAGAAGTTACAGGCTTACAGAGAGTGATATGGCTCTTTTAGCTGGGGCTTTTGTTGAAGCTTATACGGCTCCAAGAGGAGAAAATGAGAGGATGATTATAGGAAAAGGTTTGCTTTACAGTGGTTATAGACAAAGAATTGAAAGAGCCAAAAGACAAATGGCAAGAAGATTGGAGATATTGAGGCTTGAAAAACAAGCACAAGTTGTGAATCTCATAAATGATTATAATTGATGTTGGAGATAAAATGACAAACACTAATTTAATGTATGACTTGGAAGTTGCACAGAGCAAGGTTGGAAGAAAGGTTGCTGCTAATCAGAATACTTGGGAAGCTGACAAAAAATGGTATCCTTGGATGCTTGTTAAAGGGCATGAATATCAAGTTGGCAGAGTTGCTGTAAGTTGTGAAAAAGTTTATTTATGTTTGGAAAAAGATAGTTTAGGAAATCCTGTTGCTGTTCCTATTGAATATTTTGAGGTTTAAAATGGATGATTTTAATTACGATGGTGTGGATTTATACATGAACGGTATTCATGACGGAGCTTTACCTTCTTCTAAAACCGATAGAGAAAGAATGAGGGAAATTATTCGCAGTATAGTTGTTACATTAAATCATGAAATCAATCAGCATTTATGCTCTGTTATTGGATATCCGGATCTTATCAGGGATGGTAATCTTGACCCTGAAACTCTTGACTCCTCTCTAAGGTCTATTAAAGATGCTGGAGAATCAATTAAATACACTCTTGTAAAAATTTCTGCTTATCTTGGTCAGCCATTAAGCGAGATTAAAACTAAGCCTTATCTTCTTGAGGGTTCTAGAGGAAGCCTTGGTTCTGAAAGCAGGCTTTTAGCTATTGATTTTGATGCAAAGTAATTATTTTAATTCCAATAATTTATCCAAGTTATTTGCTGTGTCTTCCAACTCTTCCAAGGATTGTTTAAATTGTTCTTGTAAATGTTGAATGATTGAAGAGAAGTTTTTGCAGCTTAAAGAATATCTGTTGGATTCTTTTTTTATTAATCCATGGTCTTCTAAGTTTTTTAAATGATGAATTATTGTAGCTCGGGTTAAATTAGCTTTCTCTGCTATTTCGTCTGAAGAGAGATAACGAGAGGATTTTTTTGCTTCTACCAACGCTATGAAGATTCTGAAGCAAGATTTTTCCTTATCTCTTTTATTAAATAACCCTAGAGATTGAGAGAACCATTGCAATTGAGAATTGATGTTTAGCTTCTCTGGTCTTTTTATTTTGTATAATGTTACTTGATTGGGCATATATATTTAATCATGGTTAAGCTTTTAAGTTTTTAGGTTTTAACATTGCTATGGAAAACGGAAAAAATTGGAGAGAAGAAATTTTTCCTGGTTATCAGGCTAGGGAAGATGAGTTAAGAGTAAGATATAACAAAAGTAAAACTGAAAGAAGAGAAGATTTGAGTAATGAATGCAGGGGTGGCAGAAACTTTGCAAGTTCTTTTGGCTTTGCTCTAAAACAGACAAGAGATGCTGAGATTGCGGGGGCTGTTTATGGTTTGTTGGAAAAGATTGTTGACCTTCCTGCTGCTGGAACTGTTTCTTGGGAGATAAGAAATCTTATAAGAAATAATTCTGGTGAACCTCTTAGATATGGCGGTTCACTTAGGGAAATTGTAAAAAATAATCCTGACTTGATTACTGGTTTGGATGGACTTTGTGAGAGATTAAAAGAGTATAAGGATAAGGCGGGTAAATAAATTTAGATTTTTAGGTTCTTGGAGCAAGATGACTGATAGAGTTTTATCTAAAATTGAGAAAGTTTGGAAGAGTTACTTAGGGTGGCTTCTGAGATTGGATGTGCTGCAATGCTGGGTAAGAGGGTTTTAGGGTATAGAGGAGATTTTAGGGATGCTGCGAGATGATTAATTTTAAACCAAGGATGATTTTCAAGAAGAGTGATAAACTTTTGTCCAACTGCTCCTGTTGCTCCTAGGATTCCAACGTTAAGATGGGGCTGTGACATCTATATGTGAGGGGGGATAAATTATTAAGCTTTTTGTTTAATTTTTAGATAGGTTTTTATAGATGAAGATGACTATTGTTTTATGAGGAAAGAGAGTGTGATTTTTATTTTCTTATTAGCTTTATTTATCTTTGGGTGTGCTGAACCTTATCCTAATGAAGTTGTTGATGTTGGTGAACAGCCGATAGAGCCTAGAGCTGCTGAGCAGAAGATTGTTGAAGATACCCTGATAATTGAGGTTACAACAACACTGCAAAAACCGATTGTTGTTCCTGAAAAGACTGATGAAACTAAATTTAAAATATTTAATCCTAGGCTTACTTATCCTGGAGCTTATAATGGACCTTTATATGGGACTTCTGAACAGGTTGGCTCGGCGTCAATGGAACCATATTTTGAAAACCTTGATAGAAATGGGATAAACTTTTTTATTGGTATGTTTGGGATTTCTGGAGAGCCTAATATTGCTGCCCTTACCAATGATCAAGGACTTGGAAAGATAATTTATGCTGCACAGAAACATCCCGGCAGGATTATTCCTTTTTTTAACCCTGGAATCGGAGGGGAAGAGGTAAAAAAATATCTTGGAAATGAATTAACAGCGATGTATAGAAATACTTTGACTGCATCTCAGAAAGTTGCTGGAAAGGATTTTATAAGGGGTTTTGGGGAAGTTGAAACGCAAGAATGGGGGGTAAGGCATAATGATGAAAAGGTTTTACAGCTTGTTGATTTAGCAAAAAGTAATAATATTAATTTTATGTATCATCCTGTTGCTGGCAAGGTTGAGGATATAGCCAAACTTGCTGAGGCTTACCCGAATATGAACTTTATCATTCATATGTATAGAGAAGATTTGGATAATAGTATGCCTGATTTAATTAAAATATTAAAAGAGCATAATAATGTTTATTATAGCATTGATGCTGCTCATATTATTCATATTGATGGGGATGTTATTTATGATTTGGATAGTGCGAATAAACAAAATTCAATTAATAAATTTGTTTCTTATTACGATGGCAAAGAAGATTTGATTATTGGAAATGCTATAAAAGCGTATAAGCCTTTGGTTGATGCTGTTCCAGATAAAGTGATGTGGGGGACTGAAATGGGTCCTGAGTATTCGTTTGATGCTGAGGTTTTTGACAGAGCGATTAAAGCTTCGAGATTTGTTATCGCTGGATTTAATAAAGAGCACTGGGAAGGTGTTGGTTATAAGAATGCTTTGAGAGCTTTTGGTGAGGGAGTGATTGTTGATTCAAATATAGAAGTGCTTGATACAAGTTCTTGGGTTGAATGCACTGATTCTCAAATGGAGGAGTGTGATGATATTTGTGAGACTCCGGATGATGATGTATCGATGACACCTGAACAAGATGTGTGTTTTATTAACTGCCTTAAGGAAAAGAAATGTGTAGAGGTTCCTGAAATGGATGTTGGATAAGATTGATTTTATCTTTGATATTCTTTTACAAATCTGTACTCTAATCCCAGAGATTTTAAATCAGGGAGACAGCCTTGTGCTGTAGCTATTAATCCCATGGTTATTCTTTCTAACTCTGAATTTCTTGCTTTTAGTTTTTCACTCCTATTCCAGCTTAACCTTCCTGGTTTTTCAGGAACAGATGCATATTGGCCTTCTATTAATTTTACTGGACTTACTCCAGATAAAAAATTCCTGAAACTTGGAAGAGTTAGAAACTCCCCTTTTGAATATCCATACGCTTTTAATTCTCCCAAACTTTCTGTAAGTCTTGGATTGTTTTCTAACAAATGAGCGGGTAAACCTCCTTTATTTGGAAGGGTCGCTATGTAAATTGTGTGCCTTAAAGCTTGAAAGAAAGCATCTCTTGCTTCAGGGGTTTGACTCCAGGTATACATGTTAAATCTATCAATTGCTTTTACAGCATATTTTTCTGTAAGTTGTAACTGCTCCTGGACTTGTTTATCCCTTATTGCTTGGGGATATTGATTAAAAATATCAAATGATATTTTTGGTGTAAAAGGAATTGTTCCTTGTTCTGTTCTTTTGCTTAAATCATCAACACTTGCAAGGAATGTTTGCAATGAATCTGTACCTTTAAGATGTGGAACATCTATTTCTTGGATTTGTGTATCGCTCTTCAATACTGCCCTGGTTATAGTTTCAACAAATCTTGGTAAAGAAAGCTCGATTCTATAGCTTGCTGCTGGTTTTGTTTTTTCCTGATTCATTTTATATTGATAATGTAGAAAGATATAAAAAGATATATCTTGTTGCTTGATGGGGGTTAATTTTATAAATTTTTGTTTCTAGTCTAGATTATGGGAACTGAAGAACAATTCAATATTAATCCTGAAGTTGTGTCTAATATAAGATGCATGTATAACCTGCTTAAGGAGCTAAGCCCAGGACATGGGTTGTTAAAGTATTTTAATATTAGAGATTTATATATTGATGCTGAGAAAACCAGAGGGGTTAGTATGATTGGTCTTAGTGATGACCCAAGGATAAGACTTGAATTCTTGGCATTTTTTGGAAGAGATGATACTGAACAGGCTTTAATAAGATATCTTAATCTTTTGGAAACCTCTATTTATTCTGTTGTTTTTAAGACTCCTGGAGAACTGGAGAACTTTTTAGAAGGGGTTAATCTTCCTGCTTAGGTTTGTCTGACAGATTATAGATGGAATTTACAATTTCTGAAATCTCTGATGCTGACCTTGTTGTTGAGGATAAACTATTTGCTAACCTTGCTTTTTCTTTTAGATTATGTAGAAGATTAATAGCAAAGCTTATATATAAGTTATCAGTTGATTTAAGGTGAACAAAGTTTTTCTTTAGGAAAGAAAAACTTTAGGAAAAGAAAGATGGAGAGGAGGAGTTTATTATGGGTGAAAAACGAAACATAAATTTATCAATTGACCATAGCAATCATGGATTTTTTAGTGATGGCATGAGTTTGTTGAACAGGCAGGATAAGTTTTTTATTGATTTTAGGCAAAACACTCCAAGATTGGATACTATAGGGGAGAAGCAGCAGCAAACCAACGTTGTGAAGCACAATACTGTTATTTTAGACCCTGTGATGGCTAAGGCTTTGATGAATCTTTTGCAGGATAGCTTGAAGAATTTTGAAAAGAATCATGGCAAAATCAAGATGCCTAAGATTGAGAAGATAAAAGAGCTTGAGGTTGCGAGGGATCCTGAGAGTTATTTCGGATAAGCATTTTTCTTTTGTAAAAGAAAAATGCTTAAGGCAAAAAGAAAACATAAGGCAAAAGAAAAATGAAAAAGAAACAAGAAGAAACTCAAAATCAGGATGAAGTTGAAACTTTGGAAGAAGAAATCCAAGAGCTTGAGAAAGAGGATAAACAAGAAGAAAACAACTATTTGGATGACTTGAAAAGGGTTCAGGCTGAGTTTGAAAACTATATGAAACGTGTTGAAAAAGAAAGGATGTTAATAGCTGACTATGGCAAGAGGGATTTGCTTTTGAAACTTTTGAATGTTGTTGATGAGTTCGATGTGGCAATTAGTTCAATGAAGCAAAGTGAGGACAAGGAAGAGATACTAAAGGGGGTTGAAATGTTGAGTAAACATCTTGGGAAGATGCTTGAGAGCGAGCATGTTAGGAAAATAGAAGCTTTGGGAAAGAGGATTGACCCTTATTGTCATGAGGTTGTTGCTCAAATCGAAGGTCAGGATGGCATGGTTGTTGAAGAGGTAAAGAAAGGGTATATGTTCAAAGATAAATTATTGAGGGCAAGTATTGTGAAGGTTGGAGGAAAGATATGAAAGGAACTCAAGGAAGCTACAATCAAGAATTCTGGAGAGCTAGAAGATTACGCAGGGAATATAAAAAGGTTATGAAATCTGTGGAAAATGCAAACCTCCCTGAAACCTCTGAAAGAGCCTTTGAACTTACCAGAGATACTGAAAGATTTTATTCTAACCCAAACAATCCTGGGGTGTTTAGAAGACAAAATATTGAACTTGCAAGAACAATTGAAGAGTTAGGATTACAAATTTACTCATCAAGACCTTTGATGTTGGAGGGGAAACATGAATGATGATGAACATTTTTCAAGAAGGGAACAATTGATACGAACTTATCATAAGGTTATGGATGTAACAAGAGGATGGAGAGGAAATCAGTTAGTAGGAGGAAATTAAAATGGCAAAAATATTAGGGATAGATTTGGGGACCAGCAACTCAGCAGCTTCAGTACTGCAAGGCGGAAGGGCTGTTATTGTGCCCAGTGCAGAAGGAGCTTCGTTGTATGGGAAAGCATTTCCATCGGTTGTTTCATTTACAAGAGATGGACAAGTTCTTGTTGGGGAGCCTGCGAAAAGGCAAATGGTTAGCAATCCTGAGGGAACTATAATTGCTGCCAAGAGAAAAATGGGGAGCAAGTTTAGGTATAATGTGTTTGGAAAAGAATATACTCCTGAACAGATTTCTGCATTTATTCTTCAGAAGATTAAGAAAGATGCTGAAGAGTTTTTAGGGGAGAAGATTGAGAAGGCAGTCATAACTGTTCCTGCTTATTTTGATGACGACCAAAGACAGGCAACTAAGGATGCTGGTAAGATTGCTGGATTGGATGTTA